>JAEEGL012300742.1_pt1 | contig 10492 bp, 8 predicted proteins | sample 9134231 | NCBI WGS metagenome assembly JAEEGL01 (sample SAMN16246548, study PRJNA631951) | gut metagenome | biome: gut microbiome; feature: rumen; material: fiber-attached | host: Bos | place: Iran: Karaj | collected 2018-10 | reverse complement strand
TTGCCGCGCACGAGGCGCAGGCCGTCACGGTTGATGACGATTACTCTCGGGTCGTCGAGGCCTTTCGCGTTGTCGGGGAAGAACTCCTTGCAGACATTCACGAACATATCATCGGGCTCGACAACATCTATCTGCTCTATCTCGTCGTAGTAGGACAGCTCGCGCGCCACACCGCCGTCACCGCCGCCTATAACAAGCACCTTCCGCACATTGGGATGTACCGCCATTGGAACGTGTACGATCATCTCGTCGTAAGTGAACTCGTCCTGTTCGGAGAAGATAACGCTGCCGTCGGAAGTGAGAAACTTTCCGAACTCGGGTGACTCGAACACATCAATGCGCTGGAAGTCGCTTTCCTTGCTGAAAAGCTGCTTGTCAACGCGTATCGACATCTTCACGTTCGATGTGTGCATTTCCGAAAACCAAAAATCCATAAAAACCTCCGGTTTTTTACTTGTAAACGTCAATTATTTCAGAACGTTGAGCTTTGAGATATCCGGGTCTTCCATGCCCTGCATGGAGCAGCCCTTGTCCTTAGCGTAGAGAATATAGTCGATTATCTCGTCGGTTATCTTTTCTCCGGGCGCGAGTATCGGTATTCCCGGCGGATAGCACATAACGAACTCGCTGCATATCCGTCCCGCGGTCTCGCGTATCGGCAGAAGCTCCTTGTCAGCGTAGAAAGCCTCCTGCGGTGTAGCCGCCACAACTGGTGCTATATACTCTGCGTTGTGGAGCTTCGAACTTGTACGGGAGTACAGCCGCTTTATGTATTCAAGAGCTCCCACAAGGCGCTCTATCTCCTGTATGCGGTCACCTATCGAGATGTAGGCGAGAATGTTGCCGATATCGCCGAACTCTATCTGAATGTCGTATTCGTCACGCAGCAGGTCGTACACCTCAATGCCGGTGAGACCCATATCGCGTGTATATACGGACAGCTTTGTCACGTCGTAGTCGAAGATGCTCCCGCCGTTTACTATATCCTTTCCGTAGGCGTAATATCCGCCTATTGAATTGATCTCCTCGCGTGCGTATTCCGCCATGGACGACACCTTCTCGAAAGAATCGTGACCACGAAGCGCGAGGTTCCGGCGCGAAATGTCAAGGCTCGACATAAGCAGATAGGAAGCGCTCGTGGTCTGTGTGAGATTGATTATCTGCTGAACATAGCGGGTGTTTACGGTATGGTTCGCGAGCAGCAGAGAACTCTGCGTGAGGCTTCCGCCCGATTTGTGCATAGACACTGCAGCCATATCAGCGCCTGCCTCCATTGCCGAGACCGGGAGCTTTTCGTGAAAGTACAGGTGTGTTCCGTGTGCCTCGTCAACGAGCACCAGTATGCCCTTATCATGCGCGAGCTTTACGATAGCTCTGAGGTCGGAACAGATACCGTAGTAGGTTGGATTGTTTACAAGTACAGCCACCGCGTCGGGGTTCTCGTTCATGGCTTTCTCGACCTGCGAAGTCTCCATTCCGAGCGCAATGCCGATATGGTTATCGACAGCGGGGTTCACATACACGGGAACGGCGCCGCACAGCACGAGAGCATTGATAACGCTCTTGTGTACATTGCGGGGGAGGATTATCTTGTCGCCGGCCTTGCAGGCTGTCAGTATCATACTCTGTACAGCGGAGGTGGTCCCGCCGACCATAAAGTAGGCGTGTGCGGCTCCGAAAGCGTCTGCGGCGAGCTTTTCCGCTTCGTAAATGACGGAAACTGGGTGGCAGAGGTTATCGAGCGGTTTCATCGAGTTGACATCCAGCGATACGCACTGTTCGCCGAGGAGTTTTACGAGTTCGGGGTTGCCTCTGCCGCGCTTATGCCCGGGAACGTCGAACGGGACTACGCGCTGCTTTCTGAACCTTTCGAGCGCCTCATAGACGGGCGCGCTTTTTTGTCTTTCTATATCCATTTTGATACTCCAACAAAAAAAGTGACACGATATCGTATCACTTTCAAAATAGTCTTTCTTTGCCCTTAAAAGCATATTCTGCTTTGTTAAGCTGATTTCCGGACTGCGCCGCTCTTATTGACCGTTTCACAAGTGATCGATTATAAAGTTATCATCTTATAAAATTTGAGCTTTTAACTCAATCAATAATGCGGCTCCAAACCGCTCTCGGCGTCTGACCGGCCTGTCCGTATGGGCTTTTTTATATCGGTCAATTTAAATTATATCACATTTTGTCGTATTTGTCAAGCGTTTTTGTTTTATCGCTACGCTTTCGGTCCCATTGTCGTACAAATGATCCGGGTCAGTAGCCCGAGGATGGGGCAGAGCCATATTCTCGTGTGGTTCGACCAAAGGCGAGCCATTTTTCCCGAGCGTCAGTGGCCTTTCAGTCGTCAGATATGTCTTCCGCCGCCGCCGTGACGTCCGCCGCTGCTGGAATGATGCGTTGAGCTGTGTCCGGAGCTGTGGTGCGAGCTGCTGCCCGAGGAACTGCTTCTCGGAGAGTAAGTTCTGTTAGTGAATGTACCGAGGTAGTTATCCTGCTTGACTATGAAATTCAGCGAATTTTTGAGGATATATGATCGTGCGGAGGGCTTTTGCAGTTTCATCTGCGAGGAAATGGACGCAAATATTACTAATCCGACAATAATGGCGATAAATCCCGCTATCAATCCGGTGCGGATAAACTCGCCCCAGAAATCATACATATCGACTTCCATACCGAGGACTTCCTGCTGGTCGTTGTCCTTGCCGAGGTCGTAATAATACTGTACCTTTTCAAGGAATTCCAGAGCTACGGCCTTGTAATTGCCCGCGCGCATATCGGCTGTTATGTAATCGTATATCGCGTCTATCCTTCTGTCGCTCAGGTAGTTTATTGCGCTGCCGCTTGTGGAGATATAGTGGTATCTCGTGTCGAGGTTTATCAGGAAAAGCACACCGTCGGTGTTCATTCCGCACTTTTTTTCGTAAAGAACATCGCACATATCTACGACAGCGGAGTCCGATTTTGAGTCTCCCACATTGTCCGAGGTCATTACTATGATGTTGAAGCCCGTTTTTGAAGCTGCGGTCTTCATTGTTCCTGTTATATCCGCCGTATCTGTGCTGTCAAAAAGCTTCGCGTTGTCGATAAGGTCGCAATATACGGTCTTGTCAGCAAATGCCGTGAAGCAAAGTGCCGAAACGCATATCACTACAGCGAGCAGCAGGGCTGAGATCTTTCTTGTCACTTTCATACCGTTGCCCCCAGAAACGCTAAGATCAGCGAAATCACCGCGGCTATCGCTAGCGGTATCCCGAACGAAACGAGCGCGATCCTCGCCTTGTTTATCGGTATTTCGCCGCCGAACTTGCCGGTCTGGCCGTTCATAGCGAAATAATACGGCTTGTTCTTATAATTGAACGTCATGAACCACATCGGCATCATAGCCTGTATAAACTTCAGCTTGCCCATACGAAAGTCCTTTGACGTTACGGAAACGGTCGTGTAGCCGGTGATGTCGTTTTTGAACTCGTCCTCGGCCGCAGCGGAGATACGGGTCGTTATACGCTGCTCTGACATCTCTTTTGTGACATCATAGCGCAGTGCGCTGTGACCGGACAGATAAGACAGGTCAAAGTCGATGAGCTGCGAGTAATCGAACGGCTCTATGCTGTCCATAAGCGCGTCATCCGCCTTGGAAGAAGCGTCTGCAGGAACTCCGTTGAACCGGATGCTGCCCTGACGAATCGCGTTGCTTTTCGCGACTGTGGTAACTATATAATCCCCGTGTCTCGCGGAGGATATAGTCTTTGTGCAGTCTGCGGTCAGACTGCCGTTCACGGTGCAGTCCGCCAGCCAGAACGGTATGTATATACCCTGCATCTTTGCGAGTGACTCCCTGCTCCCGAAGCCCTTCGCAACAAAGAACTTCTTAGGCTTTATCCACTCATAGAACTGCTTTTCCGCATCCTCACGGGTCTTTTTGAAAGGTACCATTTTGTCGGGGCGGTATTCGCCGGAAAGCCTTCCCGCAAGCACTACGGGGCTGTGGCAATAGACGCATTCCGCGGAAGCCGAAAGTTCCGATTCCGTGAAGATCGACGCGCCGCAGCCGGGGCAGTTGTAGAGCATATTGTCATTGCCGAAGGTGACGCGGCGTTCATCGGTACCGTCCTGCTCGTAGAATTCTCTTTCTGCTTCGGAGACCTGCTGACCGTCCTCGTGGAGCGGGCCGTCGAGCTGCGCCTTCGTGAAATGAGAATTGCAGTATATGCAGTGGAAGTCCAGCGATTCCGCCGAGTAGGTGAGCGGAGCGCCGCAGGACGGGCATTGATAAGCTAAAGATCCGTTATCCATATTTAATCCGTTTCATTCCCTTTCTTAATAGCGTTGTAGAGGTTGAGACTGACCTTCTTGACCGCATCCAGCACGGCTTCTTCAAGATCACGCTCCAGCCCGAGGTTCTTGATCTTGCGGGTGACGATATCGTCCTTGTCCCCGCGGCGGTGGTTGAATATCTTGTACGGCTTGAACAGCATACCCGTTTCGGTGTCGAACACGGGAGCAGTGAGGTTGCTCTCGGAGTCAACCATTCTCGCAAGTCCGGCGGGTACGGCATTGAAGATCTCAACATACAGAAAGCTTGCCGCGCAGATAGCCTTTATCACCTTGCTGTCGATAAGAATGCGCCGCGTGGTGTTATATCCGATGAGCACATCCTCAAGGGCGGTGTAGTAGTAGTTTTTCCCGAAGGAGAGCGTTATCATCGCAGCGCCCGCGTCAATAGCGTCGATAGCCGCGCATGTGCCTGTCATCATCGTGTTGAGCGGGCAGAAGTCTATCGGCATGAACAGTTTGGAGGCGCACCATTTCACAAGTTCCGGCATGCTCTCGCCGAAAATGCCCGTTATGCGTATCGCGGAGATGCGTCTGATGAAGGTGAAGCGGTGCAGATACATTATTATCGCGTGTGCGCTGTATTCATCCACCGCTTTTTCGAGGATTATAGGCTGTTCGTCGGGAATAAGGTCGATAGCGCTCAGCAGTCCGAACGGCAGCAACACATAAGCGAAGCGGTGCTCTTTGCATAGCTCGATGTCAGACAGCTGCTGCAACGCGAGTATGTAATTCTCCGAGAAGTCGGTATCCCCGAGCAGCTCGACTGCGGTGCTGTTAATTTCGATATAGTTTGTGCCGCAGCTGAGCACGGATTTTATGTATGTCCCGAGAATGTCTCCCGTGACGTGTGAGCGGTTATATTTCACATAAGACAGTGTTCTGTCTGTCATAGCGGTCTTCATAGTCAAAACCTCACAATTCTGTCGTGAATAATCATACACAGATATTATATCACAAACCGGCGGGATTTTCAAGTATTTTTCATAAAATGATGCCGGAAAAAATATTGCAATCCGACACGAAATGTGTTATAATATATAGACAATACCGCACAAAGAGACGCACGCGTCTCACTTGCATATTATTCCGGCATATTGCACAGAAATTTCTTGACTTACGCGGGTAAGCCTGCAAAATTTCTGTACAATCTGACGTGCAAGCATGGAGGCTTGCATAGCGCACACCAAACGCCGCATGACGCGGCGATAAAAGTGTGCGCCAAAAAATACTGACTGCGTGATACACGCGTGCTCTTTGTGCGGTATAGCCTATAAAAATTTCTCCTGATAACTCACCAAGGCGCGGTATAGGATATGTTTCCTCTCCCACGCCGGAGACGGGGAAAAAGACAAATACCTGTGTGATGAAAAGGGACGAACCATGAGAAATGCCATAAAGGCTCTGCTTGCGGCAGCCGCGCTCGTACTTGTGTCGGGATGCGGCGGAAAGCCTGTCGGAGCGGAGATAAAGATACCGATACTGGAAGCGGATGCGGCGGGAAGCTACAAAACCGCTACGGCGGAATTACGCGACCTGCGCAACATCGAGTCGATCGGCGGGGGAGTGGAGTACGCCTACGCGGATACGCTTTCCATAGACTTTGATACCAACATTCTGTCAATGGATGTGAAGAAGAACACCCGGCTCAATGAAGGCGATGTCATAGCGGTATTCGACTCGTCCGCGCTCGATTATGAGCGGCAGAATCAGAAGATACTCACCGACAATGCCTATGCGCGCTATGCTTCGTCCGGCGGGGAAGCCGCACGGCTGGATTACGAGCGTGAGGCCAAGAAGCTTGAGCTCGTGGATTACAAGATATCGCGCTACACTATAAGGGCGCCGTATGACTGCGTGGTTACGGCTGTGGAGCGCTTTGAAACGGGTCAGGCTGTCACCGCGGGAACTGCCGTCTGCACGGTAGCCAAGCCCGACGAGGTGTATATCACACTTGACCGCGACCGCGAGAAGTTCTCATACGGAATGCACGTTTCGATGAAGTTCGGAACGAACGATGAATATACCGGCAAGGTGGTAATGGTTCCGGATACGCTCGGCAGAGGCAACAAGGTGCTGATAGCGTTCGATGACGGGGAACTCGACCGTGCCCGTAAAGATATCGGCGACCTCGTATCAATGGGCTGGGCTACGGTGCTCGTCAAGACCGTAGATATCAGCGGCGCGCTCTGCATCCCGAAGGACGCCGTAATGCAGTATTCCGGCGCGACCTACTGCTATTATGCCAACGACGGCGGCCGTACCCGCATACCGATAGAGACCGGAGAGACTTTCAATGACATAACGGTAGTATTGAGCGGTCTGTCTGAGGGTGATATAGTGAGCTATTGAGAAGCTGCCCCATACCCCCCGCTTTTTCACAAAATATATCTTTTTGATTTACCGATACCGGGATATCATAAAATAAAACAGGCTCTGCTTATTGCAAGGCCTGTTTTGTTGTTGGAACATAATATTTTCCCGCCGTTCTTATCAGAAAGTGAAATCAAGCGGTTCTGCGGGTGCAGAGTTTCCTACATTGCTTGTGTCTATCGGCGTAAGATTGAATTCCGCATCCTCAAGATCCGGCGCAATGTAATTGTCCGCATTGGTATCGGGAGCCGTACCGAAATCGGGAGTCATACCGGACATATCCATTCCCATGTCCATGTCCATATCCATATCCATCCCCATATCTGCGCCCATGTCCGCTGCCATATCGGCGGCTGCATCCTCTTTTATCTTGTCGTCAAAGTTGAATACGGCTTCTTCCTTCTTGGGAGCCTTATGTATCACGGGACGCTCCACAGACGCTATTGACGAGATATTTTTAAGCTCGACGGTGTGGCTGCTCGGAGTGATCTTTATTTCATCGTTCGTTTCTGGAACATTGGCGTTGTCGCTCGGGTCTATCGCCGTCACGCTGCCGAAGGTCTGTCCGTAGTAAGCATTCTCGCCGTGCTTGCGGAGATAATGCTTATCAAGCAGATGCTCGCTGATACGGGTAAGACCGAACTGGAAGTTAGTGTTGAATACCGCCATGTGCGCGATCTCTTCGAGGACTATCGAGTTCTCGACAGCCTTTTCGGGAGTGGGACCCCATACGAACGGGCCGTGCTGCGCTACAAGACAAGCCGGTATCTCGGTCGGACCGATGTTTCGTCTCGCCAGCGTATCAACTATCTGATAACCTGTGTTCGTCTCGTAATTCTCAACGATCTGATCTTCAGTCATAGGCATGGTGCAGGGAACATCACCGTAGAAGTAATCGGCGTGTGTGGTGCCGTATGCCACGATGTCAAGGCCTGCCTGCGCCCATATCGTCGCATAGCGGGAATGTGTATGCACGATAGCGCCGATCTCCTCGTATGCCTGATACATAACGAGGTGGGTGGGGGTATCGGAGGACGGTCGGAGATCACCTTCAACGACCTTTCCGTCCATATTCACAACGACCATTTTGTCGGGAGTCAGTTCGTCATAAGAAACACCGGACGGCTTTATGACAACAAGGTTGGATTTACGGTCTATCGCCGAAACATTGCCCCACGTCAGTATAACGAGTCCGCTGTCACGGAGAGCGATATTGGCTTTGCAAACACGTTCTTTCAGTTCTTCTAACATACGATACCTCCGCAGTTTCCACGAGACCGGATGTCCCTTGGTGTGATGATCAACACATTATTGCTCTGGCGAAAGACACAGGTCCGCCAAAAAAAGTCCCGGTTGTTCAATATATAGAATATTATACACCAAATACGAAATTATTTCAATATGTTATCGAATTTTCTACAAATGTTTATAAACAACGCACAATTCTTTGTTAACTATGCACAAAAAACGGTATCAACCATTTAATGTAATAAAATATTCTTTCTTCACGCGGCCGTTTTCGTCGAATTCAACACCGTCGGCAAGCAGCATATCGCGCTGGGCGTTCCCGCCGCCGAAAGCAAATGCGGAGGACACTTCCCCGAAGCGGTTCACCACCCGATAGCAGGGGATATGCCCGGGGTCGGGATTGACATGCAGGGCATACCCAACCACGCGCGAGAGCCGGGGATTTCCCGCAAGCCGCGCGACCTGCCCGTAAGACGCGACCTTCCCGCGGGGAATGGACTGCACGACCATATAGATTGCTTCAAACGTGTTCATGGTTCAAGCATCATAGCTTCCTTTATCCACAGATCGCTGCAGATATCGGAAGGCAGATTAAGATCGGCAGGGGAGAGCGATACCGGGCCTATGCGTATGCCGTCGGGTGAGCAGGAGCGTTTGAACTGCTGCGAGAAGAAGCGCTTTACGAACACCCGGAGCCACTTCAGTACAACGGCCTTGTCGTATTCATCGCAGAATACCGTCTTTGCGATGCGGTAAAGCTTGCTCGGTGAGCAGCCGCGGCGGACGGTATGATACAGGAAAAAGTCGTGCAGCTCGTAAGGCCCTACGCTGTCCTCGGTCTTCTGGTCGGGGAGCAGCTCGGGACTTATCGGTGTGTTGACGATATCACGCAGTACGGCTGCAAGTGCGGTATTCCCGTCGCCGTATTCGTAAGTGTCAGCGCAGTACGAAACAATGCGGCGTATCAGCGTTTTCGGGATGCCGGCATTCACGCCGTACATCGAGAGATGGTCGCCGCCGAAGGTAGCCCAGCCCAATGCAAGCTCGGAAAGGTCGCCCGTCCCGATGACAAGTCCGTTCTCGTCGTTTGCGATATCCATGAGCACCTGCGTCCGTTCACGGGCCTGTGCATTCTCGTAAGCGCTGTTCATATTGCCCGCATCATGTGAAATGTCGGCAAAGTGCTGTTCCACCGCCTTTGTGATGTTCACCTCACGGAAGGTGACTCCGAGTTGTTCACACAGCTTTTCGGCATTGCTCTTGGTGCGGCTCGTAGTACCGAAGCAGGGCATTGTCACCGCTATAACATCGGTTCCGGCAAGTCCGGCGTATTCGGCAGCTTTAGTGCATACGATAAGTGCGAGTGTGCTGTCGAGACCGCCGGATACACCGATAACGAGTTTCTTCGTGAAGGTATGCTTTATGCGTTTGACAAGACCCGCCGCCTGCATCTGTACGATATCAGCACAACGCGCTTCAAGCTCTTTGGCATCGTCCGGAACAAACGGCTGTCTGCGAAATTCGCGGGAAAGCCCGGTATCTCCAGGCGATAGCGTGAATTCGCAGAGCTCTGACGGAATGGGGAAGATACCGCGTCTGCGGCGTTCATACGCGATAAATCCGAGGTCGAGGTCGGTGGTGGTAAGTCCGCAGCCGAAAAGTCCGCTCTGCGCGACAGGCTTGCCGTTCTCGTATATCAGTCTGTGTCCGCCGTACACGGCATTTGCAGTGCTCTCACCCTCGCCGGAGCCCGCAAATATTTCTGCGCAGCACAGTTCGGAGGTCTGTACGGAAAGTGCGGCGCGACGCTTGTCGGCTTTCCCGATGATCTCGGGTTCGGCGGACATACGCAGGATGATATCGGCGTTGGTTTTGGGGATATCGGAGCCTATGCACACTTCAAATCCGAGGTCGGGGTAATCAGAGCAGATAAAGCGCATGCTGTCGCCGCTGCTTGTGAAACAGCGTTTTTCTGCGGTGGAGAGCCTTTCCTTGGATATTATTCCTACAATTTCCCCTTTAGTTATCACGGCCGCGCAGTTGCAGAGTGCGCCGCCTATACGAAGCGGAACGCCGACTGTGAATATCATATCGAGCGGCTCGGAGGCTTCGGTAACGAGGTTCAGGGCGCTTTGTGCACCGTTCAGCAATGCACTGTGCAGGAACAGGTCGCCGCAGGTGCTGCCGGTGATACAGAGTTCGGGGAGTGTGAGCACTCTGACGCCGAGCATATAAGCTTCGTTTATCATCCGTATGATGCTGCGGGCGTTATATTCACAGTCGCCGGGTCTTATTTCGGGAGCTCCTGCTCCGACCTTGACAAATCCGTCTTTCATAATAAATCCTTTCTATTACGGTTTCTCAACCGAAGGCGGTAAAAGAAAACAAATCCAAACTATCTAAAGGGAACCTCTAAAAACCCATTTGAGAGAAAAAGAGCTACTTGCACCGATAGCTGCGTCAAGCCTCCTCACCGTGCGCCAGCACGCTTTCGGAGCCTCTCCTTGCTCTCGGCACAATTATCTCATTTTCT
>JAEEGL011943006.1_pt1 | contig 10492 bp, 9 predicted proteins | sample 9134231 | NCBI WGS metagenome assembly JAEEGL01 (sample SAMN16246548, study PRJNA631951) | gut metagenome | biome: gut microbiome; feature: rumen; material: fiber-attached | host: Bos | place: Iran: Karaj | collected 2018-10 | reverse complement strand
TTTTAGGACAACATTGAACAAACTGTCGGACATTCAAATTCCTTCTGAGAAATACGGGGTGGTTAGATATTTACACCACCCCTTTTGACAGGCAAAAACCACGGACATCCGTTTTCCGCCCCGGCAAAACAGCCGATTAATCTATTCATAAAACCAAGAAGGAGAAGCACATATGAACAATTACAGACCGTTACCGGCTAGATATCCGTCAATTAAGAAGAATTACCATAGATATACTCTGCAGCAGGTCCAGAGCCTTATTGAAAAGAACTGCGGAAATGTAGCAGTTACAGAACGACACGGCAATGGTCCAAATAAGACTATCATACTTCCCGAAGCCAAAAGAGAAATGGATGTCATTATCTCTTATGGGAGAAGGACACCCATGAACAAACTTGAGCAGAAGTATATTGGCCTGGGGCACATTTTCGACAGTGGTGACGGGCATCACATTATTGTTGTCAAGCATTTCATCGAGATCCACACGACAAACCGTTCAGGCGTCAGTGCCGGGAACATCGGTCCTAACGGCGAGACTGGTGCACTCGAACTGCTGGGTTACTACCGCGAGGAATACCTTGAAAACGAGAGGCATTTCAACACGGACGAGAGCGGATGCCTTATTGATCCATTTTTAAAAGAGGCAGGTCCTTCCGAGTATGTACTTGAAGGTCACACACATCCGGATCTGGGAGTGTTTTTCAGCGGTCCTGACAGAGCCAGCGGTAAGGCCAGGGCAGCTACTAGTCCTATATGCATCTTTGTCTGCGATCCGATCAGAAAGCAGATGCTGGGTGCTGTCGGGTTCAATCTGGAGCCCACGGAAGTGATCGTTTATTCAAGAGTTCACAAAAAACAGCAGATTGAGAAGCCGGAACAGGCATTGCCGGCCGTCTCGAAAAACAGGGAAGTACAGCCTGCCCGTGTACTTAAGGTGACTCAAAAAGCAAGAAACACAGAAGAGATGATGGGCGCTTTGTACGGCCATCTGCTTAATGCACCGGGATACAAGGTTTTCTGGAAGGAAATACCCGGAATAGGCGGAACTTCCGTTACAAAGATCAAGATAGTCCGCCTCAGGCAAAGACGCAGGAACAAAAGGAGAAGCAGCGATGACCAGTCCTGACAGATTAGGTTCTGAATACTACAAACAGTATCTTACCGTGCAGGGCCGCATCTGTTACGACCAGATCTGCCGGCAGCTAAATAACAGGGATTATTCAGGTCAGACAACGATTATGGTTACCAACGGGAAAAATGCATCAGTTGATTGCTTTTCGGCTGTAAAGGCTGTAAGGGACGACCATCCCGAATACTTTTTCCTCGGAAACAAGATCGAGTTCCTGCTGCACGGAAAAAAGGCCACGGTGAATTATCAGGTCGTTTATCCGGGCCGTGATATTGAACGGGTTAACAGGCTCCTGGATAAGAAGATCACGGGACTGACCAATGGTATTTGGCATCTTAGTGCATATATGCGGGAGAAGACGATATACGAGAGGATCGCGAAAGAAATGAAATACAAGAATCATGACGATGTTCGCGACCACTCGGTCGTAGGTCCGCTCCTGATGTCTGAGGGCGTATGCGAGGGCCAGAATGCCCTTCTGATCCTTTGTCTGAGGAGAGCCGGGATCCCCTGCATAAAGATTTTCGGCAAGACGGATACGGATGATTGGCATTGCTGGACAATAGCCTGGATCGACGGAAAGCCTGTCCACTGCGATGTTACCTGGGACAATGCCGAGAAAGGAGTGGTCTATTTTGATTATTTCAACCTGTCAGATGAACAGATGAAGAAGGATCACTTTAAGTTTTCAGATTACAACATTCCGCGATGCGATGCCGAGGATATGGATTATTACCACCGTTACAGACTGAACGTAAGGTCATTTAAAGATCTGTGCAGCCGCCTTTCAGTTGATTATTCGCTGGGAACGGCACCGATCATGATGCATTTTGATTATTTGCCTGAGTCGGGAAGCTTTTTTGATGAGATAGGCAAAGCGGTTAAGCACTGCCGGATAAGAGACGGATACTGTGCCCGTTCAAATTCCAAAAAAGAAAATATCGCCCTGCTTATCGGCAACAGATAACAAAGAAAGGAATCAGAAGTATGTATCAGACAGTAATAAGAGATCCGGGTACGAATAGTCTTGTCCGTATCGTTCCAAATGTATGCGATAGCAACAACGCTGTAGTAAACGGGAGCATCCTGATCGTTCCTGCGGGTACGACAGCATTTGTGGCGGTTAACGGCATTGTTTCCAAACCTTACGGCCCCGGCAGATATGAGCTTTTCACCGGGGTGGATCCGTTCTTTGTACGCCTGAGAAACGTATTAACTCAGGGTGACACCGGAACGTCTGTGACAGTTTTCTTTGTTTCAAATCAGAAGCTGAGGCATGTTCAGACCGGAACGGGTGAGATTACGTTCAAAGAGCACCGCTTTAATCTTACGATGAAAGCGTTTGCCTCTTTGAATCTTGCGTACAGCATAGGCAATCCCAGGAGATTCATAGAGACAATGGTTGGTACATACAGTACTGATTTTACTCAGGAAGATATCGATCCGTTCTTGGAGAACCTGGTCCTGACATCTGTCAGAGAAGCTCTCGCGACAGAGCTTGGAAGTCTTGAGATCACTCAGTTTAACGCTAATCTCAGGCGGATCAGCAGCATGGCCGTCAATCCCATTACCGGGTCTTTTTCAGCATACGGACTTAAGCTTGCAAGGTTTGACGTAGTAAGCATAAATGTTCCGGAACAGGAGATGAAGAGGCTCCATTCACTTGAGGAGGACTTTGCTTCAGGTAAGACGAGAACGGATATTGAAGCAGACAATCTCCAAAGGATCTGGGGTGGAAATGTTAACAACCGTACCATGGGCGAAATGCTTACGGGACTGCCTTCAAGAGGTCAGGCACCGCAGCAGGGAGGCGGAACGGTTCATAACGGCATGAGCACTATGAATCCGATGCTGCAGATGATGATGTTCTCGCAGATCTGGCCTTTGCTGCGTGAGCCGTTCAACACGATGACACAGCATACCGATATATTCGGCCAGACGCCCGGCACTGCGCAGCAGAGCACATCCTCTGCAAATGCACATCCGCCGATCCCGAGCCGTTATAAACGCTGCCCGTCCTGCAACGAAAGAGTTGACAACGGAAAAGCCGTATGCCCTGTATGCGGGTTCAGATTCAATTAAACAAGAGAGGAGACCTATTATGAACAACAGAAACTATGCTTCGATTACAACCCTTATTTCAATAGCACTTCTTCCACAGCTTTTCTTCTGGTGGCTGGCACCTCAGAGCGCCGGATGTTACTGGGCGGTCTTTGCATTCGGTACATTCCTTACGCTTGTCATTCCGGCAACGTGTTTTGTCACATATTTCAATAGCAGTATTAGGGAGTCAGCAGGTCTTTTTATCATCGGCGGTGTTCTGGAACTGATATCTATAGTTGTGTCAGCCATACTGCTGATCTTTGATGTGAGCCTAAGGACAACTCTGTTTGTCTACGGGATTATATTGATCTTAGGCATTATGGCCCTGGTACCCGCTATCCATTCTGTTATCAGAGGAAGGTTTGCTTTTGAATCGGGACCGGTTAGTGATCCGACTGTCGATTACCGCAATATGCGTGATTTTGCTCCGACTGACTATGGCGACGGTTTTGAAATGCCGGTGACAGCTCCGCAGATCAATGTAAACAGAGTCAGTAATACCACAAGTACCACGAATACCAGAAGGCCGCTGCCTCCAAGGTATTAATCTTCTGCAGAAAGAGGTGTCACCATGAACCTGGTCTGCAGAAGCTGCGGCGGAACAGATTTCTATTACAATCCGACACGGATGAGGATGATCTGCAGAAGCTGCATGACGCCATATACTGATCCTTTGCAGGATCAGCAGCTCATGCAGTACGATCAGACCTATTCCATTGCCGGAGAGCATCTCATTGCCGGAAACTGGCAGGAAGTAATAAGAATACTGCGTCCGCTGACCAACCAGCATCCGACTGATAAAAGGCTGTATAAGGCTTTATTGAGAGCTGCAACAATGGATTACAGCGATATCGACATGGATTCCGAATACAACCGTTCGGAGGCTTCCGATGCCTGGAACAAGCTCTTAAGGCTTAACGGAATAGACAATGACATGAGAGCTTACAGTGCCAGGAGATACCAGAAGCACAGGAAGGAACTGCTTCATAAGCGGAATATCTTTCTTGCATGGCTGTTGGGAGGAAGTGCCGGAGCATTGTCTGCCGGAATACTTTTTTCTTCCAGGCATTATTTTTTCTTTGTGTTAGCGCTTGCAGTCTGCGGTTATTGCTTATACAGGTCATTTATCAGCAAACCCTACCAGGTATTTAAGCAGCTGCTGGCTTCAAGGCCAAACTATAACGATAACCCGTTTTTGTAGCAGGGAGTTTTGGGAGGTTCAGAATGAAAAAGTGCATAAACGATAACGAATACTTTATCCTTACGATACTGAAGATCAATGAAGTCCCTTATTCCGGTGAAGATAAAGAGCTGTTTTTGAGGATGGCCAAGACCATCTGTGAGGACGCGTGCAATCTTTCCGCTGAGGGAACAGGTCAGACAGCGATAGAGATCCTCCGTACCTCGGAAGATTCATGCGGAAGGCCGATACATCATCTCATCACCGTAAGGACACATGACAAAAACGAGCACAGCTGTACCATTAGGCATTCAGCTATAGTAAACGGCCTTGATTCAATGCTTTTGAGGCACGGATATGTATGTGAAGAAATCGAGTTTGATGCCTACAGGAAATATCTTGGCGGCAGGGAAAAGAACTGTGTATGGGCACTGAAGAAACAGATGGTTCAGGACTATGGTGTTCAAAACATTTACGAATCTATTCCGATCGTAGAGTCAGTTGATTGGAAAAAAATCTATTCAGTGCTTGACGGATCAGGATGCAGTCTGATCGTACAGATAATACCGGCGCTGCTCAACTCAAGTGAAAGGGATATTATTGCCAAAACATCAGCTAAATATTCTCAGGCTACAGAAGGTGTTGTTCCCAACATGCGCGATAAACTGGCAGCTGATTCATCAGAGAGATGGAAATATCTGTCACGGCACGCGCTCACCCCTTTTGCCGAGGTCAATATAATCGTGTGCGGAGAGGCAAGCAACTCGGCATTAGCTGTTGCAAGGATCAAACAGGCTATAGGAGTTCCGTCGCTTAAGACCGTTCCGCTTGAACTATTTTTTGAGTACCCATTCTACAATCTCCCATGGAGAGTGGCCAATGAATTGAAAGGCGGCAAGAGTTTACTTGTTGATAAGTGGACTACAGATGAAGTTGCGAAGATTTTTCAGTTTCCTGTTCAGAGTGACTATTTTGTAGGAGTAAAGGGAAATCCGTTTTCACTTGTTACAGAGAATGAACTGATACCTGATAAGCTGACCGGAATACAGCAGCATTCAGTCTGTTTGGGGGAATCTGCCTTTTCTGAACAGACTGTATCGCTGCCACATGATCAATTGCTGCTGCATACTGCGATAATGGGCAAATCCGGTTCCGGAAAGACGACGCTAATGAAGAGCATGATAAGGCAGCTTAATGCCGATTATGTGCCTGTGTTGATATTTGAACCTGTCAAAAGGGAATACAGAGACCTTATATCGACGATGGCAAACAGTAAGGTGTTTACAGTCGAAAAGCCGTTTGTACCGCTTCTTATTAACCCGTTTTATGTTCCCGAAGGAGTTACCCTGGGGGACTATAAGTGCAGTCTTTTCTCCGCTTTCAAAGCCGCTTTCTCACTTCCTGATCCGTTACCGTCACTATTTGAGAAAGCGATTTCGGAGAGCTATACCTGCAACGGATGGACAGACATGAGTAAAAGTACTGACAGTGAAGTTACTGTATTCGACATGGCCGAATTCATGAGGGTGTTTAAAAGGATAATAGCAAGATCGACTTACAGTAATGAAGTTAAGGGCAATATGATGTCCGGAGGTGTTTTCAGGCTTCAAAGTCTAATTGAGAGATGTCCGAGGACATTTGACACGGTTCATTCCACATCAGCTGAAGATCTTCTCAACGGAAGTGTCGTCATAGAGATGGGATGCCTTGAAGGCGAACAAAAAGCATTGGTGTCTGCCTTAACACTGATCAGCATATTGGCTTATCTTAAGGCAACGAGAACAAGCGGCAATAAACTGAAAAATATAATTCTGATCGATGAAACTCATGCTCTCCTTGACCAGGGCAATGGTGTTATTCAAGAAGAAAGATCCCTCAATAACACCATGTCTTCGCTTCTTATCAATACGATAACCGAAATGCGTGCTTATGGAGTCGGAGTGATCTTTTCTGATCAGTCGCCTTCGCGTGTCGGAGGACAGTTGTTGGACAATGTTGACAATTTAATCTCGTTCAGATTAAGCGGCGAGGAAGCAGAGATCTTCGCAAAACACACCGGTTCAGATGAAAAAGTTGTCAGGTTTTTATCACAATTAAATGCCGGCGAAATGATTCTGAAAAACAGGTTTATAAACAATGCGATTCCTGTTCGTCACGAATCGCATGAGAGCAGTCTGCCCGTGAAACATTTTAATGATGAGTATATCTACAGATCCCAGAAAGGTTTTCTCGATAGTCACTCAAAGGATTACTGCCCATATTCATTGTGCGAATGTGCCGGATGTGAATATTGCAAATCAGGCTTGCGCGGATTGGCCAAAAGACGTGCAGTTCAGTTATTTGTTGCACATCAAAACAGATTAAAAGATCCGAAAGCAATAGCTCAGCACATCATCCTGCTATATAAGTTTCTGGAAGATCATAAGAAGGAATTGAATTCTTCTGATTTTGATCTGCTGTGCAGATGTACAGCAGTACACCTTGTTAGATTGTGTGCTTTGGAAAATGATGTCACAATCAGCAGTTCTGCAGTAAGCAAGCTGATAAGCGATATGTCCCGAATGAAAGGAGAGATTAATAATGAGTGAATTCTATGATAATTCAAGCGAAATGGATGAAAGCATGGAAAACAACGGGTCCGATCTGACAGAAGCTGAAAAGGCCGCAGATTATGCGCGTTCATACGGTTTTGATAAAGCGGCGGATTATATTGAAAGACATTATGACGGTTCAGAATTCACTGAAGGGGAGCCGATACCGATCACGACACGTAATATGTCTTTGGAAGGAATGGAATCGGATAACGGTGTTCAGTTTGAGAGAAGAACGGCAGAGCTAACAGATGGATTGACGGTTGAAGGGGTTTTCCCGAATTTCGACAGCAGACATCATGTAGAACTGGGCGAAGATGCCAATGATATGAGCATCCATCAGCAGTTTAAAGCCTGCAAAGAGGATTACCAGGAGCATATGTTTGACAGCAATGAAAAGCTGGAAGGCCTTACTGTGGAAGATATGGACAAACTTAACAGTCCTCAGGGCTACACTCCTGCCGGGTATACATGGCAGCACAATCCGGAGACAGGGAGCTTTGATCTTGTCTCAAGTCAGGATCATTCAGTCGGCCATACGGGCGGAAATGCGCTATGGGGGAAGAAGGATGATTAACTACAGTGCTTATACCCGAAAAGGAATACGGAAGGAGGCAAACGATGACAGAATATTGGTGGACGACAAGCTTCTCAGTAAAGCCTCACATTCCGGGAAAAAGAAAAAAGCCCTTGTGTCTGTTGTTTGTGACGGAGTCGGAAGCACTTCATATGCGGCAGAGGCCGCCGAAATGATAGCGGGGAGCTTCATTGAATTCAAAGCAGATCAATCGTCGCCAAACATACTGATAAGGCATTTGAAACGGATAAATGAAGATATAGTCGAAGAACAGAACCAAAAGAAATCCGGCTGCAGCATGGCCTCGACGGTTGCGGGGCTGATAATATACGAAAGCAGTTATCTGGCTTTCAATCTGGGAGATACACGTATTTACAAGATGCATTCCGGAGAGTTATCGCTTATCTCGTACGATCACACTGTAAGAAATGAGAATCTTTACTATCCCGGCATTAACAGAGATGCACTTACGCGCTATATGGGAGGCGACGGAATGGCATGCAGTCCGTCTTTTAAACGGGGAATTGTTGAGGATAACAGTATGTTCCTGTTATGCAGTGACGGTATTTACAAGAACATTCCGGAGAAAGACATTAAGGACGTACTCGCATCAGAGATTACGTTGAGCAGAAAAACAAAAGAACTGTACCGGCTCGCTGTAAATGGCGGTTCGACTGATGATACGAGTATCGTCCTTATAGACTGTTCGATCAGAAACAGGAATTTCAGAGTTTCAAGAAGCGCTTGATCAGCATGTCCCATTAGCATCATAGCTTCCGCTGCCTGCAGGCACACTCATGTTTTTAAGCAAATAGCAGAGTTTTCCTTTTGAATTTACATAAGGGATTACCTTTTTCAAAGAAGACTTGCTGATAGCCTTCTTGTAATACTTTTTATCATAATCCGATGAGTTTATAGCCGGATTCTTCCAGGCCTTTTTGATAGCTTTCTTGGCACGTGATTCAAAAGAACTCTCTTTGATTCCGAGCTCTTTAAGCATCTGTGCTCTTGAAAGCTTCTTGCCGGTCTTTCTTGAAATGTTATAGACATAGTAATTCGTGGCAGGGCTTTCGTCGTGGTGTTCTTCAAGCTTGATAAGGATCGAGATATATGTCTTGCCAATATAATAGCTGTAATTACATTCTCTCCAGCTGGCGATCTTGGGCTTGAAGTAATCGTAGATCTCTTTGTTGAGTTTCTTGGTGTCAACACCGGAAATTGTGATCTTGGGGATCCTGGCGGTGAATTTGCCGTAACCGGATTTGTATGCCTTCTTATATGCATCAGAAACAGTGGCTTTTCCTATAGCCGTGGTTGTTGAAGCTGATGAAGAGGAAGCAGATGATGAGGTTGCTGATGTGGAAGGAGCAGTCGAGCTTGGTTCAGTTGTCAGACTAGACTCCTGTACGGAACCGTCTTCCCATTTGAGAGTAGCATTGGCATTACCCCTTAATAAAGGATAAGCAGCAACCTTGGGTTCGACAGGGTTCCTCTTATATTTTTTTACATGCCATTTGATATCGTCACTGCCAAATTCCTTTGTGGCATTCTCCAAAGACTTCTTAACATTTTCCCCTTTTACAAGGCTGTTAACGAAAACACGTACAAGGGCCAGATTGTAATCAGTATAGTTAGTGTTATAGAAACCGACAAAAGCAGAAACAGAGAGGTTTAACAAGACCTTTTCCCAGGCAGTTGAAACCGCGCTTCCGTTTGCTCCCATCAACTCACAGCATCCGAAAAACCAAATGTTTCCGGAAAGATCACCTTTTTTGTAGTGAGCCGCCATGAAACTTGGAGTGATAAAGCATTTGCCACTGGTGGAGAAACCGATCCGGTGCTCGTTCATATCAGTTCTGTATTTTGCAATATTGTCCCTGCTTCTTCCCTTTTCAAGAAACACACAAGGTTGTCTATTTTCACCATGGTAAGAAAAAACCATATACGAACCGTGCATTTTGAAATATACGAATTCATAACCTTTTAAGTTTGCCAGGTCGTCAAGAGTTACAGAAACATCGTATTTCGTGCTGAGTCCGAAGGATTGCCATGTTGTTGCCAACCGTTTGCATTCTGCGTCCACATCTGACCATTCGGTCATGGCATTGAGTATTATTGCATCTGCTTTCGGTCCTTTACCGCTGTATGGATATTCCTGATCAAATTGAAACAGTCCGGAAGTACTTCCGAAATTGTCACAGCCTTCCTTAAAGCCGCCAACGATATCGCAGCCCAGGATTCCGCTGCCGTATTCAAAAGTTATAATGTGTTCTTTTTCATCGCAAATGATGCTGTCTGCTTTGATTTTTTTGGCTTTAGCAAGAGTTTTGAGTTCTTTCAGCACCAAATCAGTTTGAGCGGCTATACTATTATTTTGGAATTCTTTGCTTCTCTTCAGAGTGCTGATACTGTCACAGACCTCGTTGATCTGCTCAAAGCAAGCCTTGTCATCCAGGTCTGAAGAACCGTTGGTGTTATTAATGGCACAGCCGCCAAAAAGCCCTAATAAAAATACCAATATTAAAGCAATGCATGCTGCCTTGGCGAACTTGTTGTTTTGATTATCCCAATTTTTCATATTAAACATCCTGCCTTTAACATATTTACATTATAATATCGGCGCATTGTTTACGGATGGGAAATTGAATGTCCTGTTAGAAACCCCTGGTTCTCCGAATGCATGCCGGTCCTTTAACCGCAGCCGTGAATATGTTTTAATAAACGCATCAGAATAAGTGGGAGAAGCGCCATGAACATCCGCACCAAGCAGTTCCAGCTGCTGACTGACATTGAGTTGGTCTGGAAACTGATGACCGATGCATATAACCACGATACGTGCAGGCTCGCAGGGCCGTTTTTTGAGTATGCTATAACGTCGCCGTGGATGGACAAGGATTACATCAGGCTCGACC
>JAEEGL011764590.1_pt1 | contig 10492 bp, 9 predicted proteins | sample 9134231 | NCBI WGS metagenome assembly JAEEGL01 (sample SAMN16246548, study PRJNA631951) | gut metagenome | biome: gut microbiome; feature: rumen; material: fiber-attached | host: Bos | place: Iran: Karaj | collected 2018-10 | reverse complement strand
TATGCATTTTCAATAACAGCATGCTTGACATTGAGCAGCTTTTTACATAGTGTATTAGCAGAAACCATCTGTGGGTACCTCCGGTATCTCTGAATGTTATAGTTTGGTTGCTAATACATTACAGAAACACAGATGGTTTTTCAATTTATTTTTTAATTATGAGGCTGAAATGGTACCCACCATCATGCCAGAAGCCTCATATTTTCTCATATTTTTTTCTGCAAAAGTGGTACAAAAAGTGGTAAATTCATTTTCTGTACCACCCAGTGTTTATGCGGTTTCCAGCGAATCAACATAATGTGAGATTACTCGTTTACCACTGATACTTTTTCTTTGCTATCCTTGGTAATACGATCCACCTCTTTTTCAACATCCTCATACTTCAAATGAGTATAGGTATTAAGTGTTACTGATATATCCGAATGGCCCATGATATACTGTAAGGTCTTGGGATTCATCCCTGACTTAGCCATAATTGAGCAGAACGTATGTCTACACACATGAGGTGTAACTATGGGCATTTGGATTTTGTATATGCTGTTATACTTATCCAAAATATGTTCCATATATTTCTCCCAGTGTAAAGCCACCATAGGCATCTCATTCTTATCAAGAATCAAAAAACCTGCATAGCCATCAACTACCGGCTCAACCTTAGGCTTTACCCTATTTGCCAATATCCTTCTGAAGCAATCAGGCACATCGTCCATCATAGGAATATAACGATTTCCATTTTCTGTCTTGGGTTTTTCAATGATATATCTCATGTCAGAAGTACGCTGCAACTGATGATCCACCCTTATACGCTTATTTTCGAAGTCTATATCATCAAATGTTAATCCGCAAAACTCAGAAATCCTGAGTCCTGTATGAAAAAGTATGTATATCGCATCATAGTACCTACTAAAATGGATATCATCAGCTATAAACTTAATTGAACAATAATAATATTATTCTTTATGATAATACATTTCAACTAAAAACAATCAATTTATAAAATTTTAATTTGATTTCATGCGCGTAATGTGTGTATAATGTATGTCAAAGAAGGAGGCATGATCATGAAAAAGAGGATTAATATATCTCTAGAAGAAGATACCGCAGCAGCAATTAAGAAATTAGCAGAGAGATCACATAGAACGGTTTCTCAATGGATTACCGATAAAGTATGGTCAGAGTATGATACGAGAGAAGGTGGAAATAGTACTATGTTAGCATATAATGAAAATGGAGAGTTGGCAGAATATGAAGTAAGCTATGGGACGACGGAATGTCCCAAGTGTCACAAAAAATATAAGCAGACAACAGAAGAACAAGTACCAGGATTTAGGGATATGAGTTATGATATATGCCCTTATTGTGGAGCAGAGAATGGTAAAAGTATGGAAGTAGACTATATGAATAGAAAAATTGAATGAGCAATGTATTGCACATATAAAAGTTATTAGGCCAATAAGGAGGGGATACTATGTATACGGTTACATCCAGAATAGATAGCATTAAACAGCCTAGAGGAGGTTTTATAAATCCATCCTCCTTTAATATTACTGTGTTAAGTGACGAGGCAGATTTGCATGAAGATGAAAATCTTTCGCCGTCCATGGTCGGTACGGTAGTAGATTATCTAACAAGATATAATAATGGAACTGATAAAATAGATGCTTTTGAAGTACCGTTGCAAGGAGCTTTTATTGCTCAAAACTATGGAGCTATCAAAAGCGCAGAAAAAGTAATTGAACCTCTTTTAGAAGGTATAAGAGGAATAGATGACACTTCTATTATAAATTCTTGCAAACTTGCCTCATTTGATGTTTGGAAAAGAAACCGTGTTGCGGCAATGAATGCAAATGGATATACAGAAATAAATCCTGATAAAGCCACAATAGAGAATATTAGAACTATGGTAAAACGTGGTTTATCTTTTTTTGAGGAATATGGACCAGTTACCTCAGATGGCTTTACTTTTGAACCGGAAAATGCGGATAAAAAAGAATATGCAAAGAGAATGATGAATAAAGAATCCTACGGTGGGTATACATATGTAGTTAGTACCGGTGACGGTGATTTCCTTACTGAGGATACTTTATGGGATTTTAAGGTAATAAAATCAAAGCCTACTAGCAAACATACCATGCAATTACTGATGTATTGGATAATGGGACAGCATTCTGGACAGAAAAAGTATAATTCTATTAGATACTTAGGAATATTCAACCCACGCTTAAATACTGTATACAGACTAGAAGTGAATAAGATACCAGCTGACTTAATTAAGTTTGTTGAAAAAGAAATTATATGTTATTGATGTAATAATAGAGTATGTGAAAAAAAGGCAATCCGAATATCGGGATCGCCTTTTTTTGATCACATACTATTAACGAAGTTCATATATCTGTTGATACGTTTTATATTCCTGCACGGCACTATTATATTCTTTTTGCCATAGTTTAACCTCACCGTATATGGCACGTAGAGTATTCAAATCTTCAGAAGAAATGGTTATAGGTATAATTTTCGAATCGACATCTTTAAGATATCCCAGAAGAAAGGTTATGTAAGGATTCATCATTATATTGATTCTCTTAATCCTGACTTGCAAGCAATAGACGGATCAGATAAAGTTTTTTTTGAATCAATGGCATTTTTTAATTCAGTGTTAAGCCTTTTAACATAAACAAGAGCCTTCTGAGAGAAATCTTTCGCATTGCTCCAATCTGAGATAATCTTCTGAAGATTTTCATTTGTAAAGGTATAGTTGTTTGACAATTTCATTTTCATTTGAAATCCTCCTTTGTTGTTGATATTTATATTATAGGAGAATCCCAATTGTATGGATAGATTAAAATGAAGCGTTTTGAAAACAAATGAAACGAAGCATCTTTCTCAAACATATTCCCAATGATAACCACCGGCAGTATCAGTTTTTCCCTTAAGACATAACCTGATCCTGCCATAAGATACTTTTGTTATTCTGCTCGCTTCCCCAATACTCTCATATATCTTCCCGGATTCTATACATTTTATTCGTAACGTAGCATTGTGACTACATAAAGGGCATCCTGTGCCTCTAACTCTACTATCAACTTTTGCTTGCCATTCATGTCCCTTTGAACACTTCCACCATACCTTCTTGTGACTCCCATAAACTACATTTTGAGGAGTAATATCTATATTCCTTGTGTAATTCCATTCTTTTATAAGTTCTGGATGGGTTGTCTCCAAATCATTGAATCCGATAATTATCTTTTTATTTCCACAATATGGACAATTCCTACCTCTGACTCGATTATTAGGGGTTTGTTTCCATTCATGTCCCTTGTCACATATCCAGTAGTATAACCGAGTACTATTGGGAGCCACTTCAGTAGGCTGTATGTTCCCGTTTTTTGTCGGATGCCATTCCTTCGCTATCCTTGGGTACATAGAGGTAAGGCTATTGGTTTTGTTAGTCATGATAGTGAGGTTATATATATCCTTCAAGTCCCTATCAACATTTATATCATAACTAACAGTATTGCTTATCGTTTTTAATATTTCTAATATTGTTTTTGTTAAGTTTTCATTTGATCGTCTATTTTCCCTAACAATATTTACAACGTTCTCGTTTTCTAATGGTAACCCCTTTTCTCGTACTCTTATAAGAAGGATTTTTTTATCTATACATAATTTCTCCTTTTTTTTATCTGAATGGCTTTGTTTATTCTTTTTATGCCAAGTAGCTCCATCATATTCTATCGCAATATTTAGAGTTGGTATATAAATATCTAGTTCCATACCGATAGCCGACTTATCTCCATTTATAGCATCCGTAAAATACTTTTTTATATAATAATATATAGCTTGTTCAGCAAACGACGTTCTAAACCCTTTTGTACACGAGGGGCATCCCGTTTTCATTGTACCTCTGGAATACACTATGGTTTCCCATTCATATCCACATTTACTACATTTCCACCATACTCTTTTGTTACTTCCAATAGTGACATCTTGAGGATACAATTCTCCATTTTTTTCGTAATTCCATTCTAAGGCAATTTCCGGACATATCGTTACAAGATCATTATACCCAGCTAATACTTTTTTATTTGAACAGTACGGACATCCGCCCCCTTTTATTCTATAATTAACTAATGAATCATATGAATGCCCCTTCTCACATTTCCACCATACTTTTTTGGGCGAGCCTTTATTAATTGTTTTAGGAGTTAAAGAGAAATTTTTTTCATAGTCCCATTCAGATAAAAGGTCTATTTTGTTATCGCGAATACAAATTTCCTCAAAACTATTCCCTTTTTTAGGTAGCGTACGTTTTAAAGCCCCACTGACAACAGCACACTTTGGACATCCTGTTCCGCCTGAACGACTATTAACACTTGTACGCCATTCATATCCACATTTTTTACATTTCCACCATACTTTTTTATTACTATGTTTAGCTACATCCTTTGGCATAACTGGATAGTTTTTTTCTATATCCCATTCATCTATAAGATCTGGATTAGTCGTTGCTAAATCTGTTATCCCCTCTACAACATATAATCCAGAACAATATGGACATCCATTTCCCCTAGTTCGGCTATCAATAACGGCTTGCCACTCATGACCTTCTGAACATTTCCACCAAACTTTTTTGTTTGAGCTCCTTGTTACTATTTGCGGCGTTAGCGGATAATTCTTTTCATAATCCCACTCTTTTTGGAGATCATGAGAAAATGAAGCAAGATCATTATACCCAGCTAATACTTTTTTGTTTGAACAGTATGGACAGCCATATCCATTTGCACGATTGCAAATTGCAGATTCCCATTCGTGACCTTTTTCACATATCCACCATACTTTAATATCTGAACTCTTAGTAACATTTCGAGGATCAAGCGGGTAATTTTTTTCATAATTCCACTCTTTGATTAATTTTGGGGCACTAGCTGCTAAACCTGTTTCTCCTTCTACAACATAGCGTCCAGAACAATATGGACATCCATCTCCTCTTCGCGTTCTGTTAACAACAAACGCTTGCCATTCATGACCTTTACTACACTTCCACCAAACTTTTTTATTAGTTCCTTGTGTTATATCACATGGTGTCAGTCCTACATTTTTTTCATAATTCCACTCACTAGCAATTTGAGGTACAGTAGTAGCAAGATCGTTATACCCAGCTAATACTTTTTTATTTGAACAGTATGGACAGCCTCTTCCTCTAGTTCTATCGCTTATTGTTGCTTGCCATTCATGACCTTTATTGCATTTCCACCATACTTTTAACCCTGAACCTCCTTTAACATCTTTAGGTGTAAGTGAACCATTTCTTTCAAGGTTCCATTCTTCAGAGAGTAATTTATTAGTAGAAGCCAAATCATTTTCCCCTACTACCGACAACCTTCCGGAGCAATATGGACATCCACAGCCCAAAGTTCGGCTACCAATAGTAGCTTGCCACTCATGACCTTTATTACACCTCCACCAAACTTTTTTCGCGCTACTTTTTGTGATCAGGCCTGGTAGAACAGCACCATTTTTATCAAAATTCCACTCAGCAAGTATCTCTTCCCGACTATTCTCTTTACACCACTCCGCTAATGATATAGTCATATTTTTATTTCCTTTTCACATGTCATACACGTTCCCAATGATAACCACCACAAGTTTTTGATTTTCCTGACAAACACGCTCCAATTGCGCCTCCCGAGACGCCTAAAACTGAAGCAGCATCTTTTATGCATTTGTATACCACTCCCGTTTCTATACATTTGACAGATTTATATCTTGAAATCCTTGCTTTTTCTTTTCTACATTCCGGACATCCTTCATGTAAAATACTTCTGTTTCCTATTTTAGACTTATAACTATGTCCTTCAGGACATATCCACCATACAATTTTCTGACTTCCTCTTTTAACATCTTGAGGTGTCAACCTCTCGTTCCTTTCGAAATCCCATTCTTTAACCAAATCTGGACACATTGTTGCAAGATCATTAACTCCTTTTATTGGCATTGCTCTCTTACTACCTATACGTTTTCTTGCACACATAGGACATCCATTTCCTTTTACAGAACTATGCTTTGTTTGATTACTGGTTCGATTAATGATCGATGCCTGCGATTCATGTTTACGTTCCTGACATTTCCACCAAACAATTTTCTGACTTCCTCTTTTAACATCTTGAGGTGTCAACCCATTATTTCTATCATAATTCCATTCCGCAGCCACTTTGGGATTTACCGTTGCAAGATCATCAACTCCTACTATAGGTAGACTAATTCTCTCCCCATTTTTTTTATGGACGCATTGAGGACACCCAGCACCACCCACACGAGCTCCACCCGTTGCGTGCCATTTGTATCCACAAACATGGCACTTCCATTGAATCCTCTTATTAGTTCCTGCAGTAACCTCTTTAGGCGTCAATCCATTATTTAGTTCGTAGTCCCAATCCTGAACCAATTCCGGATTAGTTGTTGCCATGTCATTAAATCCCACTAACACTTTATGATTTGAACAATATGGACACCCACCATGTCTTGATGTCCTTGTAGCTATTACTGCTTGCCATGAGTGTCCGTATTTACTACATAACCACCAAGCTTTCTTATTACTATAAGGATTAGTTCTTTCAGGTTTTTGATTTCCATTTTTATTTATATCCCATTCAGCTGCAACATTTGGATATAAAGTACAAAGATCATTATAGCCAGTTTTTACCTTTTGGTTACCACAATAAGGGCATCCACAGTTATTTAATCTATTAGGAATAGTTTGCAACCACTCATGGCCTTCTGGACATTTCCACCACACTCTCATCTTGCTACCAAAACTTATTTTATCTGGTGTAAGATTACCATTTTTAGTGGGATGCCACTCTTTGGCAAGCAATGGACTAACAGTTAATAAATTGGTGTTCTTATACTGAAATTCAATTTCCTTATATATCTTGGATAAATCCCTTAAAACATCTATATCCGGTTCAACAGACGAACTAATAATCTTAATCGTATCTGTAATAAGGATGGATAATGTTTCCGGAGTATATCGGGTTGTTGCCCGTAGGCATATCACATCATCATACATTTCAAGGTCATCTTCACGCAATCTAATCAGTATAATATCTGCCTCATTACATAACTTATTTTTTTTAAGTTCTCTATTCATAGAAGCTTTATCAGAATGCCAGTTTGCGCCATCATACTCTATTGCTGCCCTTAATGAAGGAATATAAATATCCAATTCCATGCCTATAGCAGCAGTATCAGAATTAATGACATCAGGGAAATATTGTTTTATATAATAATGTAAAACCTGTTCAGGAAATGAAGTGTGCGTTTCTCTTGCACAATATGGACAACCACTAATTTTTTTTGAATATAATCTTGTCTTATAGCTATGATTACGCTTACATGTCCACCATACTATTTTGGCTTGTCCTTTACTAACATCTCTGGGAGTAAGTGGAAAATTCTTTTTATAATCCCATTCTTCCGCGATCTCCGGATTAGTTGTTGCAAGATCATTAAACCCAGCAAGTACACGTTTACCGGCACAAAAAGGGCATCCTTGATTCAGCTGACTTCTATTACCTATTACCATATCATAGCTATGCCCTTGGGGACAAATCCACCAAACTTTACGATTACACTTCGAAGCCACATCTTCAGGTGTTAAAGGAGCATTTTTAATATAGTCCCACTCATTTACTAATTCAGGATAACAAGTAGCAAGATCATTTACCCCTTTCTGGGGTGTTGATAAACTTTTTGCCCTTTTTATCTTTCCACAGAGAGGACATCCATTTCCATCAAGACGAGAGTATATTACCGCTTGCCATTCATGACCTTCTGAACATTTCCACCATACTTTTTGCTTACTAAACGTTCTTACATCTTCAGGTGTCAAAGGAACATTTTTTGCATAATTCCATTCGTTTAATAAAAATTCCTTATTTTTCACCTTACACCACTCTACAAAAGATTTTGCCAATATACTCCCCCCCTTTCAAATTAAATCAGTTCACTAAACCCAAATATTACTCTATTTTTGCGTATCTAAGAACCATTTCCCATTTATATAATATCTTGTTCCATGCTTATAGTCTTTATCTTCGGTATTAAATTCATAATATCCACTATCTAATACTGATATATATCCTTTATCCTTTAGTTCTTCAATTGATGAGAAAAAATCATCTCCATAATGTTCTATAAGCTCTTTAACCCCAAAACATAAAGGAAAGTTCAAGGCATATCTGTAATATAAGCAATTCATAACTGCCTGAGCTTTTAATGAAAGATGATTATTAATATAAAAGTCGCTATGACATTCATCCCAAAGTAATCTTTCTATCATGTTTTTTTCCATGCCTAATATGCCAGCAAGCCGTTCAAAAAAGAAATATGTATCCCCAGCAAAAGACGTACCTCGAATTGCTCCTCCATCAAAAGGAAGTATCTCTATTCCCTTACCGTCAAGAATTCTAAACGCTGCTTTCTCTTGTTCTTCATCCGAAAGAGTGCCTTCAATATTCTCTACTTTAGGTAATTTTCTCGGCAATATATACCGTTTATATAATTTTTTGTAAAATAATTTGGTCTCCTCTTCAGGAACCAACTGACCTATAAAGAAACATATATCATTTTTACTATTCGCACTAAATCTTTGATGGCCATCATATCTAAGCCAGTTCATCATTATACCCATCTCTGTTAATGATAATCTAGAATCATTAAGATATGTTTTTATATAACCCTTATTATATAAGTAGTAACACATTAAAAACACTTGGCTTTCTGCAGGATTATTTATACCCTGTTCCCATTTACTGTAAGTAGATACTGGTACTTTAAGAACATCTGCAAATTCCATTTGGGTTAGATGTGTTGATTTACGTAAAGTTTTTAATTCTATCATGGTAAGCTCCTTATATGCCAAATTATCCTATCCGGTTAGTTTTAAATCCATTATAACATGATTTTTGATTTTGTCAACACTAATATTATCCTAATATGCTATTTTATCATCTTAGGATAATATGAGTAATTTTCATATTAATTACTTATACAAATTAGAAATAGTTGCCATCGCTTGGCTTTACAATTTTGTCCTTAAAGCCAACATAATTTATTATATTTTTCATGCAACACGGTAATATAATATGATATTTCCCCAACACATCACTTGATTTCTAACAAATTTAGGAATATAATCAAAGTACAATACAATTCAGAAAGGGCTATCAAATATGAATAAAAATAATTCAAACCAAACTACCGAAACCACAAAAACAACACAAAGTATAATAAAAAGGCTGGTACTTGGGATTCTTCTAATTGCAATCCCAATCACAGTTTTTTTATTGTTCATTTCAGATAATATTTCATCAATCCAGCAATTATTCAGCACACCAGTACCTTTGATGATAATAATAGCTTCTGCCGCATGTTTTACGATAGGAGCATTACTTCTAATCGATATTTTACCTAAAAAATATCAAAAAGCTTTTTATATTATTTTTATTGTTTTGGGTGTTTTACTTGGATTCATTTTTGAATCCTTCAGAATGCTGGATGCAACTTTTCTAATTTTTTTAGTAGGATATCTTGTTATGAAGCATTTCAGTTATGAAGTAGGGTATTTCTTTTCAACACTTGTGATTATTTTCTTTGCAATAATAATCTTCATAATTATTACTAGTATATGCCCGACTACTACATCATTTACATTATTATATATTGTGCTAGCAACATTAATGTTAGTATACATTGCTTTTGGAGACAAACTTGTAAATTTCTTTATTAAATTCTTAAGTCTTAAGAAATATGGTACGCGTGAAGATTTCCTAAAAACCGTTTCTGTTTCTTACTTAATATTCTTCATCGTCTTAACAACTTTGAAGTACTTGATGATTGACCAATCTATTGAAGACAATTTAGAGCTGCTCGATCTTATGGAAAACATTTTGGAGCTAAGTACAATCGCTGCACCTATTATAACAATAAAATCGCTACAAAAAACTAAAACAGATAATCCAGAAAAAAAAGAATAATATAACGATTAAAGAAAAGGTAGCCAAATTGGTTACCTTTTTTCATACTAAAGATAAAAAAGTCTTCATCATATTAATATACCAGAATAATTTGCAATCCAAGATAGTCCACCTTATAACGGTATAAAATAGGTATAAATAATTCACAAGCATGTAATACAGCTAGTTATTTCAAGGCTTCTCTGTCAACATGAAAATACTGCCGTGGCAGATAAAAAGTACTCTGATCATACTCATAAAACCTCGTATTTTCAAGGCTTTTCAGCCTTTTTGATATTTTCCCACATGGCATAAAATACGCATATTTTTGCATATTTTTGCCACCAAAAGGTATAAAATCCGGTATAAAAATCGGAGTTTTATACTCGGGTTTTTTCAACGAAATCAGTATAACAAAATCTCGCACTCCAGTCAAATAACTTTCGCCGGATTCTTTGTACAAAAAAACCGCCCTT
>JAEEGL011349137.1_pt1 | contig 10492 bp, 9 predicted proteins | sample 9134231 | NCBI WGS metagenome assembly JAEEGL01 (sample SAMN16246548, study PRJNA631951) | gut metagenome | biome: gut microbiome; feature: rumen; material: fiber-attached | host: Bos | place: Iran: Karaj | collected 2018-10 | reverse complement strand
TAAACGCTATTAGGCAAAAAACCTTTTATTATGTTCATGCAAGAGAAGATGATAAACTTATGCCATGGCAGATGCAATGCTTTGTGAGCCAAATAATGAGCATAAATACCCTTGAAACGTCCCTTTAATGTCCTACGGTGAGTGGCGCTACGGTCATCACGCATCATATATAAGCATTCATCGAGAACAAAACCTCTAAATCCTTTATCAAACATCTTCATCCACAAATTGTAGTCTTCATGCCTCAACAATTTGGGGTCAACAGAGTATCCACCTACTGCTATAAATGCTTCTCTACGCACCATACATGGAGCATGACAGAATGGAGTACCATAGATGAACGCCTCCTTACTTGGCTCAAATCCACCTTTGCCTCTACCAAATTTTCCTTGCTCATCGAAATAAATCATTGGTGTGCTCACGATAGCATATTCAGGATGCTCATCAAGGTACTTCACTTCTTTTTCAAATCTAGTAGGCAATGAAATGTCGTCGCCATCCATACGAGCAACATACTCTGTATCAGCATACTCAAGACAATGATTCAAGGTATAATTAAGTCCCATGTTCTTTTCATTCTTTATGAGAACTATATTGTCGTGCTTTTCTGCATAATCCTTGGCAATTTGATAAGTGTTATCTGAAGAGCCATCCTCGCAAAGAATGACTTTAAAGTGTTGATATGTTTGGGCATATAATGAGTCAAGTGCTTCAACAAGAGTAGTGGCACAATTATAAATGCCCATAATAACTGAAATGCGAGGTCTATCCATAATATACAAACTCCATAAAAAATGTAAAGCTAGAATACAAGAATAAAATAATCGCCAACTTTTTATCCTGATCCTCCCATATATTCATTCTTAGCAATGGATAAGCTATAACAATTGGGTATAGAAACCATGAAAGATAAGCAAAGCGATTACTCTGCTCTGAGCGAATCACCATCACCCAAAATGCATTAGAAAGAATATATGTAGTAGCTATTACATTATACATCTGATCCTTAAAGTTTCTTTTTACCGTAACATACCACGCCATTAAAATTGGCATAATACTATATATAATGAAATCTATTCTAAAGCCTGCCTTAACATTCACAGATTCTTGCACTTCACCAAAATCATCCAAATTAGCATAACTTTCCATGCGATCATCAAAACCCAAATTTACTAAAAATTCTGTCACATAATTACCTGCAACAGCCGAAATAAATATCGATGCTATCCAAAATCCTATAGCAGATTTTGGTTCCTTTATCCAGTAATAAGAAATAATTGCACACAATCCGGGTAAAAACATCGCCTTATGAATGCTAACAGAAGCAAATATCAATAATAAAGAAATATATACTTGTCCATTCTTCTCCCGGTTGAGGCATGTAATTGCAAGCATTAAGACACTGGCAGCCAATCCATTTCTAATTCCATTCGTTCCAAATGAATAACATGAAAAAGATATGAAACAGAAAAGCAATGCAACAAAAACATTCTGACGCATCAATCGCCAACATGTTACCGCCATTAATCCAAAATAAAAAGCGGCGATTACAAGAAAAAACTCTCGATCAATTAAACCGAGTCTTTTACACGTGTTTCCTAAATAATAAAACAACCATTCCCCTCGTGAATCATTTGTCCCTCCATAAAAACCATCATAAATAACATTGTATGTGTGGGCATATAGGCCCATATCTGTAAAATACTTGCCACTTATCGGTCTTAGTCCTATAAAAAAGATTAAAAAAATTGTAAAAAACAGAGCTAACGATTGAGATGTCGGATTATTTCTCGCAATATTCAAATTTGAAGTAGATGATGAATATCTAAGACAAATCAATATACATAGTGAATATAATCCTATAAAATATATAGGGCTATAAAATGAAGCTGGTATAAAATCAAATAACTGAGACATAAGAATCATTTAAATAATTGCTTAAAATTATGAAGTCTCATTCCAAAGACACGGTGCGACCAACGTGAAAGTTTGATTCTCCAACTTGGAGAGTCACTCCAAGTACGAGTATACCAATGAATTGAACGAGTATTTGTCGTTAATTCCAACTTACCTGTCAAATCATCAAGAGGATTGAAGAAGTCTCTCGGATAAATCCAAATACCACCAACATCTTGTATCTCATTGATAGGTTGTAATCCATGTCCTTTTAAAACTTTAGTATTGTGATGAACAACAGTAATATTATTGGGTGTACCATCTTCGTTTAGAAAATGTAGTGTATTATAATAATCAATAATAGAACCATATATAGGATGCCCTGACTCAATGCCAAGTCCTAAGCCTGGTGCAACTAAAGGATAATTTCCATTATCTCCGTCAACCTCAACTCCCATAAAACCACCTCGTTCAATAATATCATCCATAGATTTGATAACCTCTACATCTGTATCAAAGTAAAGCCCACCATATTTGTAGAGAATCCAAAAACGTGCATAGTCACTTACAAAGGCATATTTTTTGACACTATAAGCTTCTGCTGTATAAGAAATTATATTTACATCAAAGTTGTCTTCGTTCCATTCCTTAATTTCATAATCTGGAAAAAACAATCGCCAACTATTGATGCATTTAACAGCATTATCTGGTAATGGATTGCGACCAAACCAACAGTAATGAATTATTTTTGGAATCATTTTTGTGTCACTAAATATTTAATATTTAATCTTTAACAAAAAGCACAATACATTTGAACTTTGCACAACAAAATGCCAACATGTAACAAATTGTTTTGATTTTTGCTTAATGTGTCGATTATCAATGATGAAATTTACGAGTAAATAGATTAAGAAACAACCTCCAATCTTTTCTGTAATACAACATATAAGAAGATGATGTCAATATGTCTATTAGCCATTTAATTGGTGATATTGTTCCTCTATAAACTGATGCCATATGAATCGGTTCACATATCATTTTCTTCGTTTTTGTAGTTACATTATATTTTTTATGGGTTATTCCCAACAAATCTTGTACATGAAGATATGGTAAATTGACACCACCCTTTACAATAAAAGGATTCAAAGCATCATTTCTCAAATTTAACTCTATAAAATAAACATCTTTTCTGCTATCAATTATAAACTCAAACGAGAACAATCCCACATATCCAATTTTATGGATCATTTTCTCCATCTTAGACTTTAGTGGTAGCAACATATCACAGATAGGCATCACCTTACCAACAGAAACTGAACCAGTATTATTTGGGTGAATACGTATCTTCTCAATACATAGAGGAATATCAAATGTTCCATCTTTAAATGAACAGCCAAGTATATTTAATTCCTTATATCTCTTCTCTATAAACTGTTGAACTATCACTCTTGGCGTATGATCAAGAAAAGATTCTAGAGTGTTTTTATATTCTGCTTTATTATGCACAATACAAATGTCTCGTTTATCTCCTTCACAGCTTAATAGCGGTTTAATAATGCAAGGAAATACCATATCACAAGGTTGGTTATGAGTACTAACCTCGTATGATATAGGAACATTTATGCCACACTCTCTAGCAATTCTAACTTGATTCTGTTTATTCATTGCTATTGATAGATTCCCTGGAGGCAAAACATATTGAAACAGATAATTTTCTTTTAAAACATTTCTATTATCTTCAAGCTTTAAAGCGGCCTCATCACCACAGGGAATAATAACTTTTTGACCATCTCCAGTTAAACTATTAGCAATAAAACCAATAGCATCATCAAAATTGTCAAATTCATATATATTTTTTGCAAATATACTCTTTGACAATAATCCAGGATTCCCCACACACACAACAATCACATCAAGGCCTTCGCTACCTAAACATTGAACAACACCAATTGTGTTATAATGACATGTACCTAAAACTATAACTTTCTTATCCATAAAATGCTAAATGCCTCCTTTACGTACTTTAAAATAAATTCTACTTAAAAAAGGAAATTTATATTTGTAGCCATCTAAAACCACTTTTGAACCAAACACATTAAATGTGTGTAGCCCATTAGGATATTGTTGACTAGATGGATATATACGTTTCACCTCTTCAATTTCAAATCTTCCGTTTACAAACTTTACTTCTTGAAGTGAAACACCTTCACCATAAGCATTGTTGCATATCTGAGCCGGACTAATTATTCTTTTATTCCAAACAAACATATTCCCAGCACGCCGTGCGATGTTTTCACTGAATACTATTTCTTGTAAAGGTTCATAAGGTCCCCATGGATTTACCGATGAATTTATAATGAGTCTATTTCCATTACATTCTTTTCCTACAGTATAAAATAAAAAATACTTTTCACCAAATCTTTTAATCACAGCATCTGCAAGCGGTTTTTGAGATAATTCTCCTTCTAATCTCAATACCCTGCCGTATTCATAGTAATCAGTTTTTCCCGCCCTTCCATTCTCAGGATAAAGATAAGTTCTATCATCTATTGTTATAAAAATAGGAAAAGAAAGGTGAGTTGACAATTCAAGAATAGTCTCATTCTCGAGTAGGACACAATCAAATTTATCTACTTTTAATCTTGCAAGTCGTGCCTTCTTTTGATTTCTCATAAACTCCTCCACAAGAATTACTAACGTTTCATCGTTTTCTTCAATGATAAAAGGATCAGCAAACCATCTATCATGATAATTGTGTTTCATCCATTTTACATTACTTGGAATCAAATCATCACTCACACTTGCAATTGCTATATTCCAATGGCGATGAATATAGTTAAAAAGAAAACGATATATAATATTTTTCATTTTAAGTTAAATCGAAAAAATTTCAAGATTTTTCCATATAAATAATAAAACTTCATTAATAGTTTCGCAATAAAAAAATGATTTGTAAAAGCAAGTCTATAAATCCACCTCATAATAAGATTATCATCATTTTTTGATGTTATCTCTGGATATAATTCAGCAAAATCTTCTTTGCTCAAAACATCATTTCTAAAAGCCAATTTCTTAACGAACTCTTTTGAATAAACAACAGGAATCGATTCACTACCTAATTGTTCCGACAAAAAAGACACGTATTTTTTGTGAATATTTAAAGTATCTAAAGTATATTTATTAGTAATCGATTTTTCATGCTGAACATAATGATATAAAGCCTTATTCAAATAAGTTACTTTAATATCGTGTTTTAAAAGTTGAATATTAAAGCAAATGTCTTCACAATAGTTAATCCCTTCCGGGAATTTCGCTTGATACTTATTAATGCAAACCCTCTTAACAAGCTTATTGCAACAACTTCCATGTATTGAATTTACTCCAAACATATCATTGAGCACTGTCCCTGACATAAGTGAAGATGGGCATTGCTTTGAATATAATATCTTATCGCCAACATCTATGAAAAAATCACAAATTACCATGTCTGCCTCATCTGTTGCGGCTTTATGATAAAGTAACTCCAACATTTCCGGTTCTATCCAGTCATCGGGATCAACATGAATAACATATTCACCTTTTGCCGCATCCAAACCTGTCTGACGAGCCGCGCTCACGCCAGCATTATTCTTATGAATAACAATAAACCGTGAATCTTGTTTAGCATAATCATCACAAATCTTTCCTGATGAATCAGTACTACCATCATCCACAATAATCAATTCACATTCATTTAATGTTTGAGCAACAACACTGTCTAGACTCTTTCTTATAGTCTTTTCAGCATTATAAACTGGCATTATGATACTTACTTTAGGACTATTCATACGTTAAATAAGTCTATCTTCTGCGTAGTTTTCTTCCAATCAAATGATAAGCGAACTTACTTCCAAGAAACAACATAAAAAGACTACTATTTGAAATAACATGATGCACGTATTTCAACTTGGAGCCACCGCAATGCCTTCGCCAGTATGCAAGATATGTGCTATAAACAACTTCAAGAGCCAATGAATTGCCATTCCTCATTTTTGTCTCTTTGAAGAAATCGCGAAATGTGTTCTTAACCTCTTCTTTGGGCAAATCCATATCATGCTTTATTGTCATTGAGAAGAACATCTGCAAGAAGTTATTGCTAAAAAAGAAATCGAATAACTCAAAAGCTCTTCTCTGTGCTATCCCAGCACACCTTTGTTGCTCGTCTTTTTTGCTACTAGAAATTTGCTGATCATTAATTCGATAACAAAACAGTACTTTAGGGATATTCGTAACTTCAGCATAAGGCAAAATGCTTACCCAAAGAGAATAGTCTTGAGCATATTTGACGGTCTCATCATACCGTACAACATAATCTCTTACTTTTTTTCGAAACATGGCAGCCGGATGAGCAACCTGAGAATTCTGAAGGAACAATGCCTTTGTCCAGCGAGAATCAGTCTCGTATTTCCCTATAGCACCAACCTGAGCTCCATTCTCATCTACCGTCTTTGTCCATGAACCAACTCCACCCACTTCTGGGTGGCTATCTAAAAAAGCAATCTGAGTATTAAATCTATCTGGTAAGCTTATATCATCAGCATCCATTCGTGCAATATACTCACCTTGCGCCCTACTAAGAGCCTTATTCAAAGACTTTGTAAGACCAATGTTCTCCTCGTTTCTTATAATAATAATACGGGAATCTTGATGCTCATATTCTGTGAGAATATGTTCATTTTCATCCCGTTCAGGACAATCGTTTACTATAATAAACTCAAAATCGCCAAAAGTTTGAACAAGTATTGAGTCTATAGCCTGTCTTAACCATTCAACCGGCTCTTTATAAACACTCATTATGACTGAAATACGAGGCATCCTTTTCAAATCATTTTTGGTGGTAACGTGAGTTCTTTTCCAAACACATAATCCCATTCTTCTGGTTCGAATGGTGTCCACCCACCATGATGGAAGAATGTGAACTCTCCAAAATACACTTTGCCATCAACTTCATAAAAATCAACACGGACATGCGGCATACCAGTTGAAAGATTCTCTGATAAAGCCTTCATCTCATCAAACCGTAATGGCTTTTCGGGCGGTTCTTGGGCATTTTCGTGCCCCTGAAGGAATGGCAGGTGATTGAAGTCTGCATCATAAAAATCGAATTTAACATCTTCACCCTCTTTCTGTCTCTCGGTACCTATAAACATGAATTTTACCACCCCGTCGAAACAAAAGAACTTGTAATCTCGTAGTTCTTGAGTATGGGAATCTTCCATATACTGTTCAGCAATGATTCTTGGTTCCACATTCTTGTAGGGCCATTCAAATCCGTTGTAATAGAAGTTATGCTTTAAACACTTTGTAATAGTTTTTCGTGAAGCAACAACATCCAATTTCGACTTATCCTTGCAGATGACCAGGCCTCCACTATCATGTGTACATTTCAAAACAAATTGTTCAGGAAGTTTATTCAGATCAATTTCTTCAAACTTGTTCCAGACGCCAAGCGTTGGTATAATATACTCCTCACCAATCTCATCAGCAACGTATTGTTTAGCCTTGTATTTGTCAACCAATAAGGTATAGAAAGGATTATGATAATACAGTTTCAACCACTGCAATTTCTCATTATATGTTTTTGGCTCTTGCAAATTGAGATCGTATCCCATTCTTTCCTTAAAGATACGTTTCACGAATTTTTCCGGATTAATAAAATGCCTTTTATAATAATCCAACTTATCTATCCAGTTATATACAAATGACTTCATAAATAAAAAAACCAGAATATTAACATCTAGCCCTAAAAGGCTTTTTTGCATATTCAAGAATCTTACTCCTTTCTACAGAAGTTAGTCCAATAGTATAAATCAGTCCTGCGCCAAATATTGCAGTAAAAACAAAACCAATAATATGTTCAGTTGTATTCGAGAAGGTAATTGTTGAATACAAAATGAAATATAATACCATTATTATCATTATTATACATGGACGAGTGTATGCTTTTTTACAAAATGATATAATGTCAAAATCATAAATTCGTTTCATCAGATATAACTGACAAATACGATTAATCAAATCAGTTACTACATAGATAAGAATAATCGTAACTGGCGGACAACCCAGCTTAAGAAGTATAAAACCTATAGGGAATGATATAAAATACCAGAATGAATATTGAATCATAAACCATTTGATCTTGCCCATTGCATCCTTTAACCTGAGAAGTCCACCTCCAGTAGATGCAACTACTACAGCCAAGAGCATTAATTGACAGAATGAAACTGTATATTCAGGAACTCTTCCAAGCCAAAACTTTAAAACCAGTTCCATTTCTATCAACAATGGGAATGCTGCAAGCAAAGACAATAAAATACACATCCTACAAGAACGACATGCTATCGATGATGCTGTTTCAATATCTCCTTTTCCAACACACTGTGTTATCTGTGGAGCAGCAGCTGAATCAAAATTAACCGTAAAGGCCATTATGAAACCCTCTACAGTTCGAGCTATACCATAAGCGCCATTCACTATAGTACCAAAGAAGAAATTAATCAGAATATTCGCCCCTTGAGCACGCCCCACATAGGCTACAGAAGACAATAGGACATAATTATTGTAAATCAACAATTCCTTGTAATGCCTGAATTTCTTAATAAAGTTCCACTTCACCAAATCGGGCCAATATTTATAACACAAATAATGATATACTACAAATGAGATGAATGTTGTTGCACTCATGATTATTGCATAAAGCCTTAAAGCGTTACCCTGATAGTACAACAGCAAAATCACGAGTCCCAGTTTCACGAATGCATTTACAATCTCTATCAACGCAATTGTGAAGAATTTCTCTTTTGCCACAAAAACACTCTGGAAAGGTACGTTTATCAGACCAACACATGCAACGATCGTTGAAACTTGAAAAACAAACATAGCATCGGCTTCTTTGCCAGGCTCAACCTTCAAATAGTTATAGATATAGAAAAGACCTACAGTCTCTGCCAACAAGAGTAATCCAACAGCAAAGGTAATATGCGTAACATTGCATATATTGAAAACTCTGTTTGGATTACCATCAACCTTTCCAATTTCATAATTTAAAAATCGGATTGTTGTTGACGACATTGAGCCTGACACCACAGAGAAAATGGCGATGACACCACCCACAACATTATATAAACCATAGTCTGACACACCAAGCCTTTGTAAGACAAATCGTGAAGCCAAAAGGCCTATAATCATTGTCACAAATAGCCTGATATAGACTATTATAGTATTTTTTGCAATACGTTTGTTACTAGTTGTCGTGGGAGGCATGTCTATAATCAGTTATGCCGATACTTTTTGTACCACTCAGCGCATTTTCGAATTCCATCTCGTAATGGAGTTGAGGGTTTAAAGCCGAAATCACGTTCCAATGCCGCGGTGTCGGCATAGGTGATTGGAACGTCGCCGGGCTGCATAGGAACTAGTTCTTTATGGGAATCAAAGTCGTAATTATTTGGCAGAACACCAGCCCGCACCAGTTCCTCTTGAAGAATGGTCACAAAATCCAAGAGGTTTTCTGGCTGATTGTTGCCTATATTATAGACGGCATAGGGAGGCTCAGGCAATCCGTCCTCTCCCTTCTTTCGTTCTGGAGCAGACTGGATGACGCGCATCACGCCCTCAATGATGTCGTCAATGTATGTGAAATCGCGTTTGCAATTTCCATAATTGAATATCTGTATCTTTTCGCCTTTGACTAGCTTTTCGGTAAATCCGAAATATGCCATGTCGGGTCGGCCTGCTGGACCATAAACGGTGAAAAACCTCAAACCCGTAGATGGAATGTCATAAAGCTTCGAATAAGCATGAGCAAGCAGCTCGTTGCCTTTCTTCGTGGCCGCATAAAGACTGACTGGGTTATCTACCTTGTCGTCAGTCGAATATGGAACTTTTTTGTTCGTGCCATAGACACTGCTTGAACTTGCATAGACAAGATGCTGTACACCTTGTTTTCCGCCATCATAGCTGTGACGGCATGCTTCAAGTATATTGTAGAATCCTATGATATTGCTTTCAATATACGTATCTGGATTTGTAATGCTGTAGCGGACACCTGCCTGAGCAGCCAAGTTTACAACAACATCAAAGTCATATTCTGTGAACAGTCCTTCAATTGAATGCTTGTCTGCTATAGAAAACCTCTGGAATACAAACTGACCTTCATTCGACAGCTTATTGAGTTCGTCTAACCTACTCTGTTTCAGATTGACATCATAATAGGAATTCAGATTATCAACACCGACCACTCGAGCTTTAGGATAGTCTTTCAACAGGCGTTTAACTAGGTATGAGCCTATAAATCCTGCAGCTCCAGTGACCAGGATAGTCTTGTTGGACAGGTCTATATTCTTTTCTTTCATAATCAGTCGCGTTCAAAGAGGTCTCTAGTGTAAACCTTATCTTTCACATCGTTGAGCAATGCATCATAGCGGTTGGCGAGGATGACCTGGCTCTGGGCCTTGAAGACATCGAGGTCGTTGATGACCTGGCTGCCGAAAAAGGTGGTGCCGTCGTCGAGGGTGGGCTCGTAGATGATGACCCGCGCGCCTTTGGCTTTGATGCG
>JAEEGL011346680.1_pt1 | contig 10492 bp, 8 predicted proteins | sample 9134231 | NCBI WGS metagenome assembly JAEEGL01 (sample SAMN16246548, study PRJNA631951) | gut metagenome | biome: gut microbiome; feature: rumen; material: fiber-attached | host: Bos | place: Iran: Karaj | collected 2018-10 | reverse complement strand
CATGAACGTCTCACCACTCCAGCAACTCCGCCTCGCTCATACGCCTATTGCTCCGATACAATCTATTTGCCTCAGATAAAGGATATTATCCAAGGCGTTACACTCCTTTATCATGAAGCCACATATTTGCATGAACGGGCACTCCGAGCAGAGCAGACACGTCACACAACAGCCCTCCAAGCAGCCACACTTGCAAGAGATGCAGAGGTGGAACGGCTCTGTGTAGGCCATTTCAGTGCCGCCATCAAGGACGAGGCTGCTCTCCTTCACGAAGCCCAAAGCATCTTCCCCAACACCATTCTTGCCAACGAGGGATTGACCGTCAGCATTTAGCGGCTACCTGTTGTATTTGCCCTACCAGCTGCAAATAGTGGAAAATATAACGTGTTATATTTTGTTTTCTCTTTGCTTATTCGTATATTTGCACTCAATAGAGTAATTAATGCATGATAAAAAAGGAAGAAGTGCTCGGGAATTTGCCCGATTTGAATAGCGTACTGACACCCCTGGAGCGCGAACAAGTGCTCGAAGAAATGGAGGTACGCTCGTATAAGAAGAACGAGCCAATTTATAGCGAGGGAGATGTGCCGTCGCATCTGCTCTGCCTCATGAGCGGAAAAGTGAAAATCTATAAAGACGGCGTTGGCGGCAGAGCACAGATTGTGCGAGTGATAAATGCCGTGGAGTGCTTTGGCTATCGTGCTGCCTTTGCTGAAGAGAACTATGTGACTGCAGCCGCAGCCTTCGAGCCGTCGGTAATTGCCCGCATTCCTATTAACCTTATTCGTCAGCTCATTATGCGCAACTCAGGGCTTGCCTGGTTCTTTATGCGTCGTTTGGCAATAGCCTTGGGCATGAGTGATGCCAGAACGGTCAACCTCACTCAGAAGCATATTCGTGGTCGGTTGGCAGAGAGCATCCTGTTCCTCAAAGAAAGCTACGGAATGGAGGAGGATGGCCAGACCCTGACCGTCTATCCAAGTCGCGAGGATATGGCCAACCTGAGCAATATGACGACGAGCAATGCCATTCGCACACTTAGTGTCTTTGTTCAGGAAAATCTCATTGCCCTGGACGGACGAAAGATAAGAATCCTCAACGAGCCGGCATTGCAGAAGATATCGAAGGTTGGATGAAATCATTTCATATTTTTGGAGCTTAAAGTTATGAAGCGCTACGTTTTATTATTGTTGGCGCTGCTGGTTTGTTTCGGCAGCTATGGCGAGAGGAGAAAGATAGTCGGCACGTTTGGTGACAAGTCTGTAAAGGCCTATCGGAAAATGATTCCGCAACAACCAGAGAGCTATTACATAAAGGTTACACCTGCGGAAATCGTTGTGGCAGGCAGGGACGAAAGCGGACTCTTTTATGGTCTTCAAACCCTTGAAGAAATTCAAAATTCAAATTTCAAAATTCAAAAGGAGAACTTCAAGGAAGTAGTGGCACTCCCCCAAAGGGGGAGCGAGGAGGGGGCCTTTGAAATTCGCGACTGGCCAAGTGTCAGTTGCAGAGGTGTCATAGAGGGCTTCTACGGCAATCCTTGGAGTCATCAAGACCGGTTGAGGCAGTTTGACTTTTATGGCAAGCACCGTCTGAACATCTATGTCTATGGCCCGAAGGACGACCCCTATCATCGTGCCCATTGGCGCGACCCTTATCCCGAGGCAGAGGCCGCAAAACTGAAGGAACTTGTTGAGGCTGCGCATAAGAACCATGTACAGTTTGTATGGGCAATTCATCCAGGAGGCGACATCAAGTGGAACTTGCAGGACAGCCTCGCTGTTGTGAAGAAACTCAACCTCATGTACGAGCTTGGCATCCGCACCTTCGCCGTCTTCTTCGACGATATTGGTGGAGAGGGTGCAAGAGCAGAGAAGCAGGCAGGCCTGATGAACTACCTGACAGATAACTTCGTGCGCAAACACAAGGATGTGGAGCCGCTCATCATCTGCCCCACACAATACAACAAGGCTTGGAGCGGCGGTGACTATCTTTCCATTCTTGGCACGCAGATGTACCCCGAAGTGCGCATCATGTGGACAGGCAACAGCGTGGTCGATATGATTGAGCGCGATGATATGGAATGGATAAACGCGCAAATCAAGCGCAAGGCTTTCATCTGGCTCAACTATCCTGTGAACGACTATTGCCAAAGCCGTCTGCTTATGGGCAAGACCTACGGCAACGGACTCGACATAGCCGACCTTGTCTCAGGCTTTTGTAGCAATCCGATGGAATATGCCGAAGCCTCGAAAGTCTCGCTCTATAGTATTGCTGACTATTGCTGGAACATGCCGGCTTACGATGCAGAGAAATCATGGGAGAATGCCATCGCTGAACTGATGCCGACAAGCAAAAGTGCATTCCGTTTCTTCTGCGACAACAACGTCGATTTGGGCAAGACAGCTCACGGATTGCGTCGCGAGGGTGAGAGTTCGGGTTGGGGTAAAGTTCCGAATGACCACTATTTCAGAGCACTTGTGACTGAGGCTGATGCCTTGCTTGCCGACAGCATTTCCCAGCCGGAAATGTTGCAGGAGATAAAGCCTTGGGTGGAGACGATGCGATTGCTTGGTCAGAGTGGACTGCAAATCTTTTATATGCAGAGAGCGCTCCAGCAGAAGGATTCCGTTGGCTTTGTGGCTCATTATCGTGCCTTACAGAAACTCGAAGAGAAGCAAAAGTCTATCATCAGCCGCAACTACGAGGGTTCAGTTGTGAAGGCAAAGCCTGTTGTGAGCGGAACACGTCTGACGCCTTGGGTGAAAGAAATGGCCGTCCAACTTGTTAAGGACTACAAACATCTTTATAGCTATGGGCTTGAGTTCCTTCCGCAGCAAGCCCTCGAAGACGGACTATATTATATAATGTATAAGGGCAAGTTCCTGACCGATGTCAATGCTTCGCCCGACAGAGAAGGCGATTTCCCTGTCTTTGTTGCTGAGGCTGACACCATCAATCCGCAGCGACAGCTCTGGAACATTGAGCTTGTGCCTGAGACGAATCGCTATAAGATAACGAATGCTCAGGATGGCCGCTACATTAACGAGATTGGCACATTCTGGTCGAACAAGGCCACGAAGCCCTACAATGCAGAATGGAACACATACATCATTGTTAAGACCCCCGATGGCTACACCTTCCAATGTGCTGGCCGAGCTTCGGGCAATTGGTATGTTGAAGACAACCGTATCAAGAACGGCAAGGAATCAAGTGTGTTCCAGATAAAGACTCCATAAACAGAACCTAAACTTTTAACTTTCAATACAAAACTCGCAAACGAAATGTCAGGTTATTTAGTAAGCGATACACGAAAGGTGACGACTCACCGTCTTATTGAAATGAAGGAGCAGGGGCAGCAAATCGCCATGCTCACCTCATACGACTACACTATAGCTCAGATTGTTGACCAAGCAGGCATCGACATCATTCTCGTTGGCGATAGTGCCAGCAATGTTATGGCTGGCAACGTCACGACCCTGCCCATCACACTCGACCAGATGATTTACCATGCAAGCAGCGTGGTTCGAGGTGTTAAGCGTGCTTTGGTTGTATGCGATATGCCTTTCGGCACTTATCAGGTCAACGCTACTGAAGGTGTGAAGAATGCTATCCGCATTATGCAGGAAAGCGGTTGTGATGCCCTCAAGCTCGAGGGTGGGGTAGAGATACAGGACACCATTCGTGCCATCCTTGATGCTGGTATTCCCGTTATGGGACATCTTGGTCTTACTCCGCAGAGTATCAACAAGTTCGGCACATACGCTGTTCGAGCCAAAGAAGAAGCTGAGGCAGAGAAGCTCATCAGCGATGCCAAGCTGCTCAACGATATGGGTTGTTTTGCTATTGTCTTGGAAAAGATACCCGCTGCTTTGACCCGTAAGGTTTGCGAACAGGTGAAAGTGCCCATCATCGGCATTGGAGCGGGAATGGCCGACGGTCAGGTCTTGGTCGTTCACGATATGCTTGGAATGACGAAGGGCTTCTCTCCCAAGTTCCTTCGCCGCTATGCCGACCTCTCCACCGTCATTACCGATGCTGTCGGTCAGTACATCACCGACGTTAAAGCCTGCGACTTCCCCAGCGAAGCAGAGTCGTACTGAAACTGAGATTGTGTCTGATTTACTTTGTCAGCATGTCAAGGAATGACTGCGGCTCGTAAATGTCAATCTGTGCTGCATTGAAGTCGCTGCTGTTGCGGGTTATGATGGCATCTGCCCCTTCGCGGATGGCAGAATAGTATTGCATGGCATCCTCGAAGTCGGCAAAGCGGGAATCGATGGCCTCGTTGATGATGAGAGAATCAACAGGTGTGACGTTGCACATCTTGACGAACTCGGCGAACTTACGGACAATGATGTCATTCGAGAGCTTGTGGTGGCTTTCGAGGATGAAGCTGGCTGTGGCAAACGACAGAGCCGAGACGAGTATCTGGCATTTGCGCTGCTGACCCAATTGTACGATTTGTGCGGCGGGGAAAAAGAATTTTCCTCGGCGAGCGAGATAGTCGATGAGGATGTTGGTGTCGAGGAAAACTTTCTTCATTATCCGTGTTTCTTTAGCAGATGTTCCAAGCGTGCTTTGTCGTAGTCGAAGTCATCGGGCAATGGTTCGATGTCTTCAACGAGTTTCATAACTTCGGGCGAGATGCACAGGTCTTCGCGTCGGAGTTTTGGCCATCCTTCATCGGTTGTGCTTGCTGCCTTTTGTTCTGCCTTGACCTCTTCGTATAGATGGTCGGCAAGCCATTGCTTATTGCTTGTCGAAAGTGCCATCGAGTGCAGGAAGTTCAGCACTGTGTTCATTGAGATTGTCAAATCCATGATGAGTGAAGTTTGGTTTTTTCGATGCAAAATTACGAATAATTGGGAAACCTTGCAAGTCTTTTTGCGGGAAATGCGTATTAGAACGAGAAGCAGATGCCGAAGTAGGGGGTGAGTTGGTGCATGTTGCGGCGGAAGCTGCCCTGAGTGGATGATATCAAGGCGGTGAAGTCGGCATCGGAGAAGCGATAGTGGTTTGCTACGTCCACGAGGCTGTAGTGGTTGTATTCGTAGTCGTAGCGAGCGCGGGTGAAGTCGTAGTCGAGGCCGATGCGCCAAACGATATTCTGCTTCAGGGCATAGGAGAAGTAGATGCCTGTGCCGAACATGAAGCTTCCCTTACCGTCGAGGTCAATTTCCTTTACGAGGTCGTAGGTGGAGATGTCTTCGGTTCCTGTGAATTTTGTGATTTCTTCCTCAAGGAATTTCTCGTTGTCTTCGTCATTTCCCGACCTGTCAGCCCACCACCAAACGTCTCCTGACTGCCTACGACCGAAGAGCAGCTTTGCGCCCAAGTTCATGCGTTTGTTCAGAGGCAGTTGGCCATAGACACCGCCCATGACATCGAAGCTCGACAGTTGGTCTTTGTGTGTGTCGGAGCCGTATTTGTAGTTTGCTTCGTGTGTGTCGGGGTGGTCAAACATCTGTGTTGTGGGGGCGTAGCGGAGTGTTCCTGAGTTCCAGACAGGCTCGCTTTCGTTCCATTTTGGTGTGACGGCTGTGCTGTTGATGCGTGCCCTGACACCGAATCCCAGATAGGGGTTGATGAAGTAGGCGGCTTCTGCCCCGATTACGGAGCTAATGCCGTGCTTGATGCTGCTTGGCCCTCCTGCCTCTATGATGTCGTCGGGAACGCCTTTGCTGCCTATCGAGATGCCCACTCCTGCCTGAAGCGAGAAGAACGAAGGATGTTCATTCAGGTCGTTGAGGTCTTCCATTTCGCGCCTCAGGGTGTATTTGTCCTTGAAGATAAGGTCGCAGAGTCCGTAGCCAAGTTCTGTGGAGAGGATGCCGATGCCCGCTCCCATCATCACATCGCTTACCCAGTGGCGGTTGTTCATTACGCGGAAGGCTCCGATGCCAGTGGCAACCGCATAGCCGCCTACGCTGTACCAAAGGCTGCGCGTCAGGCCGTACTCTTTGTGGAGGATTGTTGCGGCCATGAAAGCCGTTGCGGTGTGGCCGGAGGGGAAGGAGTTGGATGTGGAGCCGTCGGGTCTCTTTTCCTTAGCGGTATATTTTATGCCGTTCACCAGTCCAGCCATAATAGCGGCGGACATAGCGTTGCTTGCCATCAGCCTTCCCCATTGCGAGCGTCCCTGATAGCCAGTGGCTTTCAGACCGTAGGTGAGCAGCATCGGGGCATATTGGATGTAGTCGTCGGCTCTGTTGTGGAAGCCCGAATTGATGTCGTTGTTCACCTTCCGCACGTCTCTTTTTATGGCGTGGAAGGCGATGCCGAGGGTGATGTAGGGCACGCTGGCAAGCGAGAGGTCGCGCTTCATGGTCCAGTATCTTTCCGGCTGGCTTACGTCGGTAGCTTCCTCTGGCATATATAGTAGGCTGTTCTGCCTTTGGCACATGATGGAGACGGGAACTGTCCCCTCTGAGTCTTCCTTGAGGGGGGTGAGTTCTTGCCAAGAGTTAGTGGCGGGCTGCAAAGTTGTGGGCAGCGACCAATGCAACTGATAGTTTTCCTCTCCTCTGTGGAGGGTTGGTGTGAAGCTTGCAAAGGCTTGAATAGTAGCCGAAAGAAGCAGGAAAGAGATAAATTGACGTTTCATTTTTCATGGAATTTTCTGCAAAGATACAAAAAAAAGAAGAAATAAGGAAGAAAGATGAGGATTTATTTCGTATATTTGCACACGACTTAACTCCTAAACCTTATCATTTCACCCTTTCTTCCCCGTTATGAATCACCTGCGCTTTCCCTTGCTGGCAATGTTTCTGCTTGTCGCAAGCCTTTCCAATGCCTACGAGTTCATCTATGGCGACGACACCCGCACTGGCACGCTTTTCGCCAAAGACCCCATCGTTGTCTTTCATGGCGGACGATACCTGATGTACTATAGCATTCCGCCTCACGATAGTAGGGCCTGGGAGGGATGGAACATCGGTATTGCCGAGAGCAGGGACTTGCGTAACTGGCAGAGAATTGGCGAGATAACGCCCGAGGCCGACTACGAGGCAAAGGGACTTTGCGCCCCTGGAGCTTTGGTGAGGAACGACACCATCCACCTCTTCTATCAGACTTATGGTGGAGGGCGAACAGATGCCATCTGCCATGCTTGGAGCACCGACGGACTCACCTTCGAGCGCGATAGGACGAACCCCATCTTCCGACCCACTGGCTCTTGGAACTGCGGACGTGCCATCGATGCGGAGGTCATCGCCTTCAAGGGCAAGTACTTCCTCTACTTCGCCACTCGCGACCCGCAGTTCGAGCGGCAGTTGCTCGGCGTGGCTACGGCTCCGATTGGTACTGATTTCCGCCGCAGCGACTGGACTTTGGCGCTCGACGCTCCCATCCTGCAACCCGAACTCCCGTGGGAAGGGAAGTGCTGCGAGGGTGCAACGGTCATCGAGCACAAGAAGCGGCTCTATATGTTCTATGCCGCCGACTACAACAACTGTCCGCAGCAGATAGGGCTTGCCACAAGCAAGGACGGCATCCATTGGCAGCGATGCTCTGACGAGCCATTCCTCCGCAATGGTTTGCCGGGCGAATGGAACGAGAGCGAGAGCGGCCATCCCTGCGTCTATCGCGACCGGCAAGGCCAGACGCACCTCTTCTTCCAAGGCAACAACACCCACGGCAAACATTGGCTCCTGACGAGCGTGCCGCTGAAGTGGAAAGCCTCCCCCAACCCCTCCAAAGGAGGGGTGAACAAAGGGAGTGTCAAGGGCTTGAAGTCTGTCCCTGAGATAATCTATCCGAAAATGTCCCCCTCTCCTTTGGAGAGGGATGGGGTGAGGCCTGTCATCAACTCCGATGCCCCTGACCCCTCCGTCATCCGCTATGGCGACACCTATTATGCAGCCGCCACTTCGGGCAACAAGCCGCAGGCCTACCAGCGTTACCGCTCGAAGGACTTGCTCTCTTGGGAGCCGATGGGATTCATCTTTGACCAATGGCCTGAATGGACGTGCGGCAGCTTCTGGGCACCCGAACTCTTCGACCTCTGCGGACGCACAATGTGCTACTATACGGCTCGTCAGAAGAGCGACAGCACCAGCTGCATCGGCGTGGCAATGGCGGACAGCCCCGAAGGGAAGTTCAGGGACTACGGCCCCCTCGTCCGCACCACAAACGAGGCCATCGATGCTTTTGTCTTCCGCGACGGCACACAGCTCTACATCACATGGAAGGCTTACGGCCTCGACCCCAGCCATCGCCCCATAGAACTGCTCTGTCAGCGGCTTTCCGAGGACGGTCTGCACCTTGAAGGCGAACCCTTCATGCTGCTTCGCGACGACGAGCGACAGGGCATGGAAGGGCAATGCGTCTTCCGTCAAGGCGAATGGTGGTACATCCTCTACAGCATCCGCGACTGCTGTTCGCCCCGTAGTGACTATGCCGTCAGCGTAGCCCGCAGCCATTCCCTCACAGGCCCCTGGGAGAAGTATGAAGGGAATCCGATTTTGGAAGGAAGCCCCCTCCCCGCTCCCCCTTTGGGGGAGGGCCACATTGCCGCTGTCTCGCCCCCCAAAAAGCACTCCCCCAAAGGGGGAGCGGGGAGGGGGTCAGCTCTCCAGAGCTGTGGCCACGGCACGATGGTTCGTACCCCAAGCGGCGAGATGTACTACCTCTGCCACGCCTATTTCTGGAACCGCTACGAGGAAGGTCGCAAAGCCGTCCTCTTCCGCCTCGAAATCGGCTCCGACGGCTGGGTACATCAGAAGAAGGATTAACTATTTCCCCTTTTTTGCGTGTTACGCTTGTTATGACCAACTACACGTGTCTCGTGGCCACTTTACACGTGTGTCGTGGGAAAAGTTAACGTGTGTCGTAGGCAAAGTTAACGTGTGTCATTGATGAAGTTGGTGTGCGTTGGAGCTTCTGTGTTACAGTTGTTACAGTTGAAAATTATTGCTGTCCGGTAAAACTTTTTTATTCATATATTGCTTTTGGAGTTTTACCGGACAGCAATAAAACTAAAACACTAACGTGACAACGTCCCACGTTTCAGTCCTCCTTTGTAACAGCAATCCAAGACCTCAAAGACCTGAGGACTTTAAGGACAAGTAAATGATGAAGTGAGCGCAGCGCCAAGTTTGCTATAATTCAATCAGCAAAGCGTCTTTGCCCTCGTTGCGGAGGCTTCTGAGGGCATCCCATTCGGGGGTGGCGGTCTGCCAGACAAGGGACGGTGTCTCTATGCCGTGGGAATCGATGCGGCGTGTGACCATCCCCACTGTGATGCGGTGGATGTCTATTGCCGGAAGGTAGCGCGGCTCGTCGCCCGGCTCGTTGTGCGTCTCAACAAGCAGTTGCACACGGGTCAGCTCATCCAACAGGATGCCCACCAAGCTGTCCGGCAAATGGGTGTCAACGGCGAGGCGATGTGCCGTGAAGGGCTTGAGACCGGCGGCGAAGTGCTTGCAGATGCGGCTCATCAGCAAGAGGATAAGTGTGTCGCGGTAGCGGCGGCTCAACTCGTCGCTGATGCGCTCGAAGGCGTAGGTCTGTAGGCGTTGGTTGGCGTAGCAGAGCTGTGCTCCGAACAGGCAGATGCACCATGAAATCTGCATCCACAGCATGAAGAGCGGTATGGCTGCGAAAGACCCATAGACGGCGTTGTAAGCACTCAGCTTAATCTGATAGTGAACATACAGCCATTCGACAACCATGAAGACCATGCCCGTCAGTATGCTCGGCAGAAAGGTGTGATGCCATTTGACGCGTGTGTTGGGCATCATCTTGAAGAGGAGCATGAAGATGAGTATGGCAAAGACGAAGGGCGAGACATGCAGGACGAACGACATCGTTTTGCTGAGCAGCTGAAAGTCGGGCAGCAGGGTGCTGAAGGTCTGCAAAAAGATGCTGAAGCCGCTGGTGATGACCACAACAAAGGGAAGGAGCAGGAAGATGCCGATGTAGTCGATGATTTGTCGGTAGATGGAGCGTGAGCGCTTCACGAACCAGATGGTGTTGAAGGCCTGCTCGATGTTTGCCGTCAGCGAGAGCAGGGTGTAGAGCAGGAAGATGAGGCCGATGCCGATGAAGACTCCGCCTTTGGTGTGTTGCAGGTACGATTCCACGAAGTAGAGGATTGTGTCGGCAATATCGGGATTCCCTTCGAGCGAGCTTCTGAGTTTTGTCTCGATGATGGTGTCGAAGCCGAAGCCTCTGGCTATAGCGAAGATGATGGCCAGCACAGGAACGGCAGCCAGCATACTGCTGTAGGTGAGGGCGGAAGCATAGTTCATGATGTTGTTCTTGGTGATGCATTCCCAAGTGATGACGAACCGCTTCAGCACCGTCAGCCCCAGTCGTTCCAACCAACCGAGCCGCTTCTCATTGACGCTCCAGATATGCTCTAAGCTAACCATTGTTTAGAGTTCATAGTCCATAGTTCATAGTCCATAGTTCATAGTCCATAGTTCATAGTCCATAGTCTATCGTTCATAGTTCATCGTCCATCGTTCATTGTCCATCGTCCATCGTT
>JAEEGL011072975.1_pt1 | contig 10492 bp, 11 predicted proteins | sample 9134231 | NCBI WGS metagenome assembly JAEEGL01 (sample SAMN16246548, study PRJNA631951) | gut metagenome | biome: gut microbiome; feature: rumen; material: fiber-attached | host: Bos | place: Iran: Karaj | collected 2018-10 | reverse complement strand
GAACTCCCTGAGAAAAACATATGCATGAGCTCATCCCAGGAATTAAGTAATAAACAACTACTACTACTGAGACATGGGGGCGGAGAACCGTCCCCATGTTTCAACTGAAAAGACATACTTTTTCGGACTTTTTAAGTTTGAACAGAGGCGGACAATATAGTATAATGTCAAATTGTACGCGCATCTGTTCGGAAGGCGTGTTAAACGTGCAAAAAAAGGAAAAAAAGTATGTCATTCGAATTCATAAAAAAGCTCCCTACACCCGATGAGATAAGAGCCGAATATCCCGTTCCCGAGAAGGTAAGACAGATCAAGGCAGAGCGTGATGCCGAGATCAGAAAAGTCTTTACCGGGGAATCTGATAAGTTTCTCGTGATAATCGGACCCTGCTCAGCGGATAATGAGGAGGCTGTCTGCGATTATGTCTGCAGGCTTGCAAAGGTCAACGAAGAGGTCAAGGATAAGCTGATCCTTATCCCCAGGATCTATACCAATAAGCCCCGTACTACAGGCGACGGATACAAGGGTATCGTCCATCAGCCCGACCCCGAGAAGGGCGTTGATTTCGTCGCAGGACTCATCGCAATGAGACATATGCAGATAAGAGCGGTTGAAGAGACCGGCCTTACCGCTGCGGATGAAATGCTTTATCCCGAAAACTGGAGATATGTGTCAGACATCCTTTCATACGTTGCCATCGGTGCACGTTCAGTAGAGGACCAGCAGCACAGACTCACGGTTTCCGGTTTTGATGTACCCGCAGGCATGAAGAATCCTACCAGCGGAGATTTCTCCGTTATGATGAATTCCATCTATGCCGCACAGCATGCCCACTCCTTCATTTACAGGGGATGGGAAGTCAAGACCACCGGCAACCCCGCCGCACATGCGGTTCTCAGAGGTGCCACCAATAAGCACGGCAACAATACGCCCAACTATCATTACGAGGATCTTGTCAGAGTTCTTGAGATGTACAACAAGATGGATCTGGTAAATCCTGCGGTAGTTATTGACGCAAACCATTCGAATTCCGATAAGCAGTTCAAGCAGCAGATCAGGATCGTAAAGGAAGTCATGCACAACCGCACCATCAATCCCGACATTAAGAATCTCGTCAAGGGTGTGATGATAGAAAGCTATATCGAAGAAGGTAATCAGAAGATCGGAGAAGGTGTCTACGGCAAGTCCATTACAGACCCCTGCCTCGGATGGGCTGATTCCGAAAGACTTATAAAAGATATTGCGGATCTCGTGATCTGATAAAGGCTTTGCATAACCTGCACGGTCTTATCGGAAGACCGCAAAGGAGCAGGTTTATGAGTAAGCGTTTTGAAAAGATCATCCTCGGACTGATCCCCGCAGGGCTTGCACTTATGTGTGCAGTCATAGCCCTTCTCGGAGGAAAGGTCATAAATCTTGAGAAGAAGCTCAAGGGATATGAAGCGGTAGAACAGCTCGGTGAAAGAGAGAGCAGGCTCGTACAGCTTTCATGGATCGAGGAGAACGCATACGCTTCATCAGATATTTCGGAGCTTGCCGCACGCAGTTATACCGATAACGGCGGATCGCTCTTATACCCCTGTGATGAATATGAAGCACATCCTTCATCGGGCGCAGGGTTGTATGACAGGAACGGCGTTACATACGCAGCGGATTCCGATTCGGACGGAATACACAGGGTCTATCTTACATTTGATGACGGCCCCAGCATCTATACGGATGATATCCTCGACATCCTTGCGGCATACGATGTAAAAGCAACATTCTTCGTCATCGGCAGGGAAAACACCGCATCATATGCGAGATATCTGAGGATAGTGGAAGAGGGACATACTCTCGGGATGCATTCTTACTCCCATGTATATAACGATATCTATGCATCGCCCGAAAGCTTTGCGGAAGATACCGAAAGGATTAGAAGCCTTCTCGAAGATGTAACCGGTCAGACACCCGTGTTCTACAGATTCCCCGGCGGAAGCTCGAATGATGTAAGCTCTACGGATATGCATGAGCTAGAGGATTATCTCGAATCACAGGGAATCATTTATTTCGACTGGAACGTTTCGAGCGGTGATGCGGGAAAGACTCCGCTTTCGCCGGACCAGATAATAAACAATGCGCTTCAGGGAATCGAGAGCAGGGATACGACAGTCATTCTTTTCCATGATACGGCTGCCAAGAAGTCCACTGTGTACGCACTCCCTTCGATCATTGAGGCGATCCAGTCAATGGATAATACAGTAATACTTCCCATAACTTATGACACACCCGTCATACAGCATGACCATCCATAAACAAAACTAACGGAGGTAACAAATGGGTTTTTTCGGTGAATTAAAACAGGATCTGTCCCATGTAGCTGATTCCGCGAAAGAAAAAGAAGCGGCAGACGCACAGGCTGACAGCCTCCTTAATGACGCTGAGATCGCCGGACTCGATGAGGCCGAGGCTCTCAGCAAAGAAGAAATTGAAGAAGAGATCCCCGCATCCGAAGAGGAAGTTGATGATGTATCACTCCTTTTGAAGGATCTCGTATCCGATCTCGGCGGTGAAGATCTTCATTCGGCAGCAGAAGCCGAAGAAGAGAGCACCGGAGATATCGGCGATGACATAGATGCGATCCTCGCAGGTCTTTCCGCAGATGCCGAAAGCGAAGAGGCAGAGGAAGCATCCGAAGAAGAACTTGCATCTGTTGAATCCGAAGAAGAGGAAGCTCCCGCTGAGGAAGCACCCGAAACCGAGGATTATATGGCGGCTCTCGACCAGGCATTCGCAGCCCTTACCGAAAAGGAAGAAGAGGCACCTGCGGAAGAAGAACCTGCAGAGGAAGAGATTCCCGAAGAGGAAGAAGAGCCCGTAGAAGAAAAAACAGAAACCAAAGAAACTTATGAGTATAAAGGAGCAGATGAAATGGAGACAGGTAATTATTCAGAAGAGACTTCCGTAATAACCGGAGGAATGGTTATCAACGGTGATATCGAATCCGCAGGATCACTCGATCTTATCGGTAAGGTAAACGGAGATGTATCCGTAAAGGGTAAGCTCAATGTCACCGGACATATCGTAGGAAATTCCGAGGCAAAGGAAGTATTCGCAGAGAATGCCAAGATCACCGGTAATGTCACCAGCGAAAGCTCCGTTAAGATCGGTGCGGGAACCGTAGTCGTAGGAAACATCTCCGCATTCAGCGCAGCTATCGCAGGCGCTGTAAAGGGAGACATCGATGTACACGGTCCCGTCATCCTTGATTCAACCGCTATCGTAATGGGTAACATCCGCTCCAAGTCAGTACAGATCAACAACGGTGCTGCTCTTGAAGGTATCTGCTCACAGGCTTATGCCGAAGTCAGCCCTACCGCATTCTTCGATGATTACAAGCCCGAGACCAGACCCGAGAAGAAGGCTAAGAAAGAGAACTGATAGGATAAACCGAAAAGGAGACCGGTATGAGGATACTTTTGAAACTCAGCGGCGAAGCGCTTGCAGGACCCTCCGGCAAGGGATTTGACGAACCTACCGTAAGGATGGTTGCGGATCAGATTAAAGAGATCGCAGGAAAAGGAACCCAGGTCGGTGTAGTCATCGGCGGCGGAAATTTCTGGAGAGGAAGAAGCTCGGAGAATATCGACCGTACCAAGGCAGACCAGATCGGAATGCTCGCAACGGTAATGAACGCATTATATGTTTCCGAGATCTGCAGATCCGTAGGACTTAAGACCGATATACTCACTCCTTTCACCATAGGTGCTTTTACGGATCTTTTTTCCAAGGATAAGGCCAACAAAGCATTTGAAGAAGGACATATCGTGTTCTTCGCGGGAGGTACTGGACATCCTTATTTCTCAACCGATACCGGCGTAGTGCTCAGAGCCGTTGAGGTTGAAGCGGACCAGATACTTCTTGCAAAGTCGATCGACGGAGTTTACGATTCCGATCCCGCAAAGAATCCCGATGCAAAGAGATTCGACGAGATCACCATCGACGATGTCATCGCAAGGAATCTCCAGGTTGTGGATATGACCGCATCGATCCTTGCACGCGACAACAAAATGCCAATGACTGTCTTTTCACTTAATGAAGAGGGCAGCATAGTAAATACTCTTTACGGAAAGTTTAACGGAACCAGGATAACGGTTTAGAAAGGCGGAAGATTATGGATGCCAGATTACAGTCATATGAAGATAAGATGAAGAAGACCCTTGATTTCCTCGCTGAGGAATATGCTTCCGTTCGTGCGGGAAGAGCAAATCCCCACGTTCTCGACAAGATCAAGGTAGATTATTACGGAACTCCCACCCCTATCCAGCAGGTAGGAAACGTATCCGTACCCGAAGCACGTATCATCCAGATCGCACCTTGGGACAAGACTCTGCTCAAGGCTATCGAGAAGGCTATCCAGACTTCCGATATCGGTATCAATCCTCAGAATGACGGAAGTGTCATCAGACTTCAGTTCCCTGAGCTTACCGAGGAAAGACGTAAGGATCTCGTTAAGGATATCAAGAAGAAGGCAGAAGAGGGCAAGGTTGCTCTCAGAAATGTAAGAAGAGACGGTAATGAAGAGTTCAAGAAGCTCGGCAAGGGCGAGATCTCCGAGGACGAGGCAGCCGATCTTACCGATTCACTCCAGAAGCTTACCGATGATTACATTGCCAAGATCGATAAGGCTCTTGAAGAAAAGACCAAGGAGCTCATGACCGTATAATGGCTAATGTTCCCGAGCATCTTGCGATAATCTTAGACGGTAACGGCAGGTGGGCCAAGAAAAAAGGTCTTCCCAGAAATGCCGGACATGTTCAGGGTGCACATGTTCTCGAAGACATGTGTGAGATCGTATGGAACAAAGGGATAAAGTATCTGACGGTCTATGCATTCTCATCCGAGAACTGGAAGAGGCCCGAGGACGAAGTTGCACTGCTCATGAAGCTTCTCAGGGATTACATGAAGAATTCCGTCAAGCGTGCAATGAAGAACAATATGCGTGTAAGAGTCATCGGGGACAAGAGCGGACTTGATGAAGATCTGCGTGTATCGATCGCCGGTCTTGAGGATGCAACAAAAGACAATACCGGTCTGAATTTTACCATCGCACTCAATTACGGCGGAAGGGATGAGATAGTCCGTGCCGTAAGAAAGCTTTCAGCGGAGCATGATGCGGAGTTCATGAAGAATCTTTCCGAAGAGGATTTTGCTTCCGCACTTGATACGGCCGGAATGCCGGATCCCGATCTTCTTATCCGTACCTGCGGAGAAGAGAGACTGTCCAATTTCCTGCTGTGGCAGCTTTCATACAGTGAATTCTACTTCGCCGATTGTGCGTGGCCTGATTTTAACGAAGCGGAACTTGATAAGGCTCTCGAAAGCTATGCATTGAGGACCAGACGCTTCGGTGGCCTTGTAAAAGGCGAAGAATAAAAAGTTTCGGGGGAACCTGATGTTCGTCAAAAGACTTTTAAGCGGAATAGTTCTTATATTCGGACTTGGATTTTCCTTCGCTGTCGGCGGTTATCTTCTTTCCGCCGTTTTAATGGTCATATCCCTTATCGGTTATTGTGAACTGGTAAAGGCTCTCTGTTCCGAGACCGAACGCCGTGAACTGAACGGTCCGGATAACATCGCATTTGCTTCGATCGTTCTTTACTATCTGTCCGTTACTTTCACTGACGATAAGACATATCTCATTCTCGTTATCGGCGGCCTTATGCTCGTCGAGCTTATATGGTTTGTTCTCAGATTCCCGAAGTATTCGACGGACCGTATAGTAAGGACAGTGTTCAGTGTTATCTATTGTCCCGTTATGCTCAGCTTCATCTACATGATAAGGGAGCTTGAAGGCAGGGAATTTCTTATCTGGATCGTTCTCATCACTTCCTGGGGATGCGATACCCTTGCATATTGCAGCGGTATGCTTCTCGGACGCCACCATCCCTTTAAGCTGCTTTCTCCCAAGAAGTCCACTGAGGGCTGTATCGGTGGCATCATCGGAAGCGCGATAATTGGATTTTTATTCGGTCTCTTTTACGTCAAGAGATTTCTTCCCGTTCCTTATGTTGAGTGGAGACTCGCTCTCATCTGCGGAGTCGGTGCGCTCATGGGAATGGTTGGAGACCTTGCCGCATCCGGAATAAAGCGCAACAACAATATCAAGGATTTCGGAAAACTGATCCCCGGACACGGCGGTATCATGGACAGATTCGATTCCATGATCCTTTGCGCACCCGCAGCTTACATACTCACTTACCTTCTGATTGCCGCATCATGATCCCAGGGTGCGGTAAGGAGTTTTGTTATGAATATGATCTCTTCAATCTTATGGTTTATCATAATCTTTTCGATCGTTGTCATTTCTCATGAGTTCGGTCATTACCTGCTTGCCAGGGCAAACGGCATCAGGGTCAAAGAATTTCTCGTAGGTTTCGGTCCCGTTATCTTCAAGTTCAAAAAAGGTGAAACACTTTTTAAGGTATGCATTCTTCCTCTCGGAGGCGCATGCGTTTACGACGGTATGGATGAACTTGATAAGGATGAACAGGAGCAGGAAGAAAACCGCATTCCCGACAGATCCAAGTTCCCGAATGCAAAGCCCTGGGCCAAGATAGCAACTCTCGTTGCGGGACCTTTGTTCAATTTCATTCTCGGATTCATAGTCGCATTCATAATGGTGAACATGATCATTATCCGTGAGCCCGTCATCACCGAAGTCATCGAAGGCGGTGCGGCTGAGGCTGCGGGACTTCTTCCCGGCGACAAGATCACTTCGATCGACGGACAGAAGATCTATCTGTATGATGAACTTTCGGTATATACGACTCTTTACCGCGGCGGTGATGCGAACCTTACCGTCGACAGAAACGGTGAGACTCTGAAGATCGTTCTTACTCCTTACTACAGTGAAGAGTACGGAAAATATATGTTCGGTATCATTAATGACACTTTTGTCGAAGAGCTGAAAGGACTGGATGCTTTCAGGTACACCTGGTACGAGATGAGATATAACGTGATCATGGTATGGAAGAGCCTCGGCGCACTTATCACCGGAAGGCTTTCACGTGAGAATGTTGCGGGTCCCGTCGGTGTCGTCAACATGGTCGGTGACATCATTGAAGAGACCAGTCCCTACGGATGGCAGACCGTGCTAGTGAACATGCTCAACCTTATGCTGCTCCTTACGGTGAACCTCGGAATCTTCAACATGCTTCCGGTTCCCGCACTCGACGGAGGACGTCTTCTATTCGCGCTCGTGGAGCTTGTACGAGGCAAGCCGGTTCCGCCCAAGAAAGAAGCTTACGTACATCTCGCAGGCATGGTACTGCTGCTGATCATCGTAGTTGCGGTATTCTTCAACGACATACATAACATTTTTCATTGATAGTCACGCGTAGGCGGATCGCTGTGTATAGGTTTTCGCGGTTCGCTTGTCGCCCTGTCCAAAAGTTCGTGTTCCACGAACTTTGCGTAGCGGTGCTAAGCTCGAACTTCGCACGGCTCGTTCTCACTAAGTACCGGCGCTCCGGAGGCCGCTAAAACCTATATCACTGCACTCCGCCTACGCTGAGTTAAGTGTTTTGGAGAAATGATATGAAAAAGATTTCTGTCCTCGGTTCAACGGGTTCGATAGGAACTCAGACACTCGAGGTCGTAAGACAAAATAAAGATGAGCTTGAAGTCTTCGCACTCGCTGCGGGCACGAACGTTGATCTGATCGAAGAGCAGGTCAGGGAGTTCATGCCGAAGATTGCAGCCATGGGTGATGAGAAAGCGGCTGCGGATCTTAAGGCACGCATATCCGATCTGAGCGGCATTAAGGTTCTTGCGGGAATGGACGGACTTCTTGAGATGGCTTCCGATCCCGGATACGATATCATGGTCACCGCGATAGTCGGAATGATCGGCATACGTCCCACGATCGCTGCGATAGAAGCGGGCAAGGACATAGCACTTGCAAATAAGGAGACACTTGTCTGCGCGGGACATATCATCATGCCCCTTGCGGAAAAGAAGGGCATTAAGATCCTTCCAGTAGACAGTGAGCACTCAGCAATATTCCAGTCACTTCAGGGTTCTCCCGTGAGCAGGATAGAGAAGATCATCCTTACATGCTCGGGCGGACCTTTCAGGGGAATGAAGAAGGACGAGCTTGCTTCAAAGACTCCCGAGGATGCACTTAGGCACCCCAACTGGAACATGGGAAAGAAGATTACGATCGATTCTGCGAGCCTTGTCAATAAAGGCCTCGAAGTCATGGAAGCATCCTGGCTTTTCGGAGTCGGTCCCGAGAGAGTTTGTGTGACTGTTCATCCACAGAGCGTTCTTCATTCCGCGGTCGAATTTGTTGACGGCGCGGTAGTGGGACAGATGGGAACTCCCGATATGAAGCTCCCCATCAACTACGCTCTCTTTTATCCGGACAGGAAACCGATGAACTCCGCAAAACTCGATCTGTTCGAGACGGCGGCGCTTACTTTCGAAAAGCCCGATACAGAAACCTTCAGGGGACTCGCACTTGCACTCGATGCCGCAAAGACGGGCGGAACGATGCCCACGATATTCAATGCGGCCAACGAAGAGGCAGTCGCAAGATTCCTTGATCACAAGACCGGCTTCCTCGGAATTTACGAGGATATCGAAAAGGCCATGAGCACCTGTAAGGTCAAAGAGAATCCTTCCGTGGATGAGATACTCGATGCCGAAAAGGCCGCAAGGGAAGCCGTTAAGTCCGTGTGATAGTAAAGCTTTATACCTGCGGATATATTTCGCAGACAGTAAATATATGCTATATAAATATCTTGCGGGGTATGTTAAGACCGGCGGTCACATAGTACTTGAAAAGGCTGCCGTAAAAGGGAATAATGTTTTCTATACGGCCTGCGGCGATCTGGAAGAAATGAAGGATGAAGCCGGCAAGCCGGTAATGAACGGGCGGTCCAAGGGTGAACTGGCTTCGGGATTTCATCATGAGATAATGGGTGCGATATCGAAGCACGGTACGGACTGCATTTTTTCGGTGTCGGAAAAAACGTTTTATAATTCCGAAGGGAAACCCCTTACAGGTCCCGGTATGGACTTCGGAAGCGGATGCGCCGGAATACTGGCCGCGGGAGAAAATGCGTATGTCTGGACCGGGGAAGGCTCGGGCATGTGCGTGATACGTATCACGGAGGTCCTCGGAAAGAGCAGGGTGATCAAGAGCCTGTCATCCGAGATAGGCGGCGATACCACAGTGGGGCTTGCGCCGGGAAGCATCCTCATGGTCTGTCCCGAAGACTGGGCGGATTCGCAGCTCCTCCCGGAAAAGAAAAAGGATAACGCATTCCTTTCACTCATATCCGTCTTTTCATCGGGGGATATACGCAGCGACGAATTCTTCGACAGGGTGCTCGGAGAACTTACGGATGAGACATTTAAAGGCTGTATGGCGGCGCTTGCCGTTGAGAGCCTTAACAGATAAAGGCAGGATCATATGATCGAATTTGATGAAAGGATGTTGGTTGGAAGCGGAGCTTTCGCCAATGTCTACCGCGTAAAAAAAGATGATGAGTACTTTGCTCTCAAGGAGATCGAAGACAAGTCTTTAAGGGACAGGGAAGCCAAGTTCCTTAAGCTTGCCGAGCATCCCCTTTTTCCGAAGTACTATCAGTCATTCGATGAAGATACATATTACATCCTCAGGGAATATGTCTGGGGAGAGAATTTTGCCGACTGCATTGCAAGGAGAGGCGGTTTTACCCAGCCCGAGTGCATGAGATTTGCGATCGCGGTCGCCGACGGTATTTCTTTTTTGCAGCAGTCGGACGGAAATATCCTTTTCAGGGACCTCAAGGCGGAGAACCTCATCCTTCAGCCGGACGGCAGCTTAAGGCTCTGCGATCTGGGGGCGGCATGTTTCTTAAGCGAAGCGCATCTTTCCATGGCGGGAACCAAGGGCGACAGTGCCCCCGAGCAGATCATGGATCCCGGAGGACAGGGAATGTACTCCGATGTATACGCTTTCGGTAAGCTTTTCTACCATATGCTGACCGGACAGAAGGCAGATCCTGATGATGACATTGTGTCAATAAGAGCCATAGACCCCGGATTTTCGGCATGTCTGGAGCTTCTGATAAGGCAGTGCTGTGCTTATGACCCCGTAACGAGGATCCCGGATATGTACAGCGTGCTCTCACGCCTTACCGAGATAGCCACCCAGTCACCCCGCGGATACAGGAAACTGGAAAAGAAAGCGGAGAGGGAACTTAAGGAGCTGGAAAGCGGAAAACAGGTAACGGTTTCCCGAAACGTTCAGTCCTAAACCCTTGATATTTACGATGTTTTCGGATATACTGAAATTTGTCTGCGCGGTGGAAAACAAGGGTTTTAAGACCGCACGGAAAAGGTAAATTTTATTTTTCAGAAAGTGAGATTTTTCAAAATGAGCGTTAGTGTTGAAAAGCTTGAAGGAAGCAAGATCAAATTGACAATCGAGGTCGCTGCCGAGGAGTTCGACAAGGCCCTT
>JAEEGL010501348.1_pt1 | contig 10492 bp, 11 predicted proteins | sample 9134231 | NCBI WGS metagenome assembly JAEEGL01 (sample SAMN16246548, study PRJNA631951) | gut metagenome | biome: gut microbiome; feature: rumen; material: fiber-attached | host: Bos | place: Iran: Karaj | collected 2018-10 | reverse complement strand
TGAGGGTCCCACCTCTTCCCATTCCGAACAGAGAAGTTAAGCCTCACCACGCCGATGGTACTGCGAAAGTGGGAGAGTAGGTAATCGCCCCCTATGGAGACTCAGGAACCCGTTCCTGGGTCTCTTTTTTTGTTCCCCGCGCGATCTTCCCGTGACCGCCCAGAGCCTAAAATCTAGCCGCTCACCTGAACGCCGCTCTTGCGGCTCAATACTGAACTACAACCACGCTTGCTTTTTCCTTTTACCTCTTTCTTTTCACTTTCCTTTTCTTTCCTTCTTTCTTTTCCTTCTTCTTTCTTTTCCTTTTCTTTTTCTTCCACTCTGCTTCCTTTCTTCTCCTCTGTTTTCCTCTTTACTCTCTTTTCCTATTATTCTCTTTTTCTCTTTCTTTTTTTAGACTTTTAATGAAAAAAATGGCTCTAGATATTGACAAACGCTTTTTTAGGTTGTAATTTTGCAACGTAAAAAGGTGTTATGTAAAAATGACACTTAAAACGGTATTAAAAGAATAATTTTTTATATGGCAATCACAAAGAAACAGACCAATCAAAAGATGTCTCCACGTGCTGCTAATGCTATAGCTGCAACCAAATCACAAACTCCAGTCAACAAATCATCAAAACCACATAATTCAAAAGTGGAAAAGGAATCAATGCCTATGGGTAAGATGAATTATATTTTGATGGGTGTGAGTTTGCTGATGATAGTTGTTGGTTTCTTCTTGATGAGTGGCAGCAGCAATGAAGGTTCTACCTTTAACTACGATGTGTTTAACTCTACTCGCATCGTGGTGGCACCTTTTATCACGTTCTTGGGTTTTTTGTGCATGATACCCGCAATTCTATATAAGGGTAAAAAGGATGATGATGTTGCCCAGGCGCACGATGGTGTTGATGAAGGAACCCCAGCAAGCAACGTTATTGTTGAGGGTAAATAGTGTGTGAAAATAATAATTTGAACCACAATGCTGAAGGAAAGTTGTCTTTTAGCATTAACACAATCATATAATGGACTGGATACAATCAATCATCATTGCGATAGTTGAGGGTTTGACCGAATTTCTCCCAGTGTCATCTACTGGCCACATGATTATCACCGAGAATATGCTTGGCGTGCCCATTGACGACAAGTTTGTGAATGCTTTCACGGTAATCATTCAATTTGGTGCGATTTTGTCGGTAGTGTGTCTCTACTGGAGGCGATTTTTTGTACTGAAAAAGGTAGAGGATGGTGCTACAGGCTGGAAAGCTTTCCTGCAGAAGTATGACTTCTATTGGAAGCTGTTAGTAGCGTTCATTCCCGCCGCCGTCATAGGCCTAGCATTGGGCGATTTTATCGAGGAACTCATGGGCAACGTGTGGGTTGTTGCCGTGATGCTTGTGGCAGTGGGTGTGCTATTGCTCTTTGTTGACAAGTGGTTTGATAATAAGCAAGACAAACCCCTAACCGAGCGTCGTGCATTCACCATAGGTTTGTATCAATGCATCTCTATGATTCCTGGAACCTCTCGCTCGTTTGCTACCATTGCCGGTGGTATGCAGCAGGGGCTTACTCGCAAGACAGCCGCTGAGTTCTCGTTCTTCTTGGCGGTGCCCACTATGGCTGCTGCTACAGGCTACGAGTTACTGAAGATGCTAATGAAAGAAGAGTATCGTGCTGCGCTAACCGAGCACTTGGATGTATTACTTATTGGTTGTGTGGTAGCATTTATAGTTGCTATTCTTGCCATCAAGTTTTTCATTTCGTTCCTTACCAAATATGGCTTCAAGGCATTTGGTTGGTATCGCATTATTGTTGGCGGACTGATTTTAGTGCTACTGCTTACAGGCCACTCTTTACAGATGGTTGACTAATAAAACAATCTATGCTCAATCCCATAGAAGGCGAAATATTTTATGTAGATAAGCCACTCAAGTGGACTTCCTTTGAAGTGGTAAAGAAGGTGCGTGCGCGGCTTCGCAAGCGGCTCGATGTTAAGAGTCTGCGTGTTGGTCATGCAGGTACCCTAGACCCTCTCGCAACTGGAGTGCTTACCGTGTGCACTGGTCGTGCCACTAAGCGCATTGAGGAACTGCAGGCTGGCGTGAAAGAGTATATAGCCCATCTGCTACTGGGTGAGACAACTCCTTCTTTTGATCTTGAGACCCAAGTAGATGCAACCTATCCCTGGCAGCATATCACTCGCGAGCAAGTTGTGAGAACTCTTCAAGAGCAATTCACAGGCACCATTGAGCAGGTTCCTCCAGCATTCTCGGCATGCAAGATTGACGGCAAACCCGCCTATAAGCTTGCCCGCAAAGGCAAGGATGTGGAGATACGTGCCAAGACTTTGATTATCGACGAGGTAGAGTTGCTGGAATGTGGACTACCCGAAACGCCCACAATTGTAATACGTGTAGTGTGTAGCAAGGGCACCTACATTCGTGCTCTCGCCCGTGACATTGGCGTTGCCTTGGGTAGTGGTGCCCATCTCACAGCATTGCGCCGCACTCGCATTGGCGAAATAACAGTTGAGAACTGTGAGAGCGTGGACCACTTAATAGAACGGCTTGAAACTGAAGAAATGGTATCGCCCGACCGTGCTGAGCAAGAACGGCTAGAGCGTGAGCGCGAGAAGAACCGTGCCATGGCTCGCCAACGCAAAGCCGAGCAAGCCTTAAAGCGCGAGATTCGAAAATCTCGACAATCACAAATTTAGTGTATTTTCACTTTTAACTTTTATATGATTTTTTAGTCTAATCACATATTAAAATCGTTTCACTTACACATGAAATTATCGGAATTTAATATTGCAATGCCTAGCGATTTAATCGCTTTACACCCAGCTGAGAATCGTGATGAGGCAAGATTGATGGTGCTGCATCGCAAGACTGGTGAGATAGAACACCGCATTTTTAAGGATATTATCCACTATTTTGACGACCAGGACACATTTGTCTTTAACGACACTCGCGTCTTTCCCGCTAAACTCTATGGTAACAAGGAGAAGACTGGCGCAAAGATTGAGGTGTTCTTGCTGCGTGAACTCAATCAAGACAACAAACTCTGGGATGTGCTTGTGGAACCAGCAAGAAAGATACGCATTGGCAATAAGTTGTATTTTGGACTCGACGAGGGAATGGTTGCTGAGGTTATTGACAACACCACATCTCGTGGTCGCACACTGCGATTCCTCTACGATGGTCCACACGACGAGTTTAAGGCCAACCTCTATGCTTTGGGAAACACTCCTTTACCCTATTACATAGGCCGTGAAGCGGAACCCGAAGATGAGCAGGATTACCAGACCATCTTCGCCGAAAAAGAGGGCGCTGTGGTAGCTCCAGCAGCTGGTATGCACTTCAGCCGAGAGTTGCTTAAACGCATGGAGATAAAGGGTATCCAAGATGAGTATATTACCGTACACATTGGATTAGGCAGTTTCCGTAATATTGATGTGGAAGATCTCACCAAACATCGCATGGACAGTGAGCAGATGATAATTCCCGAAGGTGTTGCCGAGCGTATCAACGAGCGCCGCGATAATGAGCACAAAGTGTGTGCCGTTGGCGTTTCTACCTTGCGTGCTATGGAAAGCTCGGTAAGCATGAATGGTCACATCAAGGCCTTTGACGGATGGACTAATAAATTCATCTTCCCGCCCTATGATTTCACCACAGCCGAAGCTCTTGTCACCAATTTCCATATGCCATACTCAGTAATGCTCATGATGACCTGTGCTTTTGGTGGCTATGACCAGGTGATGTCAGCCTATAAAGTGGCAATCGAAGAGGGCTACAAGTTTGGAGCCTATGGCGATGCTATGCTGATTATTGACTAAGATACATAATATAAAAGGCTAAGTAGCAAAAAGCCTTAATCCTTCTCTCTCTCTTATGCCAATTCTCAAGAAAATATGGCAATCTACTCTTGGCGAAACGTTTAATGTCGCCATTATGTTGATTGCCATTTTTTGTTCCCATAATGCTCATGCACAGTATTTTGCTATTAATCAGAAGAGCGATAGCTTGTGGGTGCTCACACTCAGCAACGAGAGTGGCAAGGTTGTCGATTCTTGGCAGTTGCCATATCCCGTATATCGCTTTGACAAAGCCGATATAGATGCTGACGGCTCGATTGATGCCGTGGTGGGCGTGTTCAAGTCGTCACGCTTTTTTACCACACCGAGTCACAGGGTGTTCATCTTCAAGAACTTCAATGGCAAGGTGCGTCCGTTGTGGCTTGGCAGCCGCTTAGGTGGCGAGTTGGTTGATTTTGCTGTTGTTGGCAACACTATACGTGCCATTGAGAAGACCGAGGATGGCTATGCTGTAAGCAACTACACTTGGAAAGGCTTTGGCATGGGTTTTCATTCGCTCGTTGCAACGAGCGACAATATTGATGAATGTTATAATTCACTAGAACAATAATCTCCTAAACTCAAAGTGATGAAAAAATTCTTTTTATTAATGTTGGTTTCGCTGCTTACGGTGGTTAGCCTTTGGGCTCAAGAAGAGCAGCAACCCGTCAACTTGGTGTTGCCAGGCAATGGCAATATCGACGTTGAGAAGTTGAATGGCGACATCAACTTCAATATGGATGTGTCGCAGCTTAATCTCAATGAGATTAGAGTGCTCAAGGCCGCCCTTGGTGCGCGCCAAGGCGAGCTTATCATGACATCGGAGCTAAGAAGGCTATTTGATGCCACTTCATGGTACACTGAAGTCGCCGAGAAGCGTGCGGGACTTTACTGGGATAATGAGAAAAACGACTTAGCCCCAGCTATCACTACTCCCATCACCTTTACAGCCGAGGAACAAGCGTTTATCAAGAAACTAGACCAAGCCGAGAAAAATCTTGTTGCCAGGAATCTTGTTACAACAGGCACCAAGAGTCATCCACAGAAAGGTCCAAACCTTGACAACCTTGCCAACCCGCTTCAGATGACCGAGATTCCAAGAGAGTTATCTGCAAAACTCGCAAATAATGGTTTTGCCATTGTTCCCGATGATAAAGAACAACTGTTCCATATTTATGAGAACAATGACTACCATGAGTTCCCAAGTTTTGTCACCACCGACCTTTATCTTCAAACCTATCACATGTATTTTGACTACATGCTTCGCAAGATGGAGGAAGGCAAGATGCTGGGCGTGATGACCAATTACACTAAGCAGCTATATACCGTCATGATGCAGAAAGCGAAGACCAGCAAGGGCAATATGCGTGATGCTGCCCAACGTGATGCTGCCTACTTTGCTATCGCCCACGCTCTGTTTACCGGCAAATCCTCACTAAAGGTCCCCCAGAAATATGCTGCCATGGCTAAGAAGGAGATTGAGAATGTGAAAGCCGCTACGAGTGCTTATTCTGATTTTTTAGACTATAAGGAGGTGAAGTTTATCTACGACATTTACCGTCCTCGTGGCCATTACACCCGCAGTGATGCCCTTAAGCGTTATTTCATGGGAATGATGTGGTTGCAGAATGCGCCGTTTGGCAGTGACAAGCCCGAACAACTGCGTGCAGCCCTGCTAATAGCCAACGAGATAGGATCAAGCGTGAAATTCACCAAAACCTACAAGAGCATTGATGAGCCCATCGCCTACCTAATGGGCAACCCCGATAACCTGAGCATGCTGCAAGTTTATGAGATAATGAAAGAGGATGGCGCCACCATCACCAAACTCATGACTAGTGCCAAGGACTTGGATAGGGTGAAAAAGAAAATTGAGGCCAAAGATGAGATTCAGACCCGCATCCGTCCCAAGTATGAGCGCAGTAGCCATTGCAAGATAAACCTCATGCCTCAGCGCTATCAGCCCGATGGAGAGGTGCTGCAGGAGATGGTTGATTATGATAACGAACTCACCATGCGCGATGTCCCCAAGGGACTTGATGTGCTTGCCGCTATGCGTACCAATGGTGCCTATCGCATCCTTACCGAGGAACTTAAAGAGGATATGAAGTGGAACAAATATACCGAGAATATGAACCGCATGATGGCTCGCATGGGCGAGATTGACTGGTCGTCGTCGGTTGCTAATATGTGGATGCAGACTCTCAAAGACCTTACCACCAAGGACACCAAAATGCCTTATTTCATGCTTAATCAGGCGTGGGAGAAGAAGAACCTCAACACCGCCCTAGCATCGTGGGCCGAACTTAAGCACGACGCTATCCTCTATGCCAAGCAGCCAATGGGTGCTGAATGTGGCGGTGGCGGTCTGCCCGAGCCTTACGTAGTGGGATATGTAGAGCCCAACGTGGCTTATTGGACTAAGGCAATAGAGTTACTTGAGGCAACTAGCAAAGTGTTGACCAAGAACAATATGATGACTCCAGAGATGGAGGCCATCACAACCCAGATGCGCGAACAAGCACAGTTCCTGCTCAATGTCAGCAAAAAAGAGCTTGCAGGCACACCGCTTGCTGAAGAGGAGTATTACAAAATCGAGAGGATAGGTTCGGAGTTTGAATATTTGACCCTTCAGATTATGGATGCTGAGCCAGGCTCGCGTTGGAGCATGAGTGTGTCGGGTGCCGACCGCAGCATCGCTGTAGTTGCCGACGTTTATACAGCCAATGCCGACAATAACCCCTCTAAGAGCGTGCTTTATGAGGCAGTAGGTCCTGCACACAGCATCTATGTTGTGGTAGAGATAGGAGGTTACCTCTATCTCACTCGTGGTGCAGTGTTCTCTTATCGTGAGTTCCAAGAGGATATCGCTGCCCCCCGCAAGACCGATGAGGAGTGGCAGGAGGAACTCAAAACTCAACCTAACAAGGGAATCCCCAACTGGATGAAAGAGGTGATTGTACCTCTCGATAAGCCTACACTCGACAATGAGTACATTTTCTATAGTACGGGTTGCTAAAGTGATAATAATAGCAGTGGCGGCTTCGGTCGCCACTGCCATTCATGCAAGCGACACGCTCACGGTTACATTCACCGGCGACGTGCTGCTTGACCGCGGCGTGCGAAGCACTATAGCGCGTCATCATGGCGACGCCAATTGTCTGTTTTCGCCATCGGTAGATTCCGTATTTGCCCGCTCGCAGTTTGTTGTTGCTAATTTGGAATGTCCTGTTACCGAGATTAAAAGCCCTGCTCTTAAGAATTTTGTTTTCCGTGGAGATCCCGAGTGGTTGCAGGTGTTAAGGGAGCATGGTATCACGCACCTTAATCTTGCCAATAACCATAGCATTGACCAGGGCAGGAAGGGTTTGCTTGACACCCGCGACAATATCGTTAAGGCTGGTATGGTGCCGATAGGAGCTGGCAGTAACATGGATGAGGCGGTAGAGCCTGTGCTTATCTCCGCGAGTCCACGTAATGTCTATGTGGTGGCGTCGCTCAGACTCGCACTGGAAAATTTTGCCTATCTTCCTGACCAGCCTTGTGTGAGCCAAGAGAGCTTTGAGCAGATGGAGCAGAGGGTGCGTCAGTTGCGTGAGCAAGACCCCGAGTGCTGCATCGTAGTGTGCCTGCATTGGGGCGCAGAGCATGTGCTGCGACCAGCTATCCAACAGATGTCGCAGGCCCACCGCCTCATTGACGCTGGTGCCGACTGCCTTATATGTCACCACACCCACACTATGCAGAGCGTGGAGCACTATAAGGGCGCTCCAATCTATTACAGCATAGGAAATTTTATCTTTGACCAAAAACGTGAAATCAATTCCCGCGCTTGCATGGTGCAGTTAACAATAACCTCCACTACAGTAGAGGCCGAAACTATTCCGGTCGTTATAAAAGATTGTGTGCCAGTGGTAGGGAATTAGGAGTGACTAGGAATAATGATGCCTTAACACTTATCACATCCTTTAGATTTCCTCAAATTCGGCATCGCTTACTATCTCATCTTGATATTTTGAACTGGTGCCGTTTATTGACTGTGTTTCGTTGTTTTCATTATCTTCGGGTCTGCCTTCCATTTCCTCAAAGCTCACGTATTCGCCTGTCTCATCAGAATAGCGGCGATAACGTTCTTTGATCTCGTTTTTCTCGTCGTTTTTCTGTGAGTCAGCTTGATTCTGGTTGGCTTGGTCCATTGCGCGGTTATAATCGTTCTGGAATTTGCGCACGGCACGCCACACCTTGATGACAGGTGAGAACAAGAATAGCAACAGAAGCAATATGATAATGAGAAACCACATGTCTATATTATTTTATTCATCAATCAGCAACAATTGTGCCAATAATTGCGGTTATCATTTCTCAGGGAACAGTGCCGATGCAATTACATAGAAAATTATGACGCATGCCAGTCCTGAGATGCCGCCTAAAACTAAGAATGCCACTGTGGCGATAACTAGAGCATATTGCCTGAAGTTCTCCTTCAGCCCAAAGCTATGAATCTTGAGTGAGAACATGCGTAGGTTACACACCATGAGTAGCGACAATGCCACAATGAGAGCAAGCACTATCCAAGGGCTGATGGTGTGATGCTCGGCATAGTAGTTGATGAACCCAATCCAGAAAATGGCGTTGGCAGGGATGGGAAGGCCTGTGAATGTGGTAGTCTGATTGGTGTCGATGTTGAACCTGGCTAGTCGCAGAGCACCAAAGATGGGAATAATCAAAGCAGCATAGCACATCCATTGTGGACATCCAGCGGGAACCATCACATTGAAAAGTATCATCGCAGGTGCTAGGCCAAAGGTCACGCAGTCGCTAAGTGAGTCAAGCTCTTTGCCTAGTGCTGAGACAGCATGAATTAGGCGTGCCACAAGACCATCGCAGAAGTCGGCGACAGCACCCAGCGCGATAAAGACAAACGCCAGTTGATATCCTTTCAATCCCATAACCGCAGTGGTGGAGAATGGGTCAAATGCAACCACAATAGCCAGTGCCCCACACAGCAAGTTCAGGCAGGTTATAGAATTAGGAATATTGTTCTTTATGGATTGTAGAATTTTCATTTTCCAGAAATCTCTATTTCAGTCTTGCTATTGGTGTGATGCCACCAGTGGTCTTGTCGCCTAGTTTCACCAGAATCTCACTATTGAGAGGCAAGTAGATATCTACACGTGAGCCAAACTTAATGAAACCAATGAAATCGCTGATATCTACTTCGTCGTCGGCCTCAACGTAGGTGACGATGCGACGCGCTATTGCACCAGCAATTTGACGCACCAGCACATCTTCTCCATTCTTTTCGCTCTCAATTACTATAGCCGAACGCTCGTTGTCGGTACTCGACTTGGGAAGATAAGCAGCAAGGAAGCGGCCCGCATGGTGCTTAACATATTTCACCTTGCCCTTGAGGGGAACCCAGTTGGCATGCACATTAAACACCGACATAAACACCGAGAGTTGGATGCAGTTACGGTGCAGGTATTCGCCCTCATACACCTCCTCAAGAGCCACCACTTTGCCATCGACGCTGGAAACAACAACTCCGTCGCTGTCGCCCTTGAAGTGTCTCTGTGGCAGTCTGAAGAAGTTGAGCACCAAAGCAAACATAATGATGCTTATCACCATCAGTGTGATGGGGATGGCCTTGGGCTCAATGAATAAAAAGGCGAGCACGTTGATTGCCAGCAGTATAAACAGCAGTACAAAGATGATGTTCTGTCCCTCTTGATGTATCTTGACTTTCATTTCGTGAAAAATCTTTATTTCAAATTGCAAAGATAATAAAAAGTTTTCAGATTTTAGTTTAAGAATAAAGATTTTTCCAAATAATGAATGCTTGTAATCAAAATCCGAAAGAAAAATGCTCAATAATTATAGTCTTTATTCAAAAAGTGATTACCTTTGCATTAATGAAACGCAAAATAATTAATCATTAACAAAACAACATTATGAAGAAAACATTACTTGCTCTTTTAGCATTTGTCGCTTGCAGTGTGGCAGCCAATGCCACTGTTTATGGCGACGTGAATGGTGACGGCGATGTGACAGTTGTTGATGCCACTGCAATTTACAATTATCTTCTAGAAGGCGATGAAACCTACCTCGCTACTTGCGACGTGGATGGCGATGGATATGTCACAGTTGCCGATATCACAATCGTCTATAACATTATTTTAGGAAACGAATTGCCCGTGGAACCTCCTGCACCAGTGACCGAATACACCGTTAATGGTGTGACATTCAAAATGGTGGAAGTGGAAGGCGGCACTTTCATGATGGGAGTTGACCAGCAAGTGGGATACGCTTATCCAGCTCACGAGGTAACGCTTAGCACCTATAGCATTGGTCAAACCGAGGTCACTCAGGAGTTGTGGGTGGCTGTGATGGGTTCAAATCCAAGCTACTTCAATGAATATGGAAATGCCGAATTGCACTCTAATCATAATTCATGGGACGCAGGCATCAATCTCCAGCGACCTGTTGACTATGTGAATTATGGCGACTGCTTGGCATTTTGTGCAAAACTCAATGAGATGACAGGCTTGAACTTCCGCATCCCTACCGAGGCCGAATGGGAGTTTGCCGCACGCGGTGGAAACCTGACTCATGGTTATGAGTATGCTGGCACTGAGAACGTCAATGATGTGGCTT
>JAEEGL010179831.1_pt1 | contig 10492 bp, 6 predicted proteins | sample 9134231 | NCBI WGS metagenome assembly JAEEGL01 (sample SAMN16246548, study PRJNA631951) | gut metagenome | biome: gut microbiome; feature: rumen; material: fiber-attached | host: Bos | place: Iran: Karaj | collected 2018-10 | reverse complement strand
TGCAGGATGGCCTTGGTGACCATCATGAACAGTGCGCCCGGGATGCCCTTGCCGGAGACGTCCGCCATCAGCAGGCAAAGGTGATCTTCATCAATGAAGAAGTAGTCGTAGAAGTCGCCGCCGACCTCTCTTGCCGCGTCCATGCTGGCATAGAGGTCGAATTCCTTTCGCTCCGGGAAAGGCGGGAAGACGTGCGGAAGCATGCTGTTCTGGATGCTTTTGCCCATGACCAGTTCGTGCTTCATGCGATCTTTCTCCACGTTTTCTCTGTGCTTCTTTTCCAGCTTCTGCTCTCTTCTTTCGATATACAGCATCATGAACGCATAGGCAACCAGCATTGCTGAAAGAAGTGAATAGACATAGAACCACGTCTGTTCATGCAGCGCCTTGAGTTTGACGATCGGTATCACCGTGCCGACGGTGTCATCCGTCATTGAGTGACTCAGTGCCACGATGAAAGCGTAGTTGCCTCCCGGCAGGTTCGTGTAGTAGACCGGGAAAATCTCACTGACGCTTCCGCTTGTGCTGTATTCGTCAAACCCGTCCAGACGGTATGTCACCAGCGGCTCCACCAGTGAATAGGTGAAGACGTGACCGTAGATCGTCAGTTTCTTGGTTTCGGCAGGAACCGTGATGGTTCCCGTATCATCCGGATAGAAGCGCTTGCCGTCCGCGTCGGCGTAGGGAACCACAAACATCAGTTCACCGACCTCTTCAAAGGGGTCTTCGATGTTGACTTTTGCGACGCCCGTCGTTCCGGCAATATAGAGGTCGCCGTTTTCCGTCAGTTCACTGTAGGAGTTGGCCGTTGCAATGCAGGGCAGACCGTCCGATATCGAATAGTGCACGGCGTTGATCTCTCTGTTTTGCAGAACCCCTTCCGCCTTGGCGATGTAGATGCCGTTGCTGGAGAGAACCCAGAGCTCGCCTTTGCTGTTGGTATAGAGATCGAAATTGTTGGAATACGGGAACGTCTGTACCGTCTGCAGTTCATAGTTTCTGTCCAGGAAACTGAGGGAGTTTCCGGTGATGACCCAGTAAACGCCTCTCTCTTTGTCTTTCTTGATGCGCATCACGGAGTCGGAAGAGAGTCCGCTCTCGTGGTCGATATGATACATTTCGTCATCTGAAACGATATAGATGCCGGCGCCGTCGGTACCGATGATGATGTCTCTGTTTTCTCCTTCCGTCACGCTCAGGATGTCGGTGTTGACGATGCCGTCCATCTCGTTGTAACGAAGGATTACCCTGTCTTTGCTGATCACGCTGACCCCGCCGTTGCTGGCGGCAAGGATGGTCCCGTCCTCGCATTCATAGACTGTGCGCATCGCGTTGGAGACCATTCCGTCTTCTTCCTTGAACGATTTCAGATCGCCGTGATCGTAGCGCAGCAGCCCGTACTGACGCCAGGTGGAGATCCACAGGCGATCCTTGCTGTCGCGGATCAGGGAACGGATGCGGCAGTTGTCCAGAAGCGTCAGCAGGTTGTCGGTCTGTCCGCCTTCGTAGAGATCGGCCGCTTCATTCAGCTGCACCTTTTCAACCGGACCGTCTTCGTCCAGGACGATCAGGCCGGTGTCGGTCGCAATGAAGAGCTGTCCGTCATACATGCAGGTCGAATTGACGACGCGCTTTTCCAGATCGTAACGGCCAAACAGGTCGTTGAAGCGGTTCTTGACGATCTTCATGACGCCTTCCCTGGTCGAAGTGAACCAGAGGTTGCCTTCATAGTCGGTCATCACATGTCCGATGGAACTGTTCATCGGCAGGTTTTTGAGAATGTGAAAGCCCGTATCGTTGAGCACTCCGATGCCGTTGCGGGTGCAGATCCAGAGACTGTCGTCCAGATATTCGAAAGACTGGACCTGATAAAGGGGCGAGATATCGATCGCCTCGCTGTTTATAAAGCCGCTCTTCAGACTGTCGTGATAGACCGTGCCTTCCTGTGTTTCCACATAGACGAGATCCGGGTCCTTAGGATCCGGCAGTATGCAGTTGATGCCCTTGAACGAACTGTCCGAAAAAGCATAATATTCCTCGATCCTGCCGTTTCTTATGGCGATCACGTCACCGGAATTGCTCACGGCGTAGATCATGCCGTCGGCACCGATCCTCAGTTCGTGCAAAAAGGCGCTGATCACTCTTTCGTCTTCCAGATACTTCGCCTGCATCTCTTCATCGATCATCAGCAGGCCTTCCGTTGTGGCTACGTAGATGATGCCGTCTCTTCCTTCGACGATCGAACGGATCGAAACGGACTTCAGCCCGTTGATCAGATCCCACTGCATGGTTGTGCCGTTTTCGATCAGGATGACGCCGGCATCGGTGGTTCCGACCCACAGTCTGTTAAGGCTGTCGACATAGAGACACTTCACGCCGCTGACATAATCGACGCGTTCAAAGCGGCTGCCGTCATAGCGGATCAGTCCGCCATAACTGCCGATCCAGATGAAACCCTCTTTCGTCTGAACGATGTCGTTGGCTTCGGATGTCGGCAAGCCGTTCGTATTGTTGTACAAAACCGCCGAATAACCGTCATCCTGTTCGATCGGGTCGACCAGAACCTGTCCGTTGTGCTTGCCATCCGACTCATAGGTGACTTCTTCATCGGCGTGAAGCGGTCTTCCGCCCGCGAAAAAAAACGCCAGCGACAGACACAGGCAGATCTTCAGAATGTTGCGGCACGCTGCTGTCTTATCTCTCATTTAACAATATTATATATTAACGGCACCTTTGTTTTGATTTCAAAACATCGCACCGCTTTGCGGCTGCATGAGACCTAACGGACATATGGCAAACCATGCGGAAAAGTTCTTTGGCTGCGTGCCTGTCTGCAGTTCCCGCACCTGTCCATCGATCGTTCAAGGACAACACGCATTGAATACATCCTGTATCCGTCCTTAAAGAAAGAGGGTACCCAGAGCGATCTCAAACATCTGCTGGCCCGCCCTCTCTCTTTCTTCGGGAGTGGCGTGCAGATCCCTTTTGATCAGATCCACGACCTGCATGAGACCGGCGGCCTTCTTGCCCGTCATGTGCGCATTATGAAACAGCGCAAAGCTCTCGCATTCAACGATATCGCAGCCGTACTGATTCTTCATCCGGTCCGCCAGTACGGCCCTTTTTTCCTTCTCGTAGTAAAGCACATCACTGGAATGGGTCCTGGCTTCCGGCATCGTGATGCCGAGCTTGGCTGCGCTCTTTCTGAGCCTGTTCAGCAGCTCCTCATCAGCATAGGTGATCGGCTGATCGTAGCCGCTCTGCTCCAGAGCGAAAGTAGAGAAGGAAAATGCTTCCGTGACCAGAACCGTGTCGAGCAGCTCAAACTTTTCGTCGGCATAGACGCCGCAGGTACCGACCCGGATGATGTTGTCGACGTCATATTCCCGGAACAGTTCATGGGAATAGATGCCGATGGAACAGATGCCCATTCCGCTTCCCATGATCGAAACTTCTTTTCCTCTGTAATAGCCGGTATAGCCGAACATATTGCGCACGGCGTTGAACCGGCGGACATCATCCAGCAGTTTTTCTGCGAAATATTTTGCGCGCAGGGGATCTCCGGGCATCAGTACCGTTTTGGCGATCTCTCCCTTTCGGGCGCTGTTGTGGGCAGTGGGCATTGATTTTTTCCTCTCTTTTCTCTTCAACATCATTTTACATTGGCCGGATCGTCTGTTTTTCTTAAAATGCGGTTTTCAGCCCGTTTATGAAAACGGGCTGCCTGTTTTTTCTGCGGTGTTTTCTGCGAACAACAGGGCGATCCTTGCCGTTTTGCTTTTACCCGTTGTCTCAAAATTCCTGTATTTCAGCGGCGCTGATGAAACAGGTGAACGATTATTCGTGCGCTGAGTCTGTACAGACAAAAAGCCTCAATTCAAGGCTTTCTTTTTACTCGAGTTCTGTATAGGACAGGCCGATCTTCTCCCTGATCTTATCGAGGATCCTCATCACATCCAGCGTTGCCGTCAGTGAGTGCATCCTGCTTTCTTTCAGGCCTTCCCTGATCTCTGCCGCAACCGTATCGAACTCGTCGAGATAGGAATTGAACTTCGGACCCGGTCCCTTGAATTTCTCTTTCCTGAAGAGGCCCCTGCTTAAGGTCAGGCCGTTCATCATATGGTAGAGCGGCGCTTTGATCGTTCCTTCCTCCCCCCTGATTTCCATCTTTTCAAAACCTTTCATGTCAATGATGGAAGCCGAGATATCGACCTTGAACGAGCCATAATCGAACTCGATCTCTTCACCGGTATCGATGCCTCCTTCAATGTTCCCGACGGCTTTGATTTCCTTGGGAATTCCCCAGAGACGATAGGCGTAGGTGATGGGGTAAACCGTGATGTCCAGAAGAGCGCCGCCGGCGCGTTTGGGATCCGAGACCCTCGGCGCATAATTGATCGACTTCATGTGATAGGTAAACTTTGCTGAACGGATCTTTCCGATCTTGTCTTCTGAGATCCACTCCAGACACTTGTTTGCGGAGGCCGAAAACCAGGTCCACATCGCTTCACAGAGGTAGAGGTCCTTTTCTCTGGCAAGATCGATAAGCTCTTTCGCTTCCTTCGCGTTCACCGTAAAGGCCTTTTCGCACAGCACAGGCTTTCCCAGTTCCAGCGCCCTTTTTACAAAGCGGTAATGGGCGTTGTGCGTGGTCACAACATAGACGGCATCGACCTCGCCGTCGGAAATGGCGTCGTCTGCTTTCTCATAAGCCCTGCAGGAATACTTTTGCGCAAAAGCCTTCGCGTTTTCAAAATTTCTCGTATAGCAGGAAACGACCCTGTGTCTTTTTGAATTCTGCAGCTGTCCTGCAACCTGATCTGCCAGCCTGCCCGTTCCGATAAAACACCAGCGAAATTCTTCCATGTCCTTCTCCTGTCTGTCTTTTCTGTTTCAAGGGTATTATATCATTCCGCCTGAAATTCCGTTTTCCTGCCTTCTTTTTCCGCGCTTCGATGTCAAACTGCAATCTGGTTTCTGTCTCTGCGTGTCCGTTTTAAAAATCGTCCGCTTTTTTCTGTTGAGATTGTGCTGATTGAACAGGGAGGATCAGATATGTTAAAATTTTCACAATAACAGGAGTATCACCAATGGAAACACTCAACAGAGCATATGAACCTCTCTTTACTCCCTGGAAGATCGGAAACGTCGAGATCAAGAACCGTTTTGTCATGACCTCGATGGGCGGTACCAACCTCCTGGGATGGATGGAGAACAACCATTTCGACAAGGCCGGCGCAGAGTTTATTCTGAAGGTTGCTCAGAACAACTGCGGCCTCGTGCTGCCGGGCTGCCAGCCCATCTACAACCCGATGTTCGGCCAGTGGCTGCACAAGAACGACAGAATGTACGAGGATCTGAAGAAGTGGATGCCGGAATTCCACAAGACCGGAGCGAAGCTTTTCGTCCAGCTGACGGCCGGTTTCGGCAGATCCTTCACGATCTCCAAGATGATGGAGACGCTTTACACCAACAGGGTCCTGCGTTTTCTCTCCAAGCCGGTCATGGATCTCGATAAGATCACGGCCAGCGCTTCACCTTCACCCAACCGCTGGTCGGACAAGGTTCCCTCAAGGGAAATGACGAAGCAAGAGATCCAGGAATTCATCGATTCCTTTGCCTTGAGCGCAAAGAAGCTCAAGGATGCCGGGGTCGACGGCGTTGAAGTCCACGCAGTTCACGAGGGCTACCTCTTAGACCAGTTCACCCTCAAGTACGTCAATAAGCGCACGGACGAGTACGGCGGCTCTCTGGAGAACCGTTACCGTTTTGCAGCGGAGATCGTCAAGGCCATCAAGAAGGAATGCGGGAAGGACTTCCCGGTCTCCTTAAGATATTCGGTCATCTCCAAGACCAAGGGATTCAGAAGCGGCGCACTGCCCGGCGAAGAATACACCGAAGTCGGCCGCGACATGGAAGAATCCATCGAGGCCGTCAAATTCCTGGAAGAGGCGGGCTACGACATGCTCAACTGCGACAACGGCACCTATGACGCCTGGTACTGGGCACATCCGCCGATCTACATGCCGGAAAACTGCAATCTGACCGATGTCGAAGAGATCAGGAAACACTGCAGCATTCCGGTCGTTGCGGCCGGCAGACTCGATCCCAAGACGGCAGCCGCTTCGATCAGTGAAGGAAAGATCGACGGCGCCGGTTTCGCCAGACAGTTCCTTGCCGACAGCGAGTGGATCACCAAACTCATAGAAAACAGGGAAGAGGACATCCGTCCTTGCATCCTGTGTCACAACGGCTGTTTCAACATGTGCCACTACAAGGGCGTTCCGAACGATCAGGAACTCTTTGACTCCCTGCATCTGGCAAGGTGCGCAGTCAATGCCGAGACGATGCAGACGGACAAACACTTCATAAAGAAGACCGATTCGCCTAAAGAAGTCATCATCGTCGGCGGCGGCATCGGCGGCATGGAGACGGCCAGAGTCCTCAGGCTGAGAGGACACAAGCCCGTCATCTATGAGGCCGCTGACCGGCTCGGCGGAACCTTCATCGCAGCCAGCAGCGAATCATACAAGGGAAAACTGAGAGATCTTCTGAAGTGGTACGTCAAGACGATGAAGGATCTGGAGATTGAGATCCATCTGAACGAAAGGATCGAAGACCTCTCGGCCTTCGAAGGCAAGGATATCGTCATCGCCACCGGCGCAACGCCCCGCAGACTGAAGCTTCCGGGTTTTGAAAAGACGATTGAAGCCTGCAAATATCTGAACGGTGCGCCTGTCGGACAGGACATCGTCGTCATCGGCGGCGGCCTGACCGGCTGCGAGATCGCCTATGAACTGGCTCTGCAGGGAAAGAAAGTCAAGATCGTCGAGATGAAAAACGATCTGATCGCCCAGACCGGTGTCTGTCTGGCTAACAGTTCCTATCTGAGAGAGTGGTTCGCTCTGCACGAGGTACCGGTCTATCTTGAAACGGCCGTCAAAGAGGTGAAGGATTACTGCATCATCTGTGACAGGGCGGGCGAAGAGATCGTCATTCCCTGCGACACCGTCATCTCCTCGGCCGGCTACATTCCCGCACCCTTGAGCGAAGAAAAAGGAAAGATCAGACTGGTCGGCGACTGCAAGGAAGTGGGCAATTTGAGAACGGTCATCTGGCGGGCATACGAGACCGCCATGAAGATCTAGGAGGCAATGCATGTTACTCAACGAAGAACAAGAGAAAATACTAAACGGCGAGAAAGGCGAAACTCTCGCAAAGGTCATGAAGACGCTGGTCATGTACGGAGAGGCTTTCGATGCCGAAAAGATGGTCAGGGTGACTTCGGACTACAATCACTTGGTCACGTCGTTTGGGCTCGGCGTCATGAAGCCGGTCTACGAACTGATGGACAAACTGCTGGCGGAAGGAGTGAAGTCCGCACAGAAATTCACAGTCGACCCCAGACCTTTGGATCCCAATGTTCCGACGACGCTCTTACAGAAACTGGTCTTCAAGGCCTTCATGTACAACAAACAGGACTTCTATGAAGATCAGCTCAACAGGCTCGGTCTCCTGGAAAAGGACGCCTTCACCTGTACCTGCTACATGTCAGAGGTCGGCAATACGCCCAAAAAGGGCGATGTCCTTTCCTGGTCGGAATCTTCCGCCGTCGTCTATGCCAATTCGGTGCTGGGTGCGCGCTGCAACCGCAATTCCGGCATCATCGACATCATGGGTTCGATTGTCGGCTATGTGCCGTATTTCGGCCTCTTGACGGACGAAGGCAGAAAGGCCGACTGGATCGTGAAGATTGAGACGACGAAGAAGCCGGAAGCCCAGCTTCTGGGCAGTGCCATCGGCATGAAGGTCATGGAAGATGTGCCGTACGTCGTCGGCCTTGACAGGTGGATCGGCACAGAACTGAACGATGAGGCGTGCACGTACCTGAAGGACTTCGGTGCCGCGACCGCTTCCAACGGGGCTGTCGGCCTCTATCACATCGAGAACCTGACCCCGGAAGCAGTTGAGCAGGGCAGAAGCCTGCTCAAAGAAAGCGTCAGAGAATACGTCATTGACGACGCGGAACTGCAGAGGGTCTACGATTCCTATCCGGTCGTCTGGAAAGACAAAGGCGCAAAGCCGAAGCTCTGCTTCATGGGCTGCCCGCACATGTCCTTACAGCAGCTCAAGGACTGGACGGATACGATCGAGGAGAATCTCGCGCTCTATAACAACGACAGAGTTCAGATCCCGACCGTCTTCACCGCGGCACCCGCCGTCATCAGGGAATTCGAAAAGACGGATTACTTCCCCAGGCTGCAGAAGACGGGCATCATCCTATCCTATATCTGTCCGCTGATGTTCATGAACAACCCGATGTGCGCAAAGATGCCGGTCATCACTTCCAGCAACAAGCTGCGCACCTATACGACTTCGAGATACTATACGGACGAAGAAATCGTCAGACACTTATGCAAAGGAGGGCTCTGATATGAAGGAATTCAAGGGCAGGATCATCGCGCCCGGTACCTGCACGGCTGAAGCTGTTGTAACCCACGGCGGATTCAACACGCTCGCCTCTTTGCAGAAGGCCCTGCAGTTTGGCGACAGGACGGCCAAGGTCTCCGATCAGAACAACCCCGACCTCTATGGCAAGCCGATCGCCGGCAAGGCCCTGTGTCTGCCGCAGACCATCGGCTCGACGACCGGCGGCCTCGTCCTGTATTGCGCATGCGAACTCAAGAGAAATCCCGCATGCATGCTGTTCTCCAACAGGATCGACTCGCTCGCCTGTGCGGGAAGCGTCCTGGCAAGCGTCTGGTCGGATACGAAGATGCCCGTCATCGATGAACTCGGGGAGGAGTTTCTGAGCTATGTCAAAGACGGCGATACCATCACCATCACAGAGGACGGCACAATCAGGGTAGATCGCCCATGATTCAAAAGGCTTTCCGGATCAGCAGACGGAAAGCCTTTTCTTCTGTTTTCGCAAGCCCTTCTCTTCTTGCTGTTCCTGTTAATATGCAATCCGCTTCTTCAGCGTTCGTGAAGGCATATTATAAGACGCTTGTGCTGTTGTCAGAGCTTTTATGATGTCTGATCTCTTTTTACAGCCACTTCTTGTACTTGAAGAAGACCATGCACAACGCGGCGATCAGTATGCTCAGGGCAATGATGACCGGATATCCGTATACGGAATTGAGCTCGGGCATGTATTTAAAATTCATGCCGTACCAGCCGGCAATCAGCGTGAGCGGCATGAAGATTGTCGTTACGACTGTGAGTATCGTCATGATGTGGTTCTGCCTGTCGGCAATCCCTGCTTCGTAGTCGTCGCGGATCTGGGAGGTGTAGTCCAGCAGCGAGTTCGTCATGTCAAAAAGGCGTCCGGCCCGCTTGCTGAAAAGGGTAAAAAAGCGGATGTTTTCTTCACTGAAGAAGTCGTTCTCGTTTTCTTCCAGTTCCTGTGCGAGGTCAATCAGCCGGTCGTAGTGCGTTCTTAACACCCTGAGATGGTCCCTGATGCCGTTCACGTGCTCCAGACCGATCTCCTGTCTGCTGTTGATCGCCTTGTCTGTCGCTTCCAGCTCCCTTTCATATTTTTCCAGCAGGTTCAGATCTTTGGAAATGATCTCCTCGAGAAAGTCGTAGATGAATCTTTCCAGGGAAGGGGTGCGCCATTTTCTTGTTCTGACTATTCTGTTGAGGATGTCTGCTGCGGCGTTTCCGCCATCGACAAACAGGACGCCTCTGTCATCGAGGGCAAACGCAAACTTTTTGTATTCGATTGCCGTTTCATCGCCATAAGGGATCGCAAAGGATCCCGTGACGCAGTCGTGGTTGACTTCCGCCATCGTGGTATGTATGTTTTCGATCTCGAAATCCAGATCGATCTTCAGTTCATAATCTTCATATGCCTTCCGCCATTCTTCAGGTGTCAGAACGGCAACGTGCCGTCTTTCGGCTTCTCTGCATTCCTGCAGGCTGCACTCTCTGAGTGTGCTCTCTATCAGATAATACATGCTGTGCTCCTTGTTTCTGCCTTCAATTCTAGCGCGCTGGCAAAACTCGATTGTCTGTTTCTTTTTGCCTGCGAGCCTTTTAAAGTGACGTTAATCTTCGTTTTCCGGTTTATATGGTGCTGTTTTCTTTGACTTCAAAGCCAAAGAAACGTAAAGCTTTCGGGTTGGCTTCGTTCCAGAAGAAGAAGTTGTGTTCGCCGTGCCAGTACTCCTGTTTCACCTTGTCCGGGAATATTTTTTCGATATGCTCGGCAATTTCTCTGCAGGCATCATAAATGAAGTCTTCCGTTCCGCAATAGAAGCGAAGTTCCGGGCACTCGGCTTTTTCTCTTCTGATCTTTTCAACGAGATTCTCAATGTTGACATCTGAGTTGAGCGCTTCTTCCTTTTCTCCGATATAGAGCTTCATGTCCTGACTGATGTTCTCCATCCTGGCCATGTTGGCACCGGAAAGACAGACGGCCTTGCCATACCGTTCCGGCTTTGACAGGGCAATCCGCAGCGTTCCATAGCCGCCCATGCTTTCG
>JAEEGL017051645.1_pt1 | contig 10493 bp, 9 predicted proteins | sample 9134231 | NCBI WGS metagenome assembly JAEEGL01 (sample SAMN16246548, study PRJNA631951) | gut metagenome | biome: gut microbiome; feature: rumen; material: fiber-attached | host: Bos | place: Iran: Karaj | collected 2018-10 | reverse complement strand
GAGAAAGCGTGTTTCCATCGCAATGGAGCTCTTGAGCAATCCCGCGCTCTTCATTCTCGACGAACCGGACTCCGGCCTCGACGGCGTGATGGCGCGCGAGCTCATGGAGCAGCTGCGCGCGGTCGCGGATCAGGGCAAGATTGTGATCGTCATCACGCACACGCCCGACCGCGTGGTCGACCTGTTCGACGATGTGATCGTGCTGGCCAAGGACGACAGGCGCGTCGGGCGGCTCGCCTTCTACGGGAGCGTGGAGGAGGCGCGGGCCTTCTTCGGCAGAGACCGCATGGAGGACATCGTGAAGACCATCAACATGAAGGCCGTCGGCGGCGAGGGCCGGGCGGAAGAGTTTATCGCGAAGTACGCGGAGGTGCAGCATGCCTGAAGCGACAACGATCCGGGAAGAACAGCGGATGAAGCTGATCCGCTACCGCGGGCGCCGCTCGCAGATCCTGATCTATCTCGGCAAATTCCTGCGCATGTTCGTGTATCAGAACGACTGGAAGGTCCTGCCGATGGCGGCGGTGATCGCCGGCCTCGTGGCGATGGTGGTCAAGAATATGTTCTTCATCTCCATGGAGGGCACGCTGATGGCCGCCTTCGCGCTGACCTGTGTCGGTATCTGGAACGGCTGCTTCAACTCCATCCAGGTGATCTGCCGCGAGCGCGACGTCATCAAGCGCGAGCACCGCGCGGGCATGCACATAAGCTCCTATATCATCGCGCACCTGATCTATCAGGGAATGCTCTGCCTGCTGCAGACGGTGATCACGCTGTACGTGTTCCGGGTGGTCGGCGTCCGCTTCCCGGAGGAGGGGCTGTTCACCCGCTGGATGATCGCGGATCTCGGCATCAGCCTGTTTTTGATCACCTGCGCCGCAGATACGCTTGCCCTGTGGATCTCCTCGCTTGCGCGCAACACGACTACGGCCATGACGATCATGCCTTTCGTGCTGATCTTCCAGCTGGTCTTTTCCGGCTGGATGCTGCAGCTGCCCGAGTGGAGCAAGCCGCTGAACGAGCTGACGATCTCCCATTACGGGCTGACGGCGCTCGCCTCCCAGGCGGATTACAACAGCCGCCCGCTGGTCGCGCTGTGGGGCTCGGTGAGCAAGCTGAGGGGCACGGATCTCTCGCTCAGCTTCACCGTAGGCCAGGCGCTGGATTATCTGTCCGATGAGAACAACCCCGGCGTCAAGGACATCCGGGAGACGGCGTTCGACCGCTCGTATACCGTGCGGGAGCTGACCGAGCTGCTGCCGGAATCGGATGCCAGAACGCTCATGGCCGCGCTCTTTGAGAAGGACTCGATCCTCTCTTCCCTGGGGGACGAGCAGGTCAGCGTCGACAGCACGTTCGGCGAGGTCCTCGACTATCTTGCAGCCAGCCCCCTCCTGGAGGGTGAGCGGCAGAACAAGCTCTCGGTCAACACCACCGTCGGGGAGATCATCGATTATCTCGGCGAAGACAAGGTCCACTGGGAGGTGCAGCAGGCGGCTACGGCGGCCAACTACAACCCCGCCTATGAGCACTCGCAGGAGAACATCACATCCTGCTGGCTCTCGCTGCTTCTCATGACTGTCGTCTGCGCGCTGCTGGCAACGATCACGCTGGAATTCATCGACAAGGACAAACGGTGATCCGGCGCGTATGCGCGTCCCCGCTATGCTGCGCCCGACGCCCGCTTCTTTCATCAGCAAAACCGCCGCCCTCCAAGGGCGGCGGTTTTGCTTTTCTATACGGTTTATACGGAAGCAGCGCATCCGGTCAGGCGCCTTTTCCCCCGGACCTTACGGCCCTGCGGTCGGCGAGCTCAAAGGGGATCGTGACAAGCAGCATGTACACGCCGAGGATGACGATGCAGGGCAGCAGATACAAAAACGGGAACGGGAGCCAGCTATGGAAAAGCTCGAGCAGGAAATTGCCCTCCGTCTCCACGGAGAAGAAGTAGTTCGCCTTCGGGTGCAGGCCGGTCCAGCGCAGGAGCAGATTGAGGAGGAAGATCACGAATGCGATCACGAGCACGGCGAGCGCGGCCTTCGGCAGATCGCGGAACTTCGGCCGAAACAGGCCGAAGGAGGCCAGCGCCAGCCCCTCGATCACGACCATGAAATGCGTCCCGTAATAGCCGAGCATCCGCGGCAGGAGCAGCGAGTAGCCGTCGAAGCCGTTGCCGGGCATCAGCAGCGCCATCAGCGCTCCGAGCGGCCCGAGGAAAAAGCCGAAGCACATCAGAGAGCGGTTCTTTTTCAGCACCGCGATCGGAATGATGATCATATTGATGTTGCAAAGCTGCAGCGGCAGCTCGCCCCACCAGTTGAAGCCGCCCATCCCGGCGGTGATGGCATTATACTCGCTGTCGAGCGACAGGTAGTATTTATAGAACACGAATCCGATGAGCGTCACGACGCAGGCCGCGATCAGGACCGCGCCCCTCGTTTTCTCGCTCTTGCCGCGCAGCAGGACGCTCGCCAGGACGAGCAGCAGCAGGAAAGCCGCAAATACGGCCAGAAACAGCGGATTGAGCGGTCTCATGATCCAGAAATCGGAACTGGGCTGCATATCGCCACCTCCCTCTTGTTTCCCGTATTCTATCACAGTCTCCCGTGCTTGTAAATGCTATTTAAGCTCTTTAAGCTTCCATCTGCGCCGCAGCGGCTGCGGAGGCCGAAAGAAAAGGCACAGAACCGGGATCCGTCTCCCAATCCTGTGCCTTTTTCCTTTTGTACGCTTTGGGGTTGCCGGGTCTGCGGGTCACGGGGCTGATGCTCCAGGTGCCGCGGCGTTCGGCGTTCCGCTCACGCTTTTTCTTTTTCGAGAGCTTCTCGTAGGGGATGAATTTCTCCATGGCGTCCTCCTTTCATATGCCGTCACTGGGTACTATAGTGGATAAGGGCCGCGCTGTCAAGCCCGGCCGCCGTTGCGCGGCCGGGCAAACTGTGCTATGATGAGCCCGGGACCCGGCAGACTGCCCCATGCGCGCTCCGCGGCGCGGGAAAGGAGCTTTCATGGATCACGAACGCCTCGACACCCTCGTCCGCTCCTGGAAGCGGGAGGAGGAGCTTGCGCATATCCGCGGCTGGGATTTCTCCCACATTAACGGCAGGTATCGCGAGGGAGATCCGCCCTGGGACTACCGGCAGATCGTCAACGAATACCGCCGGGCGGACAGCCGCCTGCTCGACTATGACACCGGCGGCGGCGAATTTCTGCTCTCGCTGGGGCATCCCTGCGAAAACACCGCCGCGACGGAGGGCTATTCGCCGAACGTCACGCTCTGTCGGGAGCGGCTGCTGCCGCTGGGGATCGACTTCCGGCCCTGCGGCGACCCGGCGCATATCCCCTTTCCCGACGCCTCCTTCGACCTGATGATCAACCGCCACGGGAGCTTTGACGCCGCAGAGTGCTTCCGGCTGCTCAAGCCGGGCGGCGTCTTCGTCACGCAGCAGGTCGGCTCCGACAATGACCGGGAGCTCGTAGAAATGGTATTGCCGGATGCGCCTCCGCCTTTCCCCGATCTGAGGCTCTCGGTTCAGCGCGAGCGCTTCCGGGAGGCGGGCTTCGAGATCCTGCGGGCGGAGGAGGCCTTCCCCCCGATCGCCTTTACCGACATCGGCGCTTTCGTGTGGTTCGCGCGCATCATCGAGTGGGAATTCCCCGGCTTCTCGGTCGCGCGCTGCCTGCCGCGCCTGCTGGCGCTGCAGCGGAAGCTGGAGGCGGAGGGCGAGATCGCCGGGCTGACCCATCGCTATCTGATCGCCGCCCGCAAAAACTGAGGCGTAGGGATGCAGCTGCCGCCCGCCCCGAAGGAAATGGGGCGGGCGGCGTTGTGTTGTCCGCTTGGCTGATCGCTCAGTCGAGCTTCAGCGCGGCGAGCCAGTTTTTCAGCTCGCTCTCGGAGGCGCTGGCGCGAAAGCGCCTGCCCTCGAGCACCTTTGCGCCTTTGGCAAGCTTTTCGATCCTGCCCTGGCCCTCGCCGAGCTCGCTGCCGCCGGAGGTGAAGAAGGGCACGACGGTCTTGCCCGTGAAGTCATAGGCGTCCAGGAAGCTGTCGATGATGCTCGGCTCGCGGTACCACCAGATCGGGAAGCCCAGGAAGATCACATCCGCCTCCGCCGCCGGGATCTCCTGCGCGGCCATCGCCGGGCGGCAGTTCGGATCCTGCATCTCCAGCGTGCTGCGGGATTGTTTGTCCATCCAGTTCAGGTCCTTCCGCTCGTAGGGGAGTTCCGGGCGGATCTCATACAGCTCGGCCCCGGCCGCTTCGGCAAGCGTCTTCGCCAGCGTGCGAGTATTGCCGCCTGCGCTGAAATAGGTGACGATCTTTTTGCTCATGCTTTCCTTCCTTTCCAACAAAGGGTAGCGACTGTGCGTTTCGTTGACTTTTTGCTTTTCAGGCATTATAGTCTTTCAAGAAGATTGTATATCGGAAACCTGGCTTCCCGTCAAGAGCTTTTTCCGTCGCGAAAGAAATCTTTCATTTCAATTGAACGGAGCTGAAGCATATGAATAACGCCCTTTCTCGCCGGAGTTTCCCGCTGCTCCTTGTCCTGCTGCTCATTCTGAGTCTGTCGGTCGGCGGCGGCAGCGCCGCGTGCGCCGAAGCCTTACCGGCTCCTGCAGAGACGGACGAGCCGACGCCGAGCTCCGAGCCCAGCCCCGAGCCGACGCCGAGCCCCGAGCCCAGCGCCGAGCCGACGCCGACGCCCATTCCCGAGCTGTCGCTGGGTGAAGGGCTGACAGTCCCGGCGGACGCGGAGGCTCTGGATCTCGAAGCGGGCAGCTTTGATTACGACGCGCTGCTGCAGGCCCTGCCGCAGCTTACAGAGCTGAAAGAACTCAGCTTGGAGCAGACCGAGCTCTCCGCCGGGCAGCTCGACGCTCTGCGTGCCGCCATGGTCCCGGACGCGGTCATGCGCTATTCCGTCGAGATCGGCGGGCAGAGCGTGGAAGGCGGCACCGAAGAGCTGAGCCTTACGCCGGGCAGCTTCGATTACGACGCCCTGCTGCAGGCTCTGCCGCGGCTCCCCGCTCTCCGCACGCTCACGCTGGAGCGGACCGGACTCTCCGCCGGGCAGCTCGACGCCCTGCGCGCCGCCATGGCCGAGGAGGCGTTGCTCCTCTACAGCGTCGAGATCGCCGGGCAGACCGTCCCCGGAAATATTGAGGAGCTGGACCTGTCCGGCATGCGGGCGGAGGATCTGCCAGGCGTACTGGAAAAGCTCCCTCTGCTGCCCGATCTGCGGCGGATCGAGCTCAGGAAATCCACCGGCATGTGTTCCCTCGACACGGCGGGCGTCGCCGCGCTGGCAGCGGCCGCCCCGGAGCTCGAGCTGTTGTATTCCGTGCGCGTCGGCGGCAGCTGGTACGACTGCGGTGCCGAGGCGGTCAACCTCTCCCGGCTCCGCCCCGCGCAGCTCGATCCTGCGCTCGAGGCGCTGCAGCTGCTGCCGCAGCTGCGCGAGCTCGAGCTGATGGACCGCCGCGGGCGCTGTCCCTTCAGCAAGGATGATGTGCTGCGCATCCTGAAGGCGCTGCCCGAGGCGCGCGTCCACTATGAATTCGAGCTCTTCGGCCAGACCCTGTGTTCGTCGGACGAGAGGGTCGAATACGACCATGTGGTCCTGTGTGATGACGACGAGGCGGTGATCCGCGAGGCGCTGGATCTGCTCCCCCGCTGCCGCTACTTCAAGCTGGACGAGGACCGCTTCGGCATGCATGACGAGGTCTTCGCCTCCATTCGGGACGATTACCCCGAGGTCAAGCTGGTCTGGCGCGTGTTCGTCGCAGGCGTCAACATGCTGACCGACGAGGAGATCCTGCGCGTCACCTTCGTCGTGAAGGACTACAACAGCGCTCCCCTGCGCTACTGCACGGACGCGGTCTATCTCGACATCGGCCACAACAGCTACATGTCGGACATCAGCTTTCTCGCGTACATGCCGCGGCTGGAGTGCCTGATCCTCTCCGGCTCGCTCGTCAGGGATCTCTCTCCGCTGGAAAACAGCCGGAACCTGGTCTGGGTCGAATGCTGCTTCTGCGGCTGGCTGGAGGACATCAGCGCGCTGGAAGGCCACGATTCGATCCGCTTCGTGAACCTCTCCAACACGAGTGTTTCCGACGTCTCGGCGCTTGAGGACCTGGATCTGGAGCGTCTGGTCGCCATGCAGACACGGGTGCCCCTGGAGGCGCAGGAGCGTTTCGCCGAGAAGAATCCGGACTGTCTGACCGTCTGGTACGGCGAGCAGCCCTACGGCTATCCCTGGCGCTACGATGCCATCCCCGCCATCCCTGCCGTCTTCTCGGACTATTACCGGCAGATGCGCGCGCTCTTCCTCTACGACGACAAAGGCTATATGAACAACAAGCTCAGCGCCTACGGCCCCGGCTATCTGGCGCTGCGGGAGGGTCACAATCTCGTGTTCGGGTGGTGATCCCTGCAGAATACTGTTTCGGCGCCCTCCGAATGGAGGGCGCTGCTATGTGCAGCCAAACGTGTACCTTATATCGCGTCGGAGAAATGGTAAGCGGCTCACTGCAAAACCCATTTCTTTCCTGTTCGCGGAAAGAAACGGTTTTTGATGCCAAAGAAAGGCGACAAGGGGACGTGTCCCCTTGACCCCTCGCAGAACGGGGGGAGCCTAAGGGTGGATCTTAGGTCGCCGCTAAAGCTAATAAACGTGGCTGCTGACCACGCATACCGCTGCCGCTCGGTAGTACTTCTGACCGAGGTTGCACCCCGCCCTTTCCCGCGGCTCGCCGGGCGAAAAAACGGGACGTCGAGGACGCCGTCCCCTACGAGGCACAAACCGACATTTCTGCCGTAGGGGCTGGCATCCCCGACAGCCCGATGTCGGTTTGCCGGCCGGGCAGCGGCGCGAGCGAAGCGAAGCCTGTTCCGCGGACGGCGATGCGCAGAAACGTATTGGTCTTTGAAGGCGCCCTTTTCTTTCTTCCACCGGGCGCGGCGCTGTCTTTCTTTTCGGCGCAACGAAAAGAAAGACAGGGGGGCGCATCTCGCAGCGGATTCCCTATGAGCAAGTGAGTTTTATAGAGTACCTTTCTCTACACAACAACAGCCCCAACCGAGAATCGGTTGGGGCTGTTGTTGTGTCAGTGCGATTGTCCGATCACATGATGATCGCTTTCTTGGGGCAGACGCCGGCGCAGGTGCCGCAGGCGACGCAGGCGTCCTCGTCCAGCGTCCAGGTCTTGGCCGCGCGGTCGACGCTCAGCGCCCCGGCGGGGCACTTTTTGGCGCAGATCGTGCAGTAGACGCACTTGGCGGGATCCTGAACGGGCTTGCCGTCCTCGCGGGGCTTCGGCGCATCGGCGGCAGGCGCGGCAGGCTCGGCCTTCGCGGTCTCCGCCGCGGGGGCGGCGGGCTTGGCGGGCGGGGCCTTCTTCACAGGCGGTTTCTTGATGAAGGTGCCGGAGACGATCAGGTCCTCGTCCTTCGTGGCGATCATGTGGTAGTCCTGCGTAAGCTGAATGGCCTTCGTGGAGCAGAAATCCATGCAGTGCGCGCAGAAGGTGCAGCAGCCGAGGTTGAAGCTGCGGGTGATCCTGTCGCCCTCCTCGGTCTTTTCCACGGTGTGGGTGATGGCGCCGCCGCAGCAGACGCGCTCACACATGCCGCAGTTGATGCATTTGGTCGGGTCAAAGGCGATGCGGCCGCGGTAGCGCGGGGCCGCGATGCTCTCCACCGCCGGATACATGGCGCAGCTGGGCTTGGAGAAGAGCTGGGAAATGGCCTCTTTCACAAACGGGAAATCCATTACTTCATCGCCCTCCTTTTCTCCTGCAGGATCTTGGTGGCCAGCGCCAGACCGTCGATCACGGCTTCGGGCTTCGGCGTGCAGCCTGCCACGTCCACGTCCACATGCACGTACTTCGACAGCGGGCCGCAGATCGAGTAGCTGCCGCGGAAGACGTTGCCGCTCTGCGGGCAGGAGCCCATCGTCACGATGCAGCGGGGCTCCGGCACCTGCTCGATGGAGCGCAGCACGCGCGGCAGGGACTGGGCCGTGATCGGCCCGGTGACCACGACGATGTCGGCGTGGCGGGGGCTGCCGGCCAGCTTGAAGCCGAGGCGCTCGGCGTCATAGCGCGGGGTCAGCACGCTCACGAGCTCGATATCGCAGCCGTTGCAGGAGCCGGCGTTGATGTGGAAGAGCCACGGGGATTTGCCGGTGCTCTCTTCGATCAATTTCTTAAACATAGAGGCACCTCCTTACAGGCCGAACCAGGCCAGCACGAGGCTCACCAGAGCCAGCGCGGCGACCACGGTCCAGTAGTACTTGAAGATCTGCTCGATCTTGAGGCGGGCGGTGACTGCGTGCACGAGCGAGATCGCCACGGCGGTGATCAGGACGCACAGCAGGAACAGCGCGAGCACGCTCAGCAGCATGATGAGCGCGCCGGCCGCGCCGCCGGTCAGGCCCAGCGCGGCGACCAGATGCTCGATCCCGCCGCCGACGCCGCCCAGGAAGAGCATGACGAAAAGGCTTGTCATGGTCAGGAGCTTCACGGCGTGGCTGAGCTTGTACACGCCCAGCGGCGCGCCGCTGTACTCGGCCAGCATGCCCTCGCAGATCTCCGTCTCGGCCTCGGCCGCGTCGAAGGGGTGGCTGCCGGTCTCGCCGGGGATGACCATCAGGAAGGCCACCGCCGCCGGGATCATGCTCAGCTTCCACAGCAGGCTGCCGTTTGCCATCTGGTAGCGGACGATCTCCGTCAGGGAGAAGCAGAGGCCCGTGCCGGTCGCGGCGCCGACCTTCTTGCCCACGGCCAGCAGCACGAGGACGAGAGGCAGCTCGCAGGAGAGGACCGTGACCATCTCACGGCTCAAACCGACGCCGGCGTAGGGGGAACCGGTGGAGGCGCCGCCGATGATGATGGACAGGGCCGGGATCAGCAGCAGGTAGAGGATCACGATGATGTCCGCGACGTTCGAAAAAGCGGAGAAGCGGAACACCGGGATGAACAGCTGCAGCACCACGAGGCCGGCCAGACCCACCAGCGGCGCGATCAGAAAGACCGTGCGGTTGGCGGCGGCGGGGACGATCGTCTCCTTGCCGCAGAGCTTGAAGAAATCATAGAAGGGCTGCAGGATCGGGGGACCGACGCGCTTCTGCATCCGGGCCACCAGCTTGCGGTCGATGCCGCACAGGAGCAGGCCCGTCAGGAAGCAGAACAGGAAACCGGGGAAAACGAGGACATAGGCCAGGTATTTCAAAGCATCGATTATCATGTTCCCACCTCCTTACAGAACGATCAGGGCGTAGACGACGGCCAGAGCCAGCGCCACGACGGCCCAGAGTGCGTAATCGTTGACCACGCCGCTGTGCAGCTCGTGCATGAAGCGGAAGTAGTGCCGCCAGTTGTGCTTGAAGCCCCAGAACAGATCGTCGCCGCCGACCTGGGAGAAGACGGTCTCTTCGCCGCCGTAGAACAGGTCGTACTTGCCGGTGAGAGATTCGGGGGTCTTGACGCTGACGCGGTCGTACTTGCCGGCGATCGCGACGATCGTGACGGCCAGCAGCGCGATCATCAGCAGGCACAGCCAGGAGATCGGGCTCCAGACGCCGGCGGCGCTGAAGCTCAGCTCCGGCACGGCGGGCTGCACGGCCATCGCGCTCTGCGCGTAGCCCTGGCCCATCATGCTGTTGATGTAGCTCATCACGCTGAACACCGCGCGGGAGGCGGGCTCGGTCAGGTAGCGGGTGACGGCGTCGGGGAAGAGGCCGCCCGCGAGGCACATCAGCGCGAGGATGCCCATCGCGAGCCGCATCCCGAAGGGCACCTCCTTCACGTTCTCATACTCCTTCGGGAGCTGCCCGAAGAAGACGGACTGCGTGACCTTCACGAAGGAGGCCAGCGTCAGCGTGGAGGTGACGAGCGCGCAGATCGTGACCAGCAGGAAGCCGATGTTGCCGGTCTCCACGGCCTTCTGGTAAGTCGCCTGATAGATCATCCACTTGGAGGCAAAGCCGTTGAAGGGCGGGATGCCGCTGATGGAGAAGGCGCCGACCAGGAACAGGACCGTGGTGTGGGGCATTTTCTTCGACAGGCCGCCGAGCTTGTCGAGGTCGGTGGTGCCGGTCTCATGCAGCACAGCGCCGGCCGCAAGGAACAGCAGGCCCTTGAAGAGCGTGTGGTTCATGGCGTGATACAGGCCGGAGGAGACGCCGAAGGCGGTGCACAGGCCGACCGCGGCCAGCACGTAGCCGATCTGGGAGATGGAGTGGAAGGCCAGCAGGCGCTTGAAGTCGTGCTGGGCCAGCGCCATCGTCACACACACGAACATGGAGACGCTGCCGAGGAACACGAGCCAGAACTGCATCGTGCCCAGGGCCATGGACTGGAACAGGAAGTAGCTCAGACGGATCAGGCCGTAGATGCCGGACTTCGTGAGCACGCCCGAGATCAGTACCGAGATCGAGGCGGGAGCCGCACCGTGCGCGTCCGCCGCCAGCGGGTGGAAGGGCACG
>JAEEGL016691265.1_pt1 | contig 10493 bp, 10 predicted proteins | sample 9134231 | NCBI WGS metagenome assembly JAEEGL01 (sample SAMN16246548, study PRJNA631951) | gut metagenome | biome: gut microbiome; feature: rumen; material: fiber-attached | host: Bos | place: Iran: Karaj | collected 2018-10 | reverse complement strand
TGCATCGAACTTTGAAATAATGCAAACATCCATAGGACAAGGAAAGACCTTGGTAAGCCCTATGCATATGGCTCTTATAATGAGCGCCTTTTCAAACGGCGGCGACCTTATGACGCCTTATCTTGTGGATTATACGACTAATGTGTCGGGAGATGTGGTAAAAGAATACAAGCCTACAAAATATGCAACATTGTTCTCCGAAAGCGAAATAGCCATTTTGAAAGATTATTTGAGAGCAGTGGTTGAGTATGGCACCGCAACAAAACTTCAAAGCGATGCATATACGGCTTACGGCAAAACCGGAACCGCCGAAACCACAACGGATAAAGGTGATAATCTTTGGTTTACGGGCTATGCCACTAACGGAGAAAAAACACTTGTGGTATGCGCGGTTACGGAAGATGTTACGGACAGTTACAATTATTCTTTGGATGTTACAAAAGCGCTTTTTGATTATTACTTTCAGTAGATTTTTAATGAAAAATAGTGTATACTTGATACAATTATAAACTACACCGGGTTAAAAGCCCATATGCAGGAGGTGCAGCATGTTAGAAGCAACAAGCTGTGGCGGTGTCGTTATATTTCGTGGCAAGATATTGCTATTATACAAGAACTTCAAGAACAAATACGAAGGCTGGGTTTTGCCTAAGGGGACAGTTGAAGAAGGGGAAGAATATAAAGAAACCGCATTAAGAGAGGTTCGCGAAGAATCCGGTGCAAAAGCCACTATTATTAAATATGTCGGTAAAAGCACATACACTTTTTCCATTCCGGGAGATACGGTGGATAAAAGCGTACATTGGTATTTGATGAAAGGAGAAAGCTACTACAGCAAACCTCAAAAAGAAGAATTTTTTGAAGACTCCGGCTTCTATAAATATCACGAAGCAATACATCTTCTTAAGTTTGAAAATGAGCGTCAAATACTGGAAAAAGCCTATGCAGACTATCTTGATATGAAAAAGAAAAATCTGTGGGGCTGCAAAAAATATTATAATTGACAAGAAAAATCCGCAAATTATGCGGATTTTTTGTTGCTTTGAATTTACAATGTGGTAGAATAAAAATGTAGCGTAAATCCAAATAAGCTGCAAATATTATAGATGTTTAGGGTTTAGTTAAATGACATCTGAAAAAAAGAACTATCAACTTGAAATGGAAAAAACAATCAAAAGCCTGGCGGGAAAGAAAAAACTGCTCCTGCATAGTTGTTGTGCGCCTTGTTCAAGTGCGACCTTAGAACGTCTTTACCCTTATTTTGATATAACGGTATTTTATTATAATCCCAATATTTACCCTCCCGAAGAATTTAATCACAGAAAAGAAGAGCAATCCCGCCTTTTGCAAGAAATGAAAGAATTGGAAGAAAAGGTTGGCATTGTTGCCCCCGAATTTAACGATAAAGAGTTTTACGATGCAGTAAAAGGACTGGAACATGAGCCCGAAGGTGGCAAAAGATGCATAGAATGCTTTAAGCTGAGACTTGAAAAAACAGCCAAGTATGCCAAGGAAAATGGATTTGACTTTTTTACCACGACCCTTAGTATCAGCCCTCACAAAAACGCCGAAAAGCTAAACAAAATAGGCGAAGAAATGTCTCTAAAATACGATGTTTCCTATCTTTTTAGCGATTTTAAAAAGAAAAACGGCTACAAACGCTCCATAGAATTGTCGGAAGAATATGGTCTTTATCGTCAGAACTATTGCGGTTGCGTGTATTCATTAAATACAATTTTTTAGAAAATTGTGCTTAAATAAAAACACATTCTGTGATATAATGTATATTAGAGTTCGTTAAAAAAATAACGATAAATTTTTAACAATCTAATCGAGCCCTGAAAATACGCCGATTAGACTGAATTTGCAAATTTAATAAGTAGGAGGTCACTAATTATGGAAATGATTAAATTTGAACAACGTGATCATGTCGGAATCGTTACAATCGATCGTCCGAAGGCTTTGAACGCACTCAACTCACAGGTTCTTGATGAACTTAACGAAGTCTTTGATTCAATCGATTTGAACACGGTAAGAGCGGTGGTTCTTACGGGATCCGGCGAAAAATCATTTGTTGCCGGTGCGGATATCGGCGAAATGTCAAATCTTTCCGTAGAAGAAGGAGAAGCTTTCGGTAAAAAAGGAAATGATGTATTCAGAAAAATCGAACTTTTCCCTATACCTGTTATTGCAGCCGTTAACGGCTTTGCTCTTGGCGGAGGTTGCGAACTTTCAATGAGCTGCGATATCAGAATTTGTTCGGATAATGCTGTTTTCGGACAACCTGAAGTGGGCTTGGGCATCACACCGGGATTTGGCGGAACACAGCGTCTTGCAAGACTTATCGGTCCGGGCAAAGCAAAAGAAATGATTTATTCGGCTAAAAACATCAAAGCCGACGAAGCTTACAGAGTAGGCCTTGTAAATAATGTATATCCACAGGCAGAACTTATGGATGAAGCTTTAAAACTTGCGGGCAAAATCGCATCAAACGCTCCGATTGCGGTAAGAGCTTGTAAAGAAGCTATCAACGAAGGTTTGCAGGTTGATATGGATAAAGCAATCGTAGTTGAAGAAAAGCTTTTCGGTAAATGCTTCAAAACAGAAGATCAGATTGAAGGCATGAAAGCTTTCCTTGAAAAACGCAAAGTTGAAGGATTTAAAAACAAATAGTTCTTTATTTAAAAATATCATTTTTTATATATTTAGGAGGAATAAACTATGGTTAAAACAGTTGGCGTTATCGGCGCAGGTACAATGGGTTCGGGTATTGCTCAGGTTTTCGCACAGGCAGGTTGCAAAGTTATGCTTTGCGATATTAAAGAAGAATTTGCGGCAAACGGAAAAGCCAAAATCGCTAAAGGCTTTGAAAAAAGAATTGCAAAAGGCAAAATGGAGCAGGCTGATGCAGATAAGATTCTTGCAAACATCGAAACAGGTTTGAAAGATATCTGTACAGATTGCGACTTAATCGTTGAAGCAGCCATCGAAAGAATGGATCTTAAAAAAGAATGCTTCAAAGAACTTCAGGCAATTGTTAAAAAAGATTGTGTATTCGCAACAAACACATCTTCACTTTCAATTACCGAAATCGCTAACGGCCTTGACAGACCTGTTATCGGTATGCACTTCTTCAATCCTGCTCCTGCAATGAAGCTCGTTGAAGTTATCGCAGGTCTTAATACACCTGATTCATTGGTTGAAGATATTAAGAAACTTTCGGAAGAAATCGGAAAAACACCTGTACAGGTTAACGAAGGTCCGGGATTTGTTGTTAACAGAATCTTGGTTCCTATGATTAACGAAGGTATTGTAATTTTGGAAAACGGTATTTCAACTGTTGAAGGAATCGATACAGCCATGAAACTCGGTGCCAACCACCCAATGGGACCTTTGGAACTCGGCGATCTTATCGGACTTGACGTAGTTCTTGCAATTATGGAAGTTCTTTACGCTGAAACAGGCGATTCAAAATATCGTCCTGCAACATTACTCAGAAAAATGGTTCGCGGCGGTAAGCTTGGCAGAAAAACAGGTATCGGTTTCTACGATTATTCAAAATAATAGCTTGCAACCGACATTATGTCGGATTAAGACGGCACAGCCTTAAATTACGTGTTGTCGATAAAGGAGGAAAAAAACACTATGGATTTTACATTAAGTAAGCAGCATGAAATGGCAAGAAACCTCTTCAAAAACTTTGCTGAAAACGAAGTTAAACCTTTGGCACAAGAGGTTGATGAAACAGAACATTTCCCTGCAGACACAGTAGCTAAAATGGCAGAGCTCGGTTTCTTGGGTATTCCGATTCCTAAGGAATACGGCGGACAGGGTTGCGATATTCTTACATACGCTATGTGCGTTGAAGAATTATCAAAAGTTTGCGGTACAACAGGTGTTATTGTTTCGGCACATACATCTCTTTGCTGCGATCCTATTCTTACATATGGTACTGAAGAACAGAAACAGAAATACTTGGTTCCACTTGCAAAAGGTGAGAAACTCGGTGCTTTCGGTCTTACTGAGCCGGGCGCAGGTACAGATGCTCAGGGACAGCAGACAAAAGCCGTTCTTGACGGAGACGAATGGGTATTAAACGGCTCAAAATGCTTCATCACAAACGGTGAAAAAGCTGATGTTTACATCATCATCGCCGTTACGGGTAAAGTTGAAAAACGCGGTCGTGTTCAGAAAGAGATTTCTGCATTCATCGTAGAAAAAGGCACACCGGGCTTTACATTCGGTACAAAAGAAAAGAAGATGGGTATCAGAGGTTCGGCTACATATGAACTTATTTTCACAGATTGCCGTATTCCAAAAGAAAACCTTCTCGGTAAAAAAGGCGAAGGCTTCAAGATTGCTATGCATACTCTTGATGGTGGTCGTATCGGTATCGCTGCTCAGGCACTCGGTCTTGCACAGGGCGCTTTGGATGCAACAATCGCTTATACACAGGAAAGAAAACAGTTTGGTAAATCAATTGCCAAATTCCAGAATACACAGTTCCAGTTGGCAGACCTTCATACAAAAACAGAAGCTGCAAGACTTATGGTTTACAGAGCTGCAATGGCTAAAGCTACACAGAAAGTTTACTCTTTGGAAGCAGCTATGGCTAAACTTTGCGCAGCTGAAGTTGCTATGGAAGTTACAACAAAATGTGTACAGTTACATGGTGGTTACGGTTATATCAGAGAATACGATGTTGAACGTATGATGAGAGATGCCAAGATTACAGAAATCTACGAAGGTACTTCAGAAGTTCAGCGTATGGTTATTTCTGCAAACATCATTAAATAAGGAGGTCTCACCGTGAAAGTAGTAGTATGTGTAAAACAGGTACCTGATACAAAGGGTGGCGTTAAGTTTAACCCGGACGGTACATTAGATAGAGGCGCAATGCTTACAATTATGAACCCTGATGATAAAGCAGGTTTGGAAGCAGCCTTAAGACTTAAAGACCAGTATGGCGCTGAAGTTACAGTAGTAACAATGGGTCTTCCAAAAGCCGAAGAAGTTCTTCGTGAAGCTATGGCAATGGGCGCAGATAAAGGTATTCTTGTAACTGATAGATGTCTTGGTGGTGCCGACACATGGGCAACATCAACAACAATTTCAGGTGCATTAAGAAACTTGGATTATGACCTTATCATTACAGGTCGTCAGGCTATCGACGGTGATACTGCTCAGGTTGGTCCTCAGATTGCAGAACACCTTGGTATTCCTGTAATTTCTTACGCTGAGGACCTTAAAGTTGAAGGCGATAAGATTATTGTTAAACGTCAGTATGAAGACAGACATCACATTATCGAAGCTAAGATGCCATGTCTTATTACAGCACTTGCAGAATTAAACGATCCACGTTATATGACTCCGGGTGGAATCTTTGATGCTTACAATGCTGAAATCACAACATGGAACAGAGCAGACCTTAAAGAGATCGATGATTCGGATCTCTGTCTTAACGGTTCTCCTACAAAGATTGCAAAAGCATCCGATAAAGTTCGTAAAGGTGCAGGCGAGAAAATCGTTCCTGATTCACCTGACGAAGGTGTAGATTACATCATGGACAAATTATTAACTAAACATATCATATAATTGGGAAAGAGTGGTGAATTTAAGATGGCAGAAATGGATAAAGCATTAAGAGAGCAGTACAAAGGCGTATTTGTATTCGCTCAACAGGTAGATAATACACTTGGCAGCATTGCCTTTGAATTAGTCGGAAAAGCTAAAGATTTAGCAAAAGACTTAGATACAGAAGTAACAGCAGTTCTTCTCGGACATAATGTTAAAGATCTTGCAAAACCTTTGGCAGAATATGGTGCAGACAGAATCATCGTTGTTGACGATCCTGCACTTGAAACATATATGACCGAACCATATACACATGCACTTGCTTCGGTTATTAACGAGTTCAAACCGGAAATCATGTTGGTTGGTGCTACAGCAATCGGACGTGACCTTGGTCCTTGCGTATCTGCAAGAGTTAAGACAGGTCTTACAGCAGACTGTACATCACTTGATATCGGTGATTTCCCACTCGTTGCTCAGCCGGGCAAAGAGCAGCTCCACAAACAGTTACTCATGACACGTCCTGCATTCGGTGGTAACACAATCGCTACTATCGCTTGCCCTTACAACCGTCCTCAGATGGCTACCGTAAGACCGGGTGTTATGCAGAAACTCGAGCCAAACAAAGGCGCAGAAGCTAACATTGTTGAATACAATCCGGGCTTTGAAAGAAACTGCAAATATGTTGATATCAAAGAAGTTGTTAAGGCTGTCAGCCAGACAGTTGATATTATGGATGCAAAAATCCTTGTATCAGGCGGTCGTGGTGTCGGCTCACCTGAAAACTTCAAAATCTTGGAAGATCTTGCAGATGCAATCGGCGGTACAGTATCTTGCTCACGTGCGGTTGTAGATTCTGGTTGGAAACCAAAAGACCTTCAGGTTGGACAGACAGGTAAAACAGTTCGTCCTCAGGTTTACTTTGCAATCGGTATCTCAGGTGCTATTCAGCACGTTGCCGGTATGGAAGAATCAGACCTTATTATCGCAATCAACAAAGATGAAGACGCTCCAATCTTTGACGTAGCTGATTACGGTATTGTAGGTGATTTGAACAAGATTGTTCCGGGACTTACAGCAAAAATCAAAGAAGCAATTGCAAACAAATAGTCAATAATGGCTTATCGGGCGGCACTTCTCGTTGAAGTGTCGCCTTTCTTATGTCTATTTGTATTTGCGATGAATATCTAAATATGATAGAATATTATTGTTAAATGCAATATATATTTGGGGTTTTTGCATTTTTGGGGGTTGCATTTATGGTTAGTAGAACTATGCTTGGGCATTCAAGCTTGAAAGCGGATAGTTTTAATAATTTATTATTCGTTTTACAGTTTGTTGAGACTGTTAATTTTGAATATAGAAAAATATTGTAATGAATCGGTTTTTTGTGACCGATTCTTTTTGTTATTTATAAACTAATACTAATCGCGAAAGGAGGGCTGTTCGCCGAACTTGTTGAGCGACAGCGCTTGGAGTAGCCATGAAGAAGCATTCAATAAGCGTCACAAAAGGAATAGCGGGAAAGATGATAAAGGCTTTTATCGTTTTTTCACTTGCCATGGGGTTAACTTACCTCATTGTTTTTGCTGTCCAACTTACAGGTTTACATAATTTGATAAAATCGGATGAGAAAGAACAACTTGAATTTGTGGCATCACAATCGGAAGAAACCATGATGTCAATTGCAGAAGAAAACTTGAGAGTGCGCATTAAATGGGCGACTGACCGAGTAGATGACGAGTTTTGGATAGCAGGTCACCAGCTTAAAATGCTTCAAAATCAGGTAGAAGATATTTGTAAGAATCCGGATAATTACGGAAGAAAAGCGGTATATCCTCCAAACAAAGATAATGCGGGCAAGGCAACACTGCAGTTACTTTCATCTTTCGGTTATGATAATATCCCGGCTGAAGCCATGGAAAGAGTCGAACGCCTTGCAAACCTTGAGCCTATGCTTAAAGAATTTATTACAAGAAGTGATTTTAATGTGGACATAGGCGTAGCAACATTGGATGGTCTGGCATTGGATATGGACAAACTGTCGGATAAGAAAGTACTTGATGACGGAAGCATTATAGCTGTAGATGTAAGCGATCAGCCTTGGTACACGGGTGCCGTGGAACGTGGTGAATTAATCTTTTATCCGATACATAGCCTTTTGTATGATTTTGATGAAGTGGCTTTTGCGGCTCCGGTATATGTGGACGGTGAGTTGCAAGCGGTTATTGAAGGTTCATTAAAAACCGACTATATAAGGGAAACACTTGAAAACAGCAAGCTTGGAGAGACAGGATTTACAGTGCTAATAAGCGATCAAGGTCAGCTTGCTTGCTCTTCAAAAACTTCCGGAGAGCTTATGTATTCGGATGATTTGGAACGTGATATAAGAGAATATGTTAATCCTCAGCTTAAAGAAGCAATAGATAAGGCATTGTCGGGTGAAACCGGTGTTACAAGGGTTTTGGTTGATGGTAAAGATTACTATGCCGCTTACGGCTATTCGCGTTCGTGTAAATGGGCACAAATCAGTTTTATATCCGTTGACGAAGTTAAGCATCCGACAAACGAATTGCTGGCTGACATGAACACCTTATCCGAAAAAAGCTTAGCGGATCAGAATATAGCCTTTAAAAAAGCGGCCGCTATTGTCCTGGGGGCTTTTGTAATAATTGTTGTGATTGCGATTATTCTTGTCAGAAATACGGCAAAGAAACGTGTCAGACCAATCAGCAAAATGGCCGAGTATGTATCCGATATTTCTCGTGAAAACATGTCATTTGAAATGGATGAATCATACAAAACCGGAGACGAGATTCAGCTTCTTGCGGAAAGTTTCGGGGCCTTTTCGGAGAGTATCCAAAAATACTTAAACGGAATTGTATCCATTATGTCCGAAAAGCAAAGGGTTACCACAGAGCTTGCTTTGGCAAATCGTATTCAGGCCGATATGCTGCCGAGCAAATTCCCGGCATTTCCGGAAAGAAAAGAGTTTAACATTTATGCAAGCATGACTCCTGCAAAAGAAGTAGGCGGAGACTTCTATGATTTCTTCTTTGCGGGTGATGATAAACTTGCCATGGTAATAGCGGATGTTTCGGGAAAGGGCATTCCTGCGGCTATGTTTATGATGATGGCAAAAACCATGATTCAGACTCAACTTGTTGCAAATTATGATGTTCACAAGGTATTGGAAGTAGTTAACAACTCAATTTGTTCCAATAACAGGGAAAAGATGTTTGTTACGGTATGGGTCGGTATCTTGGATTTGAAAAGCGGATTGCTTACAGCATCCAATGCGGGACATGAATATCCGATATTTAAAGAACCTGATGGTAATTTTGAAATTATTAAAGATAAACACGGTTTTGTAATCGGTGGTAAGAAAAATATGAAATATACCGAATACGAAATACAGATGAAAGCGGGATCCAAGCTGTTTGTCTACACCGACGGCGTGCCGGAAGCTATGAATGAAGATGGCAAACTCTTCGGTATGGAAAGAACGGTAACGGCTTTAAACAAAGCCATGGATGCATCTGCCGAAACAATACTTAAAACGGTGGAAAAAGATGTAAGAGACTATGTTGGAAGCGCAGAACAGTTTGATGATCTTACAATGTTATGTATAGAATATTTTGGTGAACAGGAGTAGTTGGATGAAGTCGCCTTTAAGAATATTGCCGAAAGGCTTGGCCGGAAAATTAATAATATTTATTGTAGCCTTTGTTCTTATCATGGGCGCCTTCTTCATGCTTGTTTTTGGTGTCCATTTGGTTGCTTTGCATAATATGATTAAATCCGAAGAAAATAAACAATTGGAACTTGTATCAAGCGAATTCGGTAATTCCATGAATGAAATTACCGAGAACTACTTACAAAAGATTATTAATTCAGCAGTAGAGCGAAGCAATGATGAGTTCCGTATAGCCGCTGAAGATCTTCGTACATTAAGAAGCCAGGTTGAAGAAGCATTTAAGCATCCGGAGAATTTTAAACCTAAGGAAATATATCCGCCTGAATTAGAAAACGGAGATAATCCCGTAATGCAGCTTCTTGCGCCTAACGGTTATGAAAATATAAGTCCCGAAACTTACGAAATGATGCAGCGTCTTGCAAATCTCGAACCTATAATGAAAGGGATTTTGCTTTCCGAGGATTATTATATCGACAGTTATATCTGTACTCCGGATGGTGTAACCCTTTCTTACGATAGGTTATCGGAAGCAAAATTTGATGAAAACGGCAACATAAAACGCTTTGATGCCAGAGAAAGAGGCTGGTTTAAAGGTGCTTTGGAAGAAAAAGACGTTTTCTTTTCATCTACCTTAAAAAGCAGTTTGTACGGCTTTAATGAAATAGTTTACAGCGCTCCGGTTTATGTTGATAATAAGTTGGTTGCTGTATTGGAAGGCTGTTTGCATGTTGAAGATATGGCAGAGTATAGCAATGGAGAAGACCGTGGAATCGGAGAAAAAGGCTTTTCGATATTTATTAGTAAAGATGGTCAATTATCATCATCTCCTAGGGAAGAGGGAGAGTTGAAAGTCGCGGATGATATGACATTGGATATCAGAGACAGTGTAAATCCAAGCTTGGCTGCGGTTATAGATAAAGGTTTATCGGGAAACACCGGTGTTGAGATTTTATGCTTAACGAAGAAATGAATGTTGGGCAGGAATGCCCAACCTACATTTGTTTATTTATAATCAAAACGGACAAAAAAACACTGAAATAAATTCAGGGTGATTGAACGCTTATTTTCTTTCGACTCAAAAGTAGGTTGGGTTTTTAGCCCAACAATAACTTATGAGTGCAATTTTGAGCAAAAGAGTGCAAAAAAGGAGTAAATAAGTGCAATAAAAGTTACTTTTCGTCCGATTTGAAATTATAAAATTAAAATACTTCCGACCGCTAAAATA
>JAEEGL016610356.1_pt1 | contig 10493 bp, 7 predicted proteins | sample 9134231 | NCBI WGS metagenome assembly JAEEGL01 (sample SAMN16246548, study PRJNA631951) | gut metagenome | biome: gut microbiome; feature: rumen; material: fiber-attached | host: Bos | place: Iran: Karaj | collected 2018-10 | reverse complement strand
GGGGCGTGATCACATCGCGGCCATAGACGATGCGGATGGTGACAAGGTAAGCCGCGTAGCCGAGGGCTTCCAAAAAGGAGCAGAAAAGACTGTTCAGCTCAAAACAATAACCGCCGCGGCGGCGGACGACGATCTTTTCATAGATATCCTCAATGGCAAGGGACGGCGTGTCGCCGCGGCCCCAGCAGTCCATGTCGTCAAAAGGAATGTGGGTCAGTTGGGCATGGACCAGCGTGTCCAGCCATTGAACTGTCGGTTCGACTTTTTCGCCGGCGAGGCCGATGCGTTCCAGATACTTGCCGGCATCCGGCAGCGGGGCATAGAGATCTTCGTACATACGGCATTCTCCTTATCTGTCTGATTGCTCCCATTCTACCACGCTTTCGTGCAAAATGGAACATAAAAATGCCCCCGCCGTACGGCGGGGGCAAATGCATTCTGAATGAATTGGTATGATCCGATCAGGATCAGCCCATCTCCACGATTTCCTTAAGGATAGGATCAAGGCGGGCCCATTCGGCCATGATCTCATCACCGGGCCAGGTGTAGTACTTGGAAGTACCACCGTTGACACGGCATCTGTCGTAGAACTCGCTGCCTTCAGGCTCCTCATCGATCTTGTCGATGACCTTGGCAATGGCGGCGCAGATGTCATCCGGGGTACCGGCCGGAACGACGAACATGGAGCGGTTGGGGACCATGTACTTCGAGGCGTCAGCGCCGAAGACATCAACCAGCGTGGGAATATCGCGGATCAGATCGACGATATCCTTCTGCTCAGCGGTATAGATGCTCCAGTCCTCGTCAGCACGGCAGTTGATGATGGGCTTGACAAGACCGTCCTTCAGGTACTTGGTCGCGGCGGTCGTCTCGTCGAGCATGACGCAGTTGATATTGCCGCCCAGCAGAGCAGCCTCGGAGTCAGCGCTCTTGGTGGGAGCCCAGCGGATGTACTCCGCAACGCCGGTCGCGTTGAAGATGGCCTTCATCTTGATGTCCATGACCTTGCCGGCGATGGAGGCGACGGTGACCTCACCCGGATGCTCCTTCGCATATGCGGCGAGCTCTTCCCAGGTGCTGTAAGGAGAATCATTCTGAGTCAGGATGATGCAGCCGGAATCCGGATAGGGCTGGATGTTGCCGGCGACGATCTTGAACAGGCTGGAGTCGGCGGGGTTGACTTCCCAGGTGCCATTGTGATAGTTGCCGATGCAGTTCATGCCGATGGCCATCATGGTCTGGCCGTCCGGTTTTGCTTTGCTGAGCTTCAGCGCCAGGGTGGCGCCGCCGGCAGTATCATTGCTCTCGATCTTGACAGTGGCGCCGGTTTCCTTGGTGATCCAGTCAGCAATGGTGTGCAGGTTGATGTCCGTCAGGGAGCCGACGGCATAGCCGGAATAGATGGTCAGATCGCCGTTGGGCCACTTGACTTCTTCTTTCGGCGCTTCGGTGGCCTTGGGGGCCTCGGTGGCCTTGGGAGCCTCTGTGGCCTTGGGGGCCTCGGTGGCTTTGGGGGCCTCGGTCGGGGCCGGAGAGTTGCTGCTGCCGCAGGCGCAGAGACAGAGGGCCAGCGTCAGAGCGAGAACCAGTGCGATGATCTTTTTCATTGCAATTTCCTCCATAAAGTTTTTATGTTGCAGACGATCGTCTGAGACATACGGGGTTTACAGGCATCAGGCTGCGGGCTTGCTGTCCTTCTTCTTGCTGAAGGCCTTCTTGAGCACCGGGCTCAGGAAGCCGAAGAGCAGGACGAGAATGCCGAGGATGATGAAGAAGCAGGAGATGGGACGCAGGAAAAATTCCTTGATTCCGTTGTTGCTGGAGCTCATGCCCTGACGGATCCGAAGTTCCAGCAGGGGAGACAGGATAAAGGTCATCAAAAACGGCAGGCTCGGGATGCCGAAGCAGTCGAACAGTACACCGAGGATGCAGCAGCAGATGGCGACGATCATACCGTAGAAACTGTTGGTAGACATGTAAGCGCCGATGAATGCAAGCATGATGACCGCGGAGTAGAGGTAATGGTAGGGGATCTTCAGCAGGGCGGGGAAGGTCTTCATGCCCAATGTCTCATAGAGGAGAACGACAATGCCGGAAAGCAGCGCGCCGACGAAGATCATATAGACGATCTCGGGCTTGTCACGCATGAACATGGGACCGATCTGGATGCCGTGGACATTCAGTGCCGCGATGAACTGGACGCCTGCCGCGTCGCCGGGGATGCCCAGCGCCAGCAGGGGAATCAGGGCGCCGCCGATGGCCGCGTTGTTGCTCGTCTCCGCGGAGAGGACGCCGCCGATGTGACCGTGGCCCCATTTCTCTTTCTCCTTGGAGATCATCTTCTCGTTGGAGTAGGCCATGACCGCGGCGACAGGGCCGCCCAGACCGGGCAGGAAGCCGATGACCGCGCCGGTGATCCAGGAGCGGATGACCAGCCACTTGTTGTCCCAAAGATCCTTTGCGGGAAACTTGAAGCCCTCGACCTTGATGTCGGGCGCGTTCTCCGTCTTCTCCTGCCGGGCGTACTCCAGCAGGATGATCTTTGCGGCGAAGAGACCCAGCATGACGCTGATGATGTTGAAGCCATCCAGGAATTCGATGCGGCCGAAGAAGAGGAAGCGGCCGGACGCGTTGATGGGATCCTCACCGACGGAGGAAAGAAAGATGGCCAGACCGACGCCCACCATGCTCTTGACCATGTTGCCCTTGCTCAGGCCGACCACCATCAGGATCGCGCAGAAGCAGAGCGCGGCGTACTCCCAGGGGCCGAGCTTGACAGCCCATGTCGCCACAACCTTGCAGCAGGCGATGGCGAGGATCACAGAGGGGACGTTGCCGAGAAAGTTTGCGAATACCGCATTGCTCAGCGCCCGCGAGGGCTGCCCCTGCTTTGTGAATTCATAGCCGTCAAATACCGTGCAAAGGGAGGAACTCGTGCCGGGGATACCCAGCAGGATCGAGCCGATGCAGCCGCCGGACATGCCGCCGATGGTGATGGAGATAAAGAGCGCCATCGCCATCGTGGGATCCATACGGTAGGAGATCGGAAGCAGAACGACCATCAGCGTGCTGCTCCCGAGGCCGGGAATGGCGCCGAGAACGACGCCGGCCAGCGTGCCGATGACGACATAGATGAAGCCGGTGAGGGAGCACAGCTCCTTCAGAGCGCCGAGAAAATAATTCAGAACTTCCATTTCCGCGCCCCCTTACTTTTTCAGCAGCTCAATGAGCAGTCCGGACGGCATCTGCGCCTTCAGTCCCACGACGTAGGCCAGATAGAGCACCGCGCCGCCGACGACACCGAAGATGATGCTGATCAAAAGACGGTGTTTGATGCTGGCGTCCTTTACAGAGAGCTTGGAGAGCATGAAGGTGACGATGAACAGCACGATGGGTACCGCGAACATGAAGCCCAGCAGCCACAGCAGCAGCGCAAGCGCGACATACATGCCGAACAGACCGAACGCGGCCTTCCACTGCTGCCAGGTCAGAAAGACCTTTTGCTCTTTTTCCGGCGCGATGATCAGTGCGATTCCGCAGATGGCCATGATGACACTGCCGATGATTGGGAACATCTTCGGACCGGGGTCGCCCGCATAGCCGGAGCCCTTCAGCTGCAGCGACAGATAGATGATCAGCGCCGCGAAGAGGATGCAGAACACCCCGAGGCCGAAGTCCTTTTTGTTTCTGATCTTCATAGGATCCTCCGAATCATACGAATCATACCGCTCGTAAATGGATTCATGGGTTCATACTACTATAAAAAAGAACCGAACACGATACTTTTTTCACACACACTGGAATTTGTATGGTGAATGCACAAATCAGACGCGTACAAATGTGCCGAAAGCACATTTGTATATGCGCTTTTGGGGCGAAGCATGCGGAAAAACCGGCAGTTTGCACATTTCGGGGGAAAGCGCCCCGCTCAGATATGACCGATCGAACGAACGTACTTTGCGATCTCCTCGCACACCGGGTCGGTTTTTTCGGGGCGGAGACTGCGGTTCGGCACGATCCAGAGCCAGACCTCTTTGCCGTGGTAGGTATCCATGACGGCCTTCGCATAGTCCATATACTCCTCGAGCGGGACGTTCTCATCCGGACGGATCTCCGCCGAGAAGTGGAACTGGTCGCCGTAGTGATCCACGCACCACTTTTTGTCGATCACGGAAGACTGGCCTCTCCAGGTGTCGACACGGGACTCGATGATGTTGGGGATCAGGGATTCGATCTTGCCGCAGGAGTGCTGCTCAATAAAGACGCCCTCGGCGTGCGCGGCGTCGGCGATCCGCTGGATGTAAGGGAGAATCATCTCCCTGTGGGTCTCGACGGAGAACATCAGACTGCGCTGGTTGCCCCAGTCGTCGTGCACCTCGACGATCTCAACGTTGAAATACTTGTGCAGACGGTGGATCATCTCAATGTAAAGGTCGGCGAGCTTGCTGAACAGGGCGTGGACGTATGGCTGGCAGTCCTCGTCAATGAGATCCATGGCGGCGTTTTCAAAGCCGGTGAAGGAGATCAGACGCTCAAAGAAGCCGGTGTAAATGGTGGTGTGGATGATCTTGTCGGTCTTCAGATACTCGGCGTTGGCCGCGGCACAGCCTTCCCAGTCCCAGGCGTCGATGTCGGGGAACTTGACGGTCGTTTCCCAGTCCTCGATGTCCTCAAAGGTATGGGGCTCATCCGGATCCTCCATAGAGCCGCCCACGGTGGGGACATAGACCCAGTTGATGCCGAAAATGTCCTTGCCGCCGAACTCGCCGGTGTAGGGAGCCTGTTCACAGACCATGGCGCGGGCAATGTGATCCGGGATCATGGTGGGACGGAACATCTTGTAATCCAGGCTGCTGGGCGTCCACTCATAGGGCTCGTTGCGTAAGAAATGGATAAAATTCTCTCTCGGTGTCATTGGTTTGGATCCTCCTTTGATGGTCCGATTAATAATAGATCAATATTATCAAATAATAAACGGCACAATGATTATAAAACAAATAGGGGAAGCATACGGCGACAGGATATCATGAAACACATGTTCTGTCAACGTATGGGCGGACAAAAGCAGCTTATAGAAAAGGTTTATGAGAGAGGCTGCCGCATCAGAGCAGCGCCGTCAGCTCCCGGATGTTCTCCAGCGTCTCCAGCCGGCGAACGGTGGTCTTGATGGCATCCAGCTCCGCGGCGGTCCTGGGGCAGGCGGCCTTGGCGGCACAGGCGTCAAACTTCGCCTCGAAATCCGCGTCGCTCATGGGATTTGCCGGGGTGCCGAAGGGGGAGTCGACGGCAGTCTCAAAGCAGCCCTTCGCAGTGCGCATGTGGACGATGGCACGCGTCTCCGTACCACGGCCCCATTCTTCATGATACCTGTAGCTGACGCGGGCGGCCATATCCAGCACCGCCGGGTCCCGGAGCGCCGCGTCGGAATAACTGTCGATGGTGACATTGCCGCGGACAATGACGGAGGCGACGTTGAAGGGAATGGAGAATTTTCCGTTGATGGCGTTCTCCGGCCGCTGCTTCTCCGCGAGCGGTTCCACGAGAATATTGTTGGGCGGTCCGATCTCCACCTCCACGCTGAGGATATCTGCCGCTGTGAGCGCGTTTTCCCGCATGAGCTGAAGCACGCCGGTGATGGGGGAATGGTTGCCGAAGCAGCAGGGCCAGACCTTGTAGGTGAGCTCTGCGGCCTCCCAGCGATCATCCAGACCGTCCAGCACCCGCTCCGGCGTGTACCTGTCTCTGAGAAAGGCATGGTAAAAGCCGTACTTCCCCTCCAGTGGCTGCTCGAAGCCCCGCAGCCCTTCCTTCGCCATGCAGCAGGCGATGATGGCGTTGCGGGCGGTGAAGGCCTCTCTTATGGAGCGGACGGATGTCTGCTTGTTGTTCATGAGTTCGCTGCTTCCGGTGCTCTGGCAGAGATTGAAGCTCAGAGCGCTGACGATCTGCTCCGGCGTCAGCTCCATGAGCTTGGCTACGGCGGCAGTGGCGCCGTAGGAGGAGAAGATCGTAGGGGGATAGAAGCCATTGCTGACGTCGTTCACGTCGGCGGCCATGGCCATGCGGATGCCCACCTCGCTGCCAAGGACGAGCGCGGTAAGCAGGCGCCTGCCGTCCACATTGCCCATGGCCTCCGCCACGGCCCGCGCGGCGGGGAAGGAGGAGGAATTGGCGTGAATGGTGCTGCGGTCATGGGTGTCGCCGAAGTCGAGGCCGTGGGCCATGGCGGCGTTGGCGAAAGCGGCCCAGACAGCGGGAAGCTTTTTACCGAAGGCCATGACCGTGGCTTCCCCCGCACCGCCGGCGGAGAGCTGTTCGGCGATGGAGAGCATCTCCCGGCAGCCGTCGCCGAGCGTGGAGGCGCCGAACGTGATGCCGATGGCGTCCAGCACGGATTTCTTCTGGTTTTCGATCACATATGCCGGAATGTCGCCGTAATTCGTCCGGGCGACAAAATCAGCCAGCGCGCGGGAAATGTTCATGCTTTCGCTTCCTTTCAGATTGGACAAACGCAGAATACTCTGTTATAATAAACTATGTATAATCATTTTCGGGTGAATCGAACGCGATGGGAGGAAACGCAATGCTGCTGACGGATCTATGCGCGGTGCTGCCCGGTGCTGTGCTGAGCCGGAGAACGGCGAAGGAAGAGATCGGCGTGCCGGAGCTTATCATGTTTCTCACAGAGCCGTCTGCGCTGCGGGTGGACGTGCTGTACCTGCTGGATGTCCGCGAGGCGGAGCGGATCCTGCCCGAGTGCACCGCCCCCAACGGGAGCACCGTGCTCTGCGCGGGCGCGCTGTCCAGCGCGGTGTCCTGCCGGGTCAGCATCAATCTGATTGCGCTGGACTGCGGGCTGCTGGAGCTCTATAACGCCGCGGCGGAGTACATATCGGAGCAGCGCCGCACCAACAGCCTGGAGGTCGACCGCCTCAACCGCCGCTTTGCCGCCATCATCGAGCAGCGGATCCCCGGTGACTATCAGGTGGACGCGGTGTGCAATTCCTTCCCGAAGCGCATCCGTTCGTCCTACTGTGTGATATGCGTGGAGTCGGCGGACAAACCGGGCCGTACGGCCAACGATGTGCTGATGCGCAGCGAGCTTGCGTCGCTCTTTTCCGAGGATAACATCGCCATCTACGACAGCGATACGATCATCATCCACTCCTATGACGGCTTCACCCACCCGCCGGAGCTGCCGCTGGAGGCGCTGGGGGAGCTGCTGCGGAAGTACGGCGCCTGCGCGGGGGTCAGCAATGGGATGCGCAAGACCGCGCAGCTGCGGCTCATGTATATTCTGGCAAAGAAGGCGCTGGAGAGCGGAAAGGCCCTGCTTGGCGACTCGGGAAAGAACGTCTTTTTCTATGATGACACGATGCTTTTTTCCATCATGGGCATGGCCGCGGCGGGCTTCCAGGAGCAGTACGGCGACGACGACCTGATCCTCCTCGGATCGCCGATCGTTGTAAATATCATGAAGCACGATCCCAAGGGCAAGCGCCAGCTGCTGGAGACGCTGTTTCAGTACATCCGCAACGGAGGCAGCACCTCCAAGACCGCGGAGGCCATGCACATGCACCGCAACACGGTGCAAAACCGCATCTCCATCATTGAGGAAATCACCGGCGGACAGCTTACCCGGGACGGCATGCTGCAGGCGAAGCTGCTGCTGACCTACTACGCCATCCGTTATTACACGACAGTCTGGAACAAGAACATGGTGCTCTCCCCGCTCATTGAGGGACAGGACAAGATCATCGAACGTCCGGAACGGGAGCGGGAAGAAGACGGGAAATCCGACGGCGGATAACGGCAGGCAGCGGGAGCCCCGTCTGCGGCATACGAATGAAGCACGAATGAACGGCAGAACGCCGATCCGACAGGGTCGGCGTTCTGCGCATTTTATTCTGCCGGGCCGATGACCACCTCGCTGCCCTCCACGGTGAAGGAGACGGGAATGTCCATGAGAGCGTTGATGCGGCGCATATAGTCGTTGATGGTGTCAAAAAGCGGTTCTTCCGGCCCCACGACATAGGGGTTGAAGTCCTCGGGAATATAGGCGGGCAGATAGGAGACCCGGGCGATCGCCTTGTTTTCGATGACGATCTTTGCAATCATCGTGTAATAGCAGTCCGGCGGGAAGGTTTTTTTCGTGTCGCCGGTACCGAAGCCCTTGCGGATTTTTGCCATCTCCTGGTGCTTTTTTGACGTGCGCATATCCTGACGCAAGGTCTTGAGGTCGCGGACCATGTTGTTGGGATCCTCCATGGCAAAGTTGCCGAGAGAGTAAAAGATGACCTTTCCCTTATAGACCTCAATGGGCTTGAGAATGTGCGCGTGATGGCCGAGGATCAGATCGGCGCCGGCGTCAATGGCGTCGTGGGCGTACTCGAACTGGTACTCCGCAATCTCCGCCTCGGTGAAGTGAATGCCCCAGTGCATGCTCACCACGACGATGTCCGCAAGCTCTTTTGCTTTGCGGATATCCTCCAGCATCTTTGCCTTGTCGCCCTTGTGGGCAAAGGAATGGATACGGCAGGGGGTGCCGGGCTGATCATGCTCGATCTGCTCGTAATAGGTGTGGCCCCGGGCCGGGTTCATGTCCGGGCGGGCCTCCTGCGCCCAGTAGTCCTGGGGGAGGATCGTGCAATAGCCGAGAAAGGCGACCTTGACGCCTTTGCGCTCGATGACGGAGAAACGCCGCGCGTCGTCCTCGTTCTCGCCTGCGCCGATGACCTCCAGTCCCGCGCCGCGCAGGTAGCCGATGGTGTTCAGAAAGTGGGTGCGGCCGTAGTCCAGCGCATGGTTGGAGGCAAAGGAGACGATATCAAAGCCGCTGCGCTTCATGGCGGGTGCCACGTCCGGATCGGAGGAGCAGGGCATCCGCGCCTGGGAGGCCACATAGGGATAGAGGTCCTCGATGGCCTTGTCGATGAGCACGGTCTCCAGCTGGCCGAAGCTGATGTCCGCGGCGCGCAGCAGCGGCGCAACATGCTGGTAGAGGGAATCATAGTCCTCACGGGAGGGAATGTTGTCACCTGTGGCGAGGAGCGTTACGCTTTCATGTTCCATGAAATCGGTTCCTTTCTTTAGGGCGAAGGGAGTTGAACCCTTGCCGGTTTTTGCGGGCGGATCGACGCTTATGCTTCGTTATAATGCTCGGAAATCCGGCAGGATTTCCTGCGCTTTTGCCTTTTGGGCTTATGTGGTCAGGCATGCTCTCCTGCGGCCTGGGCCATGCTCTTCCGCTTTGTCCATTTCGCGAAGAGGAAGTAGCAGGTCGCGGGGATGCAGATGCCGTAGATCGCAATGCCGAAACCCAGCACAAAGCCGGGGAAGCCGGCGGAAAAGACGATGCCGAACAGCCAGCTCATCAGCACGCGGGAGCCCGCGTCGACGAAGGCAAAGAGCATGAGCAGCCTTGCGTTGGCCGTGCCCTGCAGAAAGCTGCTGGCGCCGCGGAGGATCACCATACCGGGGAAGGACCAGACAATCGCGCGGATGAACACGGGAGCCAGGTCGATGACCGCGGGGTCGTCGGTGAACAGGCCGAAGATCTCCCGCCCGAAGAGAAGATAGACCGCGGTGAAAACCAGATACACGAGCCCGCACATGATCCACGTCCAGTAGACGACGCTGCGGACGCGCTTGATTTTGCCCGCGCCGAAGTTCTGCGCCAGCATGGGCGCGGCAGCGAACTGGACGCCCTGCGAGAGCTTGCTGCCAACATCATCCACCTTGATGCCGACGCCGAAGGTGGCGGAGGCAATAACGCCGAGACGGTTGATGAAGGTGTGGCAGATCATCATGGAGATATTGATCGCCACCATCTGGATCGCCATCGGGATGCCGAGCAGGATCATCTGTCCCAGCATTTCCTTCCGGATGCGGAATGAGCGCGGGCGGAAGTCGAAGTGGAACTCCGCTTCGTTGCGCCGCAGGAAGATCACCGCCGCGATAAAGCTCACTGCCTGGCTGAAGATCGTGGCGAAGGCGGCGCCGGCGACGCCGAGACCCAACACGCCGGTGAGGAGATAGTCGAGGATCAGGTTCAGGATGGAGGAGACCGCGAGGAAGATGAAGGGATGGCGGGAATCGCCCATGCCGCGCAGGATCGCGCTGACGGCGTTGAACAGCACGGTGAAGATCATGCCGCCGCCGCAGATGCGCACGTAAACGCCGGCCATGTCCCAGGCCTCCGGCGGCACGCTCATGAGACGCATGAGCGTCTCACGCAGCAGCAGCGCGAGCAGGGTCAGCGCAACGGCAAAAATGGCCGTCATGCTGAACAGCGTGCCGATGACCGCGCTGAGCTTGTCCTTCAGATTCGCGCCCACGTACTGGGCGATCATGATCTGGCCGCTGTTGGCAAAGCCGATGCAGAACAGCGTGAAGAAGATGATGATCATGCTGCCCTGACTGACACCGGAGAGGCCGGCGCTGCCGACAAAGCGGCCGACGATCACCATGTCCACCAGCGAATAGACGAGCTG
>JAEEGL016236906.1_pt1 | contig 10493 bp, 9 predicted proteins | sample 9134231 | NCBI WGS metagenome assembly JAEEGL01 (sample SAMN16246548, study PRJNA631951) | gut metagenome | biome: gut microbiome; feature: rumen; material: fiber-attached | host: Bos | place: Iran: Karaj | collected 2018-10 | reverse complement strand
TATCGATTTTGAGGATGGAGAGGACGGAGAGATCCCTGCAGACAGTGCGCTGAACCTGATCGGCAAGTACGAAAACCTTATGGTTGTGCAGACATTTTCCAAGTCAAGGGCACTTGCCGGAATGAGGATCGGATTTGCCATTGGATCTGAGAAACTGATCCGCTATCTGAACGATGTCAAGTATTCATTTAACTCCTACACCATGAACCAGACCGCGATCGCCGCGGGAGTGGCAGCGGTTGAGGACCATGCTTATTTCGCTGAGTGCCTGGGCAGGATCAAGGCAACGAGGAGTCGGACAGAGAAGGCTCTTAGAGAACTTGGATTTTCATTTAACAGATCCCAGTCCAACTTCCTGTTTGTGACCCACGAGAGTGTGTCTGCGAGGGAATTGTTCGCTGCACTTCGGGAAGCGAACATAATCGTGCGGTACTTTGACAAGTCGCGGATCGACAATTATCTGCGCATAACGATCGGGACGGATGACGAGATGGATACTCTGGTCTCATTCCTGAGAGATTATCTGAAAAAATAAGTTAGGAGCGATCATTCATGACAAATGCACTGGCAACCTGGTTTGCGAATAATCTTGGGCAGGTCATGCCCGCGGAACTGGTAATATTTATCGTTTCTCTGTTTCCAATCCTGGAGTGCAGAGGCGGCCTGATCGTCGCGGCACTTCTCGGCGTGAGGATGGAAGTGGCCGTTCCGATCTGTGTGATCGGAAATGTGCTGCAGGTGCCGTTTATCCTTCTCCTCCTGAAGAAGGTCCTGCAGTGGATGAAGAAGACGCCGCTGCACAGACTTGCAGAGAAGATCGAGGAGAGAGGTCAGAGAAAGAGTGAGACCATGAAGCATGGTGAGTTCCTGGGACTTCTGCTCTTTGTCGGAGTTCCGCTTCCCGGAACCGGTGCCTGGACAGGCTCGCTGATCGCGACGATCCTGGATATGGACTGGAAGAAAGCGATCATCCCGATCCTTCTGGGCGTACTGATGGCGACGGTCATCATGACAGTTTTTTCGTATGCATTTCTTGCGAATGTAGTCGGGTGAATTATGTATGAGAGTTTCGCGCAGGTCTATGATACATTTATGGATAATGTTCCGTATGATGAGTGGGCCGGCTATATCATTGAAAAACTGAAAGAAGACGGGATAGAGGACGGCCTGGTGCTGGATCTTGGCTGCGGGACCGGACAGATGACAAGACGCCTTAGGGACGCAGGCTATGACATGATCGGCGTGGATGGCTCTGTTGACATGCTGCAGATCGCACGGGAGGCAGAGAGCGCAGGCCGCCTGGAGACGGGGGCTTCTGATATCCTGTACCTGCTGCAGGACATACGTGAGTTTGAACTGTACGGAACGGTACGGGCAGTCATTTCCACCTGTGACACGCTGAACTATATCACGCAGCCGGAGGATCTTCTCCAGGTCTTCCGGCTGGTGAACAATTATCTGGATCCGGGCGGACTGTTCCTGTTTGACATGAATACGGTCAGCCACTACAGGGAACTATGTGCGGACAACACATTTGCAGAGTCCAGGGATGACTGCAGTTTCATCTGGGAAAATGAATATGACAGTGTTTCCGGGATCAATGAGTATGACCTGACGCTCTTTCTGAAAAGAGAAGACGGTCTCTATGAACGATTCTTCGAGACACATACGGAGAAGGCCTGGGAGATCGAAGAGATCAGGCAGCTTCTGGAAGAGGCAGGGATGGAATACGTCGCGGCGAAGGAAGCCTACACAGACGAGGATGTTTCTTCCGGGACATACCGCGTGCTGATCCTGGCAAGGGAGCATGGGAAGATGGTTTCCCGGCCTGCTGCGGAATGATCTTTGAGTATTAATGATGTCAGATTTAAGGAAGGAAGAACGGGAAGGTTTCTATGCGGTTTTCATTTACAAAGATGCACGGCATCGGCAATGACTATGTGTATGTCAACGGATTCAAGGAGACGATCGAAGATCCGTCAGAGGCGGCAAAGATCGTATCAGACCGCCACTTCGGAATCGGTTCTGACGGGCTGATCATCATACAGCCATCAGCCATAGCCGACTGTGAGATGGAGATGTACAATGCGGACGGATCGCGCGGGAAGATGTGCGGCAACGGGATCCGCTGCGTCGGGAAGTATGTCTATGACCACGGAATCGTGGATCGCGATGTGATCACGGTCGATACTCTTGCCGGCATCAAGACCCTGAAGCTGAATGTGAAGGATGGACTGGTGGATATGGTCCGTGTGGACATGGGGGCTCCCATATTTACACCTGCCCGGATCCCTGTGGATCCGGATGCGGCAAATGGGAAACTGAAGACCGTGAATGTGGAACCTTACGGGGAAATCATCCTGAATACGGAGATCCCGGTCACGGAGGGTATGGTCATGAAGGGTACCTGCGTATCCATGGGCAATCCTCACTGCGTAGTCCCTGTTGACGACGTTGCTTCCTTTGATGTGGAAGGGATCGGGAAACTGTTTGAAAACCATCCCATTTTCCCTGAGCGCGTCAATACGGAATTCATCCGTGTTGAAGACAGGAAGAATATCCGGATGCGCGTGTGGGAGAGAGGAAGCGGAGAGACATGGGCCTGCGGGACAGGAGCATGTGCCGTGGCTGCAGCCTGTATTCTGAACGGATGGACCGATCCATCGGTCACGGTTCATCTTCTGGGCGGCAGTCTTCAGATCGAGTGGGACAGGGAGAAAGATACGATCTTTATGACAGGCCCCGCAGTGAGTGTGTTTGACGGCGTTATCGATCTGTAATGAAACGGTGGATATTATCAGATTATTCCACTATAATAAGGCTTGGCGGGATTTCTGAAAATACAGACAGAGGATATGGTCTCATGAAGAGAGCAAGATTGAGCGCAATGCTGGCAGGTGTCTGCGCTGGGGCGCTGATGCTGGGCGGCTGCAGCCGCAGCCAGATGAATTATCAGATCGCTGAGGCAATCGGCACAGCCGGAATGTATGAAAATAATGAGCCGGTGGAGACACCCCAGATGGTTATCCGGCGCGAGATGCTGGAAGAATCAGAGTCTGAAGAAGAGGCTCTGATGACAGTGCTTAACAGGGCGGAGGCTCTTGCTGCCGGCTATAATTTCGAGGAAGCGATCTCAGTACTCAATACCATCACCGGTATGCAGTCGAGGGATGAGAGAGTGATCGAAGCCAGAGACCGTTATGAGCAGGGCGATACGAACCTTGAGAACTGGGTGGACGGAGATATTCCTCACCTGTGCTTCCCGACTCTGATCTACGATACGACCATGGCGTTTGACGGAGACGGCAAGGCTTCCAGTTATGCCACGACTATGGTGACATGCAAGGAGTTCAGTTCAATCCTTCAGAGTCTGTACGATAACAATTATATCCTGATCGACATCCATACGATCGCTGCAAATACTACCGATGAGCGCGGGACGACTTCCATGGAACAGCTTCAGCTTAAACTTCCCGCAGGCAAGAAACCGGTCGTCCTGTCTCAGGACAACCTGAACTACTCAGGCGTTACCAACGGGGACGGCATCGCCACGAAGCTGGTTCTTGACGAAGAAGGAAAGGTCAAGGCGCAGTACACAGACAGCAGCGGACATGATGTGGCCGGTGACTTTGATTTCATACCTATCCTTGACACATTTATCGAAGAGCATCCTGACTTCTCATTCCGCGGGGCGAGAGGCATCGTATCCGTATCCGGTTCGGAAGGCGTGTTCGGGTATGATCTTCCGTCGGAAGAGAGTGCCGCACAGAATACGCAGCAGACAGATGCGCAGAGCTCGGACGGATCCGGCGCCCTGGCAGGAGTGATGAATACCACATCACCGGGAGTCTCCACATCCGGCCTGACTGAAGACCAGCAGCAGATCGCCCAGATCAGCAAGGCGCTTACGGATGAAGGATGGAGCATTGCGAGTGCGGGATGGAGCCACAACTACATGAACGACCAGTCGTATGACCAGTTCATGGCAGAGATGGATGACTGGATCGACCAGGTAGGCTCCCTTACAGGTTCCTCGGATATTCTGTTCTATCCTTACGGAGCAGAGGTTGAGTACCCGGGCCAGAAACTTGAATACCTTCTCAGCCATGGCTTTGCATATCTGTGCGGACTGTGGGGAGATACGGACTTCAGGGAGCTCGGAGACGGATATATGCGGATGACCCGCCGCTTCGTAGACGGATATACCCTGGTCAACGCGCCGTCCTATTTCACAGGATTCTTCGCAGCAGGAGATGTACTTGATACAGACCGCTGACCGGTAATCTTTAAGTTAACACCCGTCCCGGCATTGCCGGGACGTTTTTTGTGCAGCAGCCGCAGGACTTTAGCAGATTGACGCATCACCGCCCGCAAGGTATAATAACGCGTATAATGTCTGCACGCAGAGCAGGTCTGTGCATGCACACAGCACATTTTTGTATGCAAAGAAAACTAATAGTAAGGAGCAGGAAAGGGTATGGCAAAGTACATATTCAAGAGAGTGCTTCTCGCAATAGTGACCATCTTCATTGTATGCATGATCACTTTTTTTACGATGAACGCAATCCCCGGCGGACCGTTCGCAGGCGAGAAGGCTAAGTCTCCGGAAGTACAGGCAGCGCTGGAGAAACGCTTTAACCTGGACAAACCGGTAGGACAGCAGTTTGTAATCTACATGGGGAATATGCTTCGGGGAGACTTCGGCATCTCCGCGAAGACCGGGCGAGAGATCTCCCAGACGATCAGCTCCAAGTTCGCGGTATCTGCGAAACTTGGTATCTTTGCCGTCCTGACAGCAGTTGTGGTCGGCGTCGTGCTGGGAAGTATCGCGGCTCTGATGAGGAACCGGGTCCCGGACAGGGTGATCATATTCCTGTCGACGCTGTTCACGTCGCTGCCCAGTTTTGTCCTGGGTTCCTTCCTGCTGGTCATCTTCTCGGTGAAACTGGGATGGGTCAAAGCCTGGAGCCCGACGGAGCAGAATCTGGTGCTTCCGGTCCTGGCTCTTGCGGCATATCCGGCGTCCTATATCACCAGGCTGACGAAGACGTCCATGCTGGATGTCCTGGGACAGGATTATGTCAGAACAGCAAGAGCGAAGGGCGTCGCTTCCTGGAAGGTGCTGTTTGTGCATACGCTGCGCAACGCTCTGATCCCGGTAGTCACTTACCTTGGCCCGATGATCGCGTCGGTCCTGACCGGTTCCCTGGTAGTCGAGCAGATCTTCACGATCGGCGGACTGGGAGCCGAGTTCGTCCAGAGTATTACGAACAGAGACTACCCCATGATTATGGGTGTTACCATATTCCTTGCGGTATTTATGGTAACGATGAACCTGCTGACTGATATCGTCTACAAGCTGATCGATCCGCGGATCACGCTTGACTGAGGAGGGCATGAAAATGGATAAGACCTATGATGTAGATCAGATGCCTAAGAAGAATCCGCTCTCCCTGCAGATCGATCTTAGCAAGTTTGAAAAAGCGACAGATGAAGAGAAGAAGCAGGCGGACGTTATGAGTGAGTCCACTTCCTTCTTCAAGGACGGCATGAGGAAACTGAGGAAGAACCCGCTGGCAATGTTCAGTATCATTGTCCTCGTACTGATCATCCTGATGATCACGATCGTTCCGGTCGTCGTACCCTACAGTTATTCGGACATCATTACCGTAAATGGGAAACGCGACAAGAGTGCCACCAATATGGCTCCGTTCAAGTATTCAAAGATGGAGCAGCAGTATATCGACGAAGGCGGCAAGGTGTTCCCGCATATCATGGGAACGGATGAACTGGGAAGAGACTATTTTGTCCGCGTCGCTTACGGAACCCGCATCTCTCTGCTGGTCGGCGTATTTGCCAGTGTGATCGTCCTGATCATAGGAGTATTGTACGGGTCCATAGCAGGATACTTCGGAGGCAAGGTCGACCTGATCATGATGAGGATCGTCGACATCATATACTCGCTTCCGGACCTGCTGATGATCATCCTGCTGTCGGTCGTCCTGAACGAAGTCCTGAAGTTTGACGGCCACGGGATCCTGGCCAGGCTCGGAACCAACATGATCTCGCTGTTCATCGTATTCGGACTTCTGTACTGGGTCGGAATGGCAAGACTTGTCCGCGGCCAGATCCTTACGATCAAGCAAAATGAATACGTCCTGGCGGCGCAGGTATCCGGGGCGAAGAGCAGCCGGATCATCCGCAGGCACATCCTGCCGAACTGCATCAGTGTCATCATCATTTCGGCGGCGCTGCAGATCCCGTCCGCGATCTTCACGGAATCCTTCCTGAGTTTCATTTCGCTGGGCGTCAAGGCTCCCATGCCTTCACTGGGTTCTCTGGCAAGCGCAGCAAGAAGCGGCATCACGACCTACACCTATAAACTGATCTTCCCGGCCCTGATGATCGGCCTGATCACGCTGGCGTTCAATCTGCTCGGCGATGGACTGAGAGACGCATTTGATCCGAAACTGAGGAGGTAATGAGAATGGCTGAAGAAACGATTCTGTCCGTAGTCGACCTCCATACGTCGTTTACAACGGATAAAGGTGAAGTAAAAGCAGTCAACGGAATATCGTTCAATCTGACTGCAGGAAAGATCCTGGGCATCGTCGGTGAGTCCGGATCCGGCAAGTCCGTTTCCGCATATTCAATCATGCAGATCCTGGAGAAGAACGGATCCATCAAGTCCGGCCAGATCCTGTACAAGGGTGAAGACATCACGAAATGGCCCGAGAGCAAGATGCGCGATTTCCGCGGCAAGAGATGTTCCATCATATTCCAGGACCCCATGACCAGCCTGAACCCGGTCTTTACGATCGGATACCAGCTGGAGGAAGCCATCAAGCTGCATACCGACCGCCGCGGCAAAGAAGCGCGCGACCGCGCTGTAGAGATGCTGGAACTGGTCGGGGTAAATGAGCCGGAGAAGCGTATCAAACAGTATCCGTTTGAATTCTCAGGCGGAATGCGCCAGAGGGTCATGATCGCGATGGCACTGGCCTGTGAGCCGGACATCCTGATCGCAGATGAACCGACTACCGCACTGGATGTGACGATCCAGGCCCAGATCCTGGAACTGATGAAGGATCTGCAGGCAAAACTCGGGATGGCGATCATCATGGTAACGCATGATCTGGGCGTCATCGCTCAGATGGCGGACGAGATCATCGTCATGTACGGCGGAAGAGTGTGTGAACGCGGTACGGCGGAAGATATCTTCTACCGTCCGGCACATGAATATACCAAGGGACTTCTTCGCTCGATCCCGAGCGTGGATACCATGGGACAGCGCCTGGAACCGATCTCAGGCACGCCCATCAATCTGCTGAACATGCCGAAAGGCTGCGCGTTCTGTCCGCGCTGTGACGCAGCCATGAAGATCTGCCTGGAACAGCAGCCGCCCGAGACACGAACTGTCGACGGACATCTCGCTGCCTGCTGGCAGGCGATACGCACAGAGATGGACGCGGGAATGATCCGCGTTGAGCAGAAAGCCTGACGGGAGGAAGAAGCAGAATGGATATGAATTATAAACCAAATCCGGAATATCTGGTTGAGGTGAATGATCTGAAGATGTACTTCCCGGTCAAGACTGGTCTCTTCGGAAGAACACCTCTGAAAGCAGCGGACGGCGTTTCATTTGCCATCCGTCCCGGTGAGACGCTGGGCCTTGTAGGCGAGTCCGGCTGCGGAAAGACTACTGTAGGCAGGGCGCTGATAAGACTTTATAAACCTACCGACGGAGATATATTCTTCGAAGGGAAGAGAGTGGATGACAAATCCATAGGAGGACTTCGCAAAGACATGCAGATGGTCTTCCAGGATCCCTATTCATCCCTGAATCCCCGCATGACTGTCGAGGATATCATCGGAGAGCCGCTGGACGTACATAAGATGTATACCAGCCGTGAAGACAGAAGAGACCAGATCCTGAATCTGATGGAGATGGTCGGCCTGAACGCCGAACATGCAACCCGCTACGCGCATGAGTTCTCAGGCGGACAGCGCCAGAGGATCGGCATTGCCCGGGCGCTTGCAACCAAGCCGAAGTTCATTGTCTGCGACGAGGCAGTATCGGCGCTGGATGTATCGATCCAGGCTCAGGTTATCAACATGTTCGAGGACCTGCAGAAACAGCTGGGAGTTGCGTACCTGTTCATCGCCCATGACCTTCTGGTCGTGCATCACATCTCCCACAGAATAGCGGTCATGTACCTCGGCAAACTGGTGGAGACGGCGGATTCGGACGAGCTGAACGCCAATCCGGTGCATCCCTATACACAGTCACTGCTCTCCGCAGTGCCACACCCGGATCCAAAGACTGCAAAGAACAGTAAACGAATCATCCTGGAAGGCGATGTTCCGAGCCCCCTGCATATGCCGAGCGGCTGCCCGTTCCGCACACGCTGCCGTTTTGCCACAGAGCAGTGCGCGAAAGAGATGCCGCAGCTGACGGACCGCGGAAACGGCCATATGGTCGCCTGCTGGAATAAATAACTTCCCCTTTTTTTTTATAAGAGTATGTTGTATAATCAACCTGATTTTTCATTATTTATCACTAAGGAGGAGGAATTATATGATGAAAAAGGTATTGTCTGTACTTCTTGCAGGCGCTATGGTCATCTCTGCATTCGGAATGAGCACCATGGCAGCAGAGACAGAGACAGAGGCAGAGGTTTCCGGAAAGTCCAGCGAAGCAGCTCCGGACTGGGAAGGCTATGATGCAAAGATCAACGCAATCTATCAGGAAACTGATCTTGCAAAGCGCGAAGCTCTGATGCATGAGGCAGAAGATGAGCTGATGGCTACCAACGCTGTCATCCCGATCTATTTCTACAATGACATCTACATGATGAACACTGACTGCACAGGAATGTATGCAAACCTGTTCGGTTACAAGTATTTCGCTTATATGAGCACCCCGGACAACACTCTGAACGCAAACCTGGCTTCTGAGCCGGATCACCTTGATCCTGCACTGAACAGCTCTGTAGACGGCGCTTGCCTGGCAATCCTGGCATTCTCCGGACTGTATGCGTATGATGAGAACGGCGGACTCATTCCTGAGCTGGCTGATGGCGAGGCTGAGGTCTCCGAGGACGGTCTGACCTATACCTTCAAGATCAGAGAAGGAATGACCTGGTCTGACGGCGAAGTTCTGGATGCTGAGGACGTTGTCTACAGCTGGAACCGTCTTGCAAATCCGGATACCGCTGCTGACTACGGCTATCTGTGCGATTCCATGAACCTTGAGAGAAACGATGACGGAACACTTGCGATCGAGGCTTCTGATGACGGACTTACCTTTACCGCTCATCTGAGCAAGCCCTGCGCATACTTCCTTGACCTCTGCGCATTCCCGGCATTCTTCCCGGTTCCGGAGCAGGCTGTTACCGAAGCTGATCCGAACGGCGAGAACCCCGGCGCATGGGCTCTTGAGTCCGGATTCGTCACTTCCGGTCCGATGACCTGCACATCATGGAAGCACAACGAGTCCATGACTTATGAGAAGAACCCGAACTACTGGAATGCTGAGAACGTTACTCTTGATTCCATCAACTTCATGCTGAGTGCGGATGATACCGCAATCTACAATGCATACAACGATGGTTCCCTTCAGTTCATCGACACAGTTCCGAACGATGAGATCGCGAACGTAATCGAGAATGATGACTTCTTCATCATCCCGAACCTTGGAACCTACTATGTAGCATTCAACGTAAACAGCCCGCTGTTCGAAGGAAAGACTCCGGAGCAGGCAGCAGCTATGAGAGAAGCATTCTCAGTCCTGATCGACCGTCAGTACATTGTTGATACCGTAGGCCAGACTGGTCAGCAGCCGGCAGGAACATTCATCCCGGCAGGCATGGCAGACGGCCAGGGCGGCGTCTTCGCAGTCAACGATGACGATTACACCTATCCGGTCACCTGGGACTTCAACGGCGAAGAAGCAGTCGGATACTTTGATCCTACAGCTACCGGCGCAGGCAACATTGAGCAGGCAGTCGAGCTTCTGAAAGAAGCAGGATATGAGTTTGATGACAACAACATGCTTTCCGCTGACACTCCGATCACCGTTGAGTATCTGACCAACGATGGTACCGGTCATATCGCGATCGCTCAGTCGATCCAGCAGGACCTTGCAGCAGTCGGAATCACCATGGACATCAAGTCTGAAGAGTGGAACGTATTCCTGAATGACCGTAAGAACGGCCTGTTCGACTTCGCTCGTGAAGGATGGCTGGCAGACTACAACGATCCGATCAACATGCTCGAGATGTGGCTGACCGATTCCGGAAACAACGACGCACAGTTTGGTCGCTGATAAGGCATAACAATACTGAACAGTTTATAATAAAGGCTGCCGCATGCACATGCGGCAGCCTTTTCCATCGCTTTGATTCTATATATAAAAGAGAAGGGAGCAGCAGGATCAATGAGAAGCTATGATCAGTTTCAGAAGAACCAGACCGAGGTCAGGGCCAGGAGAC
>JAEEGL016145337.1_pt1 | contig 10493 bp, 11 predicted proteins | sample 9134231 | NCBI WGS metagenome assembly JAEEGL01 (sample SAMN16246548, study PRJNA631951) | gut metagenome | biome: gut microbiome; feature: rumen; material: fiber-attached | host: Bos | place: Iran: Karaj | collected 2018-10 | reverse complement strand
AGTTCCGTCAGCACATCTTCCATCTTTTTGATCACGTAAAGGGTGGGATCATCGATGACTCCCCGCCCGCCGTAATATATGTTGATCTTCATAGGTTTCCCCCAAAAATCCGTCCTTTTATCCTTCATAAGTATAGAATTTCCAAGGGTAAAAATCAATCATTTTACACCACCCGATAGGTGACATCGGCGAAGGTGATCATGTCCATGGGCTTTAGGGGCGTAGCCTCCCGATAGGGGATCATCCGACCGTTTATATAGGTCCCGTTCCGGGAGTTTAAGTCCACGAGATAGTAGATCCCGTTTTCCTTTAAGATCTTTGCATGACAACGGCTCACCACCTTGGAATGCAGCACGGCGTCGTTCTTTCCTGCCTTACTGCCGATCCGAAATGGGGTGTGGGAGATGATATGATCCCTTTCCTCTTTATCCACACCCTCGTACAAAAGCTTTCCGATACAGCCCAGATCTGCCTCCGATAAAATGGTTGTCTCCTCTACCGGTTCCTCCACAGGGTCAAATTCCAGATCGCTCAAGATGTCATCCGGAGGAAACAGGTCTTCCTTCTCTCGGCGAAATCTCTCCTTCAGCTTCTTTATCCACCTTGTCACCGCCTCCGTAAGAAACGAGGTATTGATCTTTCGCTCTTTTACATTTTCTTCCATATCCGAAAGATCTGCCAGATACTCTTCCGGAAAATCTCCGGACAGATCATCCGGCACCACCTTCAGATCCGAGAAATCCAAAGCAGCTTTTTCGTCATGAATTCGATGTTCATTTTCCGGTGATGGCAAAGCAGAAGACTCCCCCTCTTCCGATGCTTCGTTTTCATCCCTTAGGATCTGCAGGATCTCCGTTAACGTAAATCCCTCGTTTTGCGTCACTTCAAACATCCTGCGGCAGATCTCTACCACCTCCAGCTGCCTCTCCGTGGCCTCATCCAGGCAAAACTTTGTCATGCTCCGTATCTGCTCACAAAAGCCCATGTGTTCCATGGGGCAATAGATCAAAAACACCTGCCAGGCGACCCTGTTTTGCTCCATAAAAACGGTATCCGGACTGATGTAGACATTGTCGTCAGCGATGAGATACTCCGCCAGGCCGCGATAGGCCATACAGATGCACTCGAAAACCAACTTTAGATTCTCCCGGCTTAATCCTTCCATCTCCACAAAATCCCGGAAGGACTTTTTCCCTGTGATGTCATACCAAAACTGTGTGAATCCCTCGTACTCCGTCGTAAAAAATCCCAGGAGAACCCCGATGTGGTTCTGCTTTAACATTTCCTCCTCAAATCCGATCTCTTTTGGCCGACCGCTGATCACCATATGGCTGGCGGTGGCATCCCTCTTATATGTAATATCCATATTTCCTCATTCCTCTCCTATATCTTTTAGCACCTGTGTCAGCCGAAAGATGTCCACAGGATTCTCATCCCGCTCCTCGTATTCCCTCACCTCGGAAAGGGTCCTTTGATAGGCCGAAAACCCCACCAGCATCAAGGACATCAAGATCACCATGGTCATTCCGATAATGGCCGTAGCTTCCACCGTATAAGATGCATCCACATATTTCACGACAGCACCCCCTCCCGACCCAAAAGGATCACCACAAAGGCAGCCAATACAAAGGGCACAAAAGGGAGACGCACATCTTTAAACCGTTTCACCCTGATACAGTAAGCGATGCCGCACATTCCCGCCAAAAGGGAAGCCAGCCACAAGAGCAGCAGATTGTCCCAAAAGCCCATGAACACTCCGGTCGCCATTAGGAGTATCCCGTCTCCGCCACCGATCTTTCCTCGGCTTACTTTGCTGAACAAAAGCAGGCACACCCCCACGGCCACTCCTCCCACCATATTTACGAGGGCGGTCTCCGAAAAGAACCATCGAATGATCACTCCTGCAATACCACAGGCCACCACCGGCTCCACCGGTATTTTTCTCTTTCGAATATCTTCTACTGCTAAAAATCCCAGCATTCCCAACATGCATCCGTTTTCTATGATCATTTCCATATTTTCCTCTTTTCCTCTTACCCGCCGCATTTGGAGCAGGCATGATATCGGAGTTTTGCCTTTTCCAAAGGGATCTGATATATGGTCCTTTTTAGTCCGTTGCAGGAGATCTTATAGTGATAATTGGTTCCCCAGCTGGTGATGTAACATATGGAAGAGCTGCCCCGCGCGCATCTGGGACAACGCTTATACCTTCCGCCACTTGAATTTCGCAAAAATGAAACCTGTGCCACGGGAGCACTTCGAATACTGGGATTGATATAGGGACACAGCCGGCTTCTATGATATGCGGTACCGTAAGGTGTCACATAAACATAAAGATTATCCGTATCATCCGCTCCCGGGATCGATCCGTCCCATATCCTGCCGGTACGCTTCTGGCTGATAGGAAGCGCATTTTTTCCGAATACGGAAAAAGGAAAGGCCACTTCATAATCCACTGCAAATGTGATCTTTGAGTCTTTTACCTCGGTTTCCGAAAAATCAAATCCCAGAACGCCACCCTTTATGGAACGGATGGGAAGTTTTTCCACCAACCCATTCGCAGCAAAAGCCAACTCCAGTGACGCCGGATCCACTTCCTTTCCGTATAGTGTCACTTCCTTTAAGGTCTCCGTCATGGCTTCCCCCACCCGCCACTGAATATATTCCGCTTTTAAAAAAAAGAATACAGTGACGGAAAACATGAGAAACACAGGCAAAAGAACGGCTGCTTCCACGGTATAACTCCCGTGGCATCTGCGAGGGGGCATGTACAGGTGTCTCTTTTTGATTGAAGTTTGTGTTTTGAGAGATAGATCATGAGAAATAATAGATACAAACATTGAGGATGGAAAGAGAGTACCTTTGATAGATTTTATTGACTTTTTAACAATGGCAGAAAGAGACACCTGTATATACCTCCTCGCAAATGGCCGTTTTTCATAGATAGGACATGCGTTTTTCCTTTTCATATTCGTAGTCAGAGAGCCGGCCTGTCATCAGTGGGATAAAAGACAAAAACAAGGGTGTGGCCGTCATAGTCATATCAAAGTCAGCCGATACCAGCATGCGATCCATACACACATTTGCACATCCTTCCACGTGACGCAGGGCATCCTCCATCAGATCCAGGGCGCGAAAGGCCAGTTTCTTTTGCCCCTCCAGCGAAAACAGTGCGAACAAAAACGCAGAGTAATCCAGCCCGGCCGGGCAATCCTTTGCCTTTACACTTACGGAAAGACTTGAAAATATCGATGCAAGATCACTGGTCCACTCCTGGGGAGTTTTCACCATGGACACCTTCCCGCCGCTTAATAGAAGCCGCACATCCAATACACTTTCCAGATATGCCCAGGCGGCGATCAGCGCAACGCACACCACTTCTTCCAACTCCGGATTGGCGATGACTGCAGAGGACGCCGCTGCCACCCCATGCACCTGTGTCATCTTCTTTGCACCTGCACGCATAGACAGCACATTTTCCACTTCCCGCAATGCCAAAAGCCGTACTACGGTCTCTGTCAGATTGTCCTCATCCGTTTCCTCTCCACAGAGGATATATTCCTGCTCGTACTTTAGTCCCTCGTGTTTTAAATCCTTCCGAAAAGAGCCAAAGTGTTGAGACAGGTAGTAACGGAACAATGCGCCTTCCGTGAGGTTCGCATTTTCGCTGTAACCGTCTCCTTTTAACAGAGGTCGTTCCGACACCCGCTCTTCTACCATGAAGCCCAAATGAGATACCGACTCCGGCTCTTCCAAAACCTGGGACAATACGGCCATGTTCTTCTGATGGGCCAGATCGTTTTCCGTGGCCTGCTCTACTTCACCATACTCGGTGGATCCCGAAAACGGATCTGCCGGGAGGGACGATTTGGAAGATGCCTCCGCCGGGAGAGCGGGTCCCGCCCTGTCATATCCCTTGTAACTGCTGCTGCCACTGATGGCCGGAGGGCCGCCTTGATCCGGAAGAAGAGATTCGTTGTTTGTGATCAGATCCCGGATTGGAAAATCAGAAGCTGTTGACTCACTGCTCTGTCGACTGATGCCCAAAAGATTTTCCAACACGTCCTCCGGGATCTCTGTCTTTTCAAACGTTGCCGCTTCCTTTACAAAGGGCGCCCCCTCATTGTCTGTCAGGAAAACACGGTTATAGATATTGCACTGCGCCATGGATACCTGTAACAGATCCACGCCTTCCATGTTTTCATCGGGGCAGTTTCCCCCATAGTAGGACTGCAGCCTTCCCTCCATCGGCTCTGTAGTATCTTCGTCTTCACCGTAGGATGCATCGATGGCCAGTATGCCGTAATCCTCCCATAGCGGGCGCAGATATTCCCCAAAAAGATTCTGCACCGCCAGGGTGGTGGAGGAATCCGCCTCCTTGGATATACAGAAATATCTGGTCACCTCCGTCATGGAAAAGAATAGAGACATGACCATGGTAAGCACCATCCCCAGGAATACCGACATGGATCCTCTCATCATACCTGTCCTGCGCTGTCCCGGATGGTGTCAAATATCGACTCCACCAGATCCGTGATGTTTTCTTTAAATATCAGCACCAGGGCGATGAGTACCACCAATATCAACAACACTTCCACCACGCCGATGGCGTCTTCATAATGCATCATATATTTTTTCATTTTATTTCCTCCTTGACGTAAACCTTACTGCTCCGGGCATTCTACGGACGCCCGATCCAACTTACTCATGCTTTACATACGCATGCCGGAAAAGGCCGGTACAATGATCACAATCAAGACCATGGCCAAAAGCCCTCCCATAGGGATCAATAGCTTTGTGGATGTCAGCTCTCCTGCGATCTTTAACTGCCTTTGTCGCTGCTCGTAGAGATTCTGTTCTTCTCTCTCCAGTTGCGCCAATAGTTCTCGGTTTCCCTTTCGACTGTTTTGATTCAGCATCAGTGCCAGTTTGGTGTAGACAGGGTGCAGACAACTCCGTCCGAAATCCTCATACACCTTGTGCTCCATCTGTCCGTCTTTTAATGCCCGGTTCATCCGGATCATATTTTCATAAGCCGGCTTTTCCTTAATATTTCTCGTTTTTCTCTGTACCAGATAGGCCTCTCCCATCCGTTCGAAGGCATTTCTGACACTCATACCTGCCCCCACATACAAAGTCAGGGCACTGACGATGTCAGGATAGTCCTTCAGATAAGCTTCCTTTTTCTTTTCCTTTTCCTTCTTTTCATCAAACTCCGTGCCGAAGCGAAAGATCATCACCCCGGCGATCCCCAAAAGACAGATCTGCAAACCGGTGTAGTCCATGGGCCTGCTCCACTTAAGAGACATGCCCTCCACTTCTGTCGGAAGCTTCACCTCCTTCTCTTCGGATTTTTCGTCTTCCGTTTTAAACACAGAAGACACCAGATACAAAAATCCCTCCTTCGTATACATACTCGGTTTCTTCACCTTCACCGGAAAAGAATAGAGTTCCACATCATCTTCGCACTGCAGAGTTGCACAAACCGTAACCACCATATCCCCCTTCACTTCGTCGTAGCGCAGAGTGCCGTCCCTTTTAAACACCCGGGAGGGCGTTACCTCCCAGACGGCATTTACCATTCCCTCCGCATACTTCTCTTTCATAGTTACGGATCCCGTGATCTCTGACCGAGAGCGATTCTCCTTCAAAAATGTTTCATCAATCTCCTTTTTTGCTTTTTTTAGGGCTTTTGCCCGCTGTTTTTTGTCCGGCGTTTCCCCGGTCACATCCAGGGTCACCTCGTAAGTTTCCTCCCCACCCGTTACCAAAAATGTTTCTTCTTTCCCCTCTTCTCGGGCGATATGGGTTTCACTTTCGAAATAAAACCGATAGATGGCATAACCCTGTAATGCCAGACCTAAGACTTCGATCAAAATGATCAGGCGTCGGATCTCCTTTTTCATCCTTATACCTCCATACTGCTTCGTATCATTTGTCTGCCCAGGAGCATGGAGCCGCCATACAGACACAGACACACACTCATCAGCGCCGCCCCTCCGGCACTGCCGTACAAAGGATCCATAAATCCTCCTGCCGTGATCCGCATGTAAAAGATGATGCCGAAAGGTACCACCGACATGATATTCAGCTCCAGCTGTTTCTCTGCGATCTGCCCCAGTATTTCCTCTTTAACGGCGATCCCCTCATCGATACGAAGCGCCAATCTTTTCATGTTCTTTGTATAATCACCTCCCATTTTTTTACAAAACAAAAACAACTCTCCAAAGGTTCGTATTTCATCCAATGGATATTTTTTCACCAGATACATGAACTGCCGTTCCACCGGTTCCCCCATCTGCACTTTGTTGTTCAGATAATGGATATCACCTCTTAACACGGAAGCCTCCCCAAAAAGATCCGTCAGACTTTGTTCTGCCTCTGTAAATGCATTCTCTACGGAATATCCCGCAGCCAGACTTTCTGCGATGGAACGTAACATTTCCTTAAACTCGATCTGGATCCGACCGTGACGCTCTTCGATTTTCTTTGCGATAAAACGGATCCCGTTCCCAATAAGGATCAGGGGAAATAAGACCAGCGCCGTCGGAGAATCATAGAATAAAAATGCCACCATGACAGTCAAAAGAACCCCTTCTCCCAGGATCAGCCCCCCATCCTTTATGTCCGGCCGATATCCGTATCGCTCCCGCCGAAAGCGGCCTGTAATTTTTCGCAGTTTTTCAACGTGCCTTCCCGATTCCATACATCCTTTCCTTCCCGATTTTCATAGCGATACAGAGTCTGCAGTTTCACTTCTCCATCTTCTATCCCCACCACCTCAGCCACCTCCAGAAGCTTTCTCTGGTTTTTGTTCACCCTGCCCAAATGCACAAAGATGTCGATCCCCGATGCGATCTGTTTGTCAATGGCGGAAAGGGGCAGTTCCACATCGGAGGCCATGAGCACCATGGTCTCAAGCCTAGAGATCATATCCCGGCAGGAATTCCCATGGCCGGTGCTGAGTGTCCCGTCGTGTCCCGTGTTGGCTGCCTGCAGCATCTCAAGGGCCTCCGCCCCTCGACACTCCCCGATGATGATCCGATCCGGACGCATACGAAGCGCCGCTTTTACCAGATCCCTGATCTTTACTTCCAGCCTTCCCTCTAATGTGGCGTTCCGGGACTCCAGCCGCACCAGATTGTCCACACCGATCACCTGTAGCTCCGCCGAATCCTCGATGGTGATCACCCGCTCTCCCTTTGGGATATACTCCGTCAAGGCGTTTAAAAAAGTGGTCTTTCCACTGGATGTGCCTCCCGCTATGAACATGTTGTAGCCGGAGCGGACCAGTTTCTTTAGGAACTCCGCCACCTCCGGTGACAGGGAAGAAAGTTCCAAAAGCCGCTGCATGGTAATATGCTCTTTGGGGAAACGTCGGATCGTAACAGTACTGTGATTTAAAGAAATGGGAGACAGGATCACATTGACCCGGGAACCGTCCGGAAGCTTCGTGTCCACAATGGGAGTGCTCTCGTTCACCATTCGGTTGTTCATGGCCACGATCTGCTGGATGACATCGAAGAGCTTTTCCTCAGATGAGAAATGCAGATTGCTGCGTTGGATCTGTCCGTTTTTTTCCACGAAGATATCATTGGGGCCGTTGATCATGATCTCGGAAATGTCATCTTGATCCAGAAGATCCTGCAGTACATCCAGCTTTCGCAGAGAGTTGAATACCTCCCTTTCCAGCTGCAATCTGGATTCCAAGGTCAGGTTTTTTTCTTTTGACAAGGCGACGATCTCCTGTCGGATCAGATCCCGGATCTCGTCATCCTCCACATCCCGGGTCAGATCGATCCGGTTAAGGATTTGAAAACGCAGCCGTTCTCTTAAATTCATTTCGTACAAAACTCCCCAGATTCCCTTCCATCAAATGTCTTAAACTATAGGTTCCTTCCACCAGGCCGTATGCGGACATATTCAGTTTCACTTCATGCACCACTGGGGCCTGCATCATGTTTTGCAAAAGGTCCATGCATTTTTGCTGTGCCGGCAGAAAATAGTCCTCCGGTCTCCCCAAAAGTATCACATCATCAAAGTCGCTTAGGAGCTCCTCACTCCCCTGTAAAAGCTGCTCAAACAACACTACCAGCGTATACCCTGACTGTTCGATACAATTAAACAGGTTGCTCCACTGCTCCTCGGTGATCTCCGCTATATTCTCCGGATTTTGGAAGGTGGGCAGCATGCCAATCCCCTCATAAGTAAAGATAAAAGGCGTGATGTCGAAAGCTTCCCCTCTGCAGCTTTCCATGAGATAAATGACATCGTACAGATCCTTTTTTGCACTCTCACTTACGACCAGATCCGATAAAGGACTGAAATTCTCCAGATCCAAAAACAGCACTTTCCGTTCTGCGGAGCAGATATGGGCATATGTCAGTGCAAAAGGCAACCGAAGATCATGATAGATGGGCGAATAGATCGCTGTCTTTTTGGCCACTTCCCCCGCGTGATCCGTTTTCTTTCTCATGTTCATGGTGCAGATCTTTTCCAACAGAGCCGTCATATTCTGAAACTTGTAAAAGGTTTCGTGACTCTCCATCCTTTCCCCCGCTTTGGATGACAGAAACAGGATCTGTTTGATCCGCACTTCCGTTTGATTTTCTACGTACAGATGTAAGAATTCCTCTCCCAGCAGCGCCAGGTCATAATCTCCCGTTGCCTTTTGGAATGCCTCCTCCTCTGTAAAGGCCGCCACGGAAATCTGCTTTTGCGAGGTGACTAGAAATCGCACCACCGCACGAATGTAGCTGCTGTCCTTATCGCAGAGCAGCACAGAAAATTTTTCCATAATTTCCTCCTATGATGTTTTTATGATTTTCTGAGGGGGGAGTCTCCGACAGACTCATGTCGGAGCAAGAAGTTTTTCCTGATGATTGCAATTATATAGCCGCAAATCCCAAAATTTCAATATGCATGGCGCGGAAGATTTTGTTTTGGATACTTCTCACGAAATTTACCCGATTTGTTTTGTACACAATAACAAGAAACAAGCTGCTTTTCCATGGAAAAACAGCTTGTTATCGTTCATCTGTATGAAGTTGTCTCGTTTTTTTCTCTTCCTCTAAAAAAAATATTTAAGCAAAAAATCCCCGGTTATCGGATGCCCCATAAGCCTCTGTCACATCATTTCTGCCATAGGTATATCCGGCGGTCACCCTCTGGGTATTTTGCATCAGTGGCTTGGAATCATCCTGTGCCGCCACCTCCGAAAAACTCTCGTATAAGGGCTTCATCACCTTCAGACAGTTTTCCAGATCCTCTTCCTCCATGCGGTAACTGGCCTTTGCAAGGGAGCGCTCCACAAAACTGTACAGAGAAAACAAATTGCCGGAGATCTCATAGGAAAAGTCCAGGGCATCTTCCAAGTGACGCACCACCAAAGAGGCGCTGCGTAAGGCTTCCCCATAAGCTTCCAAACCTTCCATGCTTCTTTGCTCCTTCATTTTTCGAAGTTCTGCCGTAGCATCTTCGATGTAGGAAAAAAATATCTCATACAATATGCAGATCAGTTCCGTGCGATTGCTCTCGGTGATCCGAAATTTAAAGGAGGATACTTTATCATTGGTCATATGCGCTACCTCTTAATCTTAACCCAACAGCTGCAGTGCCATCTGGGGTAGTTCATTTGCCTGGGAAAGCGCCGATGTGGATGCCTGAGTCAGCACGTTCAATCTGGTGTATTCCGTCATTTCAAGAGCCATATCCACATCCGAAATGCGGGAAATGGCCGCGTTCATGTTTTCGGAAGTCTGATCCAAACTGGACACCGCTGATTCCAGACGGTTGGTATAAGCACCTAAAGATGCGCGGATCTGGTTGATCTGGGCAATGGCTTCATCCATCTTGGAAATACCCCGAGGGGCGCCATTTACGGTGGTCACATCCAGATCGTCGATATAGAGACTCTTGGTATCCGTGGCCGGGATCTTTACTGTCATCTGCTGATGCTCATTGGCTCCGATCTGCAGATCCATGGGACCTAAGTCCGTCACGTTTAATGTCACCCTACCTTTGTCGGGATCACCCGCTCCGGTATGATAAGGATCGTTCGTCGCATCCACTCCCGCATCCAACAGACAGGAGATCTTAAAGCCACCCGCATCGGTAAAAGTAAGCTTATTACCTTCATACATCACTGTCGCATAAGGATGATCCTTGAATGCCGAATTGGTTTTGTCCATCGTCACCTGCGCATCTCTGCCGTATAGTGTAATGCCGTTAACTGTATTCAAACCTAATTCCGCAGCCAGATCATTATTGCTGACGGTGATATTGATGGTCGCCTCTGCACCATAAGCTGTGGTGTCATATACTACAACACCGCCGGTCCCGGACCAGCTTGCTTTCACTTCCCCGATCTCTGCCGCATCTCTTAATGCTTCATAGACTTCCTGATCCGTCATTCCTGCCGTAAGTTCTACCGCCGATCCGTTGATATTTACCGTACCGGAATTAGCAAGGGTCGCCGGCAGAGAAACGTTATT
>JAEEGL014939303.1_pt1 | contig 10493 bp, 8 predicted proteins | sample 9134231 | NCBI WGS metagenome assembly JAEEGL01 (sample SAMN16246548, study PRJNA631951) | gut metagenome | biome: gut microbiome; feature: rumen; material: fiber-attached | host: Bos | place: Iran: Karaj | collected 2018-10 | reverse complement strand
TGATACTTGCCCTCGAAATCCTTGTTGAATCTTTCGATAGTGTCCTTATAGCCGAGTGAGATGAGGTCCTCTGTAGCATTGAGGTCATCCCAGAACATCCACTGTATCTCCTGTACCTCACCGCTTGCAGCATCAGGTGCATTGGTAGCAGCAGGAGCAGATGAAGGTGAAGAAGCGGGTGCGCCGCTGTTGCATCCTGCGAATGTCGTAGCTATCGTAGCACACGACATAAGCATTGCTAAGATCCTTTTTTTCATTTTGATTACCTCCCGATTGTAACACGCGGTATTATAATACTCATCAGTGAGTATATCCGTATTCCCCCACGGATATGCACCGCATGGATTATGACCGGACTTGTCTGTCCTTACAGGGTACTATGCCCTGTGTCTTAGTCAATTCTACCATAGCAAAAAAATGCTGTCAATAAAATTGAAAAAAAAGCACAATTTTTCAAAAATACATAGCAAGAATTGATTGATTACAGCAAAGTTACAGACGCGTAACTCCGCATCGCTGTGCGGTTTATCGCTATTTTAAATCGCCGTTCGTCACATTGTACAAAAACATTCTTTGAATTTTTACATCACGCCAAACTGAGCAAAAAATGCGATATAAATTCACAGTTGCATAACATTTCTGTTGGTATATTTATTTCACGCCCATAGCGTGCTTTGCGGCTATCATTCCCGATGTATAGCATCTGCCGAGAGAAAGTCCCGTCTGATGGAAGGGATAGTCTCCGCCGCCGTAGAACGGGCCGCCAAGATTTCCCGCACAGTACAGTCCCTCTATGGGTGTGCCGTCCGCACCTATCGCCTGACAATATTCGTTTACCACCACGCCCGACACCTCAGCAGACACGCGGATATGCTTGCGTGCGCCCCAGAAGGGAGGCTTTGCTATCTTGTGCATATACTTTGCAGGCTTGCCGAAATCGGTGTCGCAGCCCTTGTCGCAGAGCTCGTTGTATCTGTCAACGGATGCCTTCATCTTCTCGTAAGGAATGCCGAGTTGCTCTGCAAGCTCCTCAAGGGTATCACATCTGTGAAGGTCGATAAGGTTCTTGAACACGCCCTTGGGATCCTCCACCGCACCCGGTATGAACTTCTCCATCACCGCAGGAGGCACCATGCCGCTTACGAATTCATCCTTCGGCCAGTTGACGTACTCACTGTCATATACAGCGCAGTACCAGCCCTTGGAGCCCTCTGCGTGCTCGGGGTCGAGCATTGTACCCTTGAAGGAAGGCTGTGAACGCAGGATATTGCCCATGTATACAAATCCCGTGTACTCGTTGGTGAAGCGCTCGCCCTCCATGTTGAGGAACAGGAAAGGCTCTTCAAACATAAGTGCGGAGTCAAAGTCATGCATCATTTTGGTATGACCCACATTCTCCATCTTAGCGCCTGCGCTTATGGCAAGGATATGGCCGTCGCCCGTCTTGCCGAACTGCTTCTTGTCAAAATCCGCTATATCCGGGCACCATCTTGCCACCATGGCGGGATTGTTGGTATAGTCGCCTGTGGCAAGTATGACTGCCTTTGATGCGTTGAACTGTATATATTCCCCGTCCTTGCTCCTGCCTATCACGCCCGTGACGCGGCCGCCGTCCATAACGAGCTGCACTGCGGGAGTGGAGAAGAAGGTCTCAAGTCCGCTGTGCTTTGCCTGCACGTTGTTGAGCACGTTCTTCAGGGCATTGCCCACATTCTTCGGCTTGGGGCCTACCCACGGCGCCCAGAAATAGCAGTGGTCGTCACCGTAGTCGTAGCTGTTCTCCCTGTCCTTCCACAGTCCCGTGAAATCGCCGCTGGTACTGATGAATGCGCAGAGCCCCTGTCCGTCGTTGAGCAGCTTTGCGCTGTCGGTATTGCTGTCTACCTTGCTGCCGTCGCCGTACTCGGTCTCGGATGTGAGACCCGCACGGTTAAGGAACCACATCATAGCCTCCTCGGAATGCTCGGCATATGCCCTGAGCTGCTTTGTATCCGCTCTCCAGTCGCAAAGCCCGTTGGTATGATGTATCCACTTGGCGATGCCCGCCTTGGTGGAACGGGACTTTATTATAGCAGAGCCGCAGTTGCCCTGCGATACCACGCCCGATGCCTTCTGCAGCAGCGCTACCCTGGCGCCCAGCTCTGCAGCCCATCCTGCAGCAGGCACACCTGCCGCTCCCGCTCCCACTACAACGATGTCATAGTCCATGACCTTCGCAGGGGATATATCCCCCGTCTCGCAGCAGGACGCTGCTATCTCTTCGGGCGTGAGCCCTTCCGGTATCCTTGACATATACATTACCTCCGTTTCCTGATATCAGCCTTTACCGGCGTAACTGGTTATCAGTATATCACAAGCAGGACGGATATTCAACAAAAAATAACACTTTCGCAAATAATGGAACATTTGCCGATTTTTGACATTTTCTATCCTGAACATATATAGTATTTGTTTAATTTGTACATTTCTGTTGTCGGAATTCTATTTATCGGCAGTTGACAAACATCGTATGAAGTATTAAAATAGGAATGATGGGAGATGGGCTCCCATATAAGTCGTGACAAACGGGGGAAATATGATAAGGAATCTGAGATTATCCGCCGTAGTATCTATATGTGTCGGGATCATTTCGCTGATATGCATGGCAGTATTCTATACCGTGCTAAGTACAAAGGTATCCGATACGGTGCAGGAGAAGTCGGTGGAGAATATGCTGACCGTGCTCAACGGCCAGACCAACCTGATAGAGAACTATGTTGACAGCTCCGAAAATATACTTCGGGAATACGTCAGTGCAATAGAGGTCACCGAACTGCTCGAAGATCCCGATAATACCGAAAAACTGCTCAAGGCGCGAAGATACACCGAGCGATACTTTGCCAACCTGCATCAATGGGAGGGCATATACATAAGCGACTGGGACACGAAGGTGCTCGCGCACTCCTCTCCCGCCGCAATAGGCATGGTGACCAGAAAGCCCGAAGAGCTCGACAGCTACCGTGCGACCATGACCTCATCACCAGACGGCTTATACAACGGCGGCGCATTCATCTCGCCTGCCAGCGGACAGATGATATTCAATCTGCGCATGGCGGTATACGATGAGGATCATCAGCCGATAGGACTTGTAGGCGGCGGCCCATTCCTTGCGGGGCTGAATGAACTGCTTTCCAAAATGAACGCATCCTCCACGGGCAATGAGGTATACTGCGTCATTGACTCGGTAAACCGGATATACGCATACCATTCGGACAATTCCAAGATCATGGGCGAGCTCGACGACGAGGGCATGAGGCAGATACTCGGTCTTGCCACGGGCGGCGAAGCACAGGGCATATACACCGACACCGGAAGGACTATCGCATACCACTACCTTCCCCAGTTCAACCTCATCCTCACCATGACATACAATACCGAGGATCTGATGCATGACAGCACGGAGACCAAGAGATCGTTCATACTCTTTGCTGCGATAACAGAGGCGATGATCATACTCAGCACCGCTGTTGTATCCAGGATTATCATGCGCCCGCTGAACAAGGTCACCAATGCGGTGAACACCCTCGGCGACCTGTCCCTTTCATGCAAGGACAACATAAAGCCTTACACCGGTGCCAGGAGCGAGGTCGGGGCAATAGCCGATTCTGTAAGCTCCCTGACGGACACTCTCAGCTCCATAGTATCCACCCTCACCTCCTGCTCTGCTTCTCTCGGGAGCGGCTCGGAAATGATGACGCGCACCGTATCGGTGCTTTCAGACAGTGTCAACACCAATACCCAGACCACCGACCGCATATCCTCGGGGGTAAAGGAGGCAAACCAGGCGCTCAGGCGCGTCAATGACGACATTGACAGCATCAACGTTATAGTGCATGACAGCAAGGACGCCAATCTGCAGAGGGTAGAAGAAGCATCCGACATGATACGCAACATAGACGATATGTTCGGCTCCATCGAAAAGAAGATGCAGGAGACGGAAACGGACATCGACCGCTCCGTGCGCTATCTCGACGCATTCTCCGTGATAAACGACAATATCGAGATAATACAGGACATTGCGGGGAACACCAATCTTCTTGCCATAAACGCTTCGATAGAGGCAGCAAGGGCCGGCGACAGCGGCAGCGGATTCTCTGTGGTGGCTTCCGAGATAAAGGAGCTGTCCGCCACCTCCTCCAAGGCGGCAGACAATATATCGCTTATATGTGCGGACATGAACAAGAACATCGTAAATATCAAGAAATGCTTTGACGAGATCATGCAGTTCATCCGCGTAGACATATCCGATGTATTCCGCGATATGCACGTCATCACCGAGAAGTTGCGCACATCCATCGAGGAAGTGAACAGCGACATGGACAAAATGACCGGCATAATCGAAAAGATACAGCAGGAGACCATCCAGCTCAACAACCTTGTCACACAGAATGAACAGGGCGCTGTCGATATCAGCGAAAAGACCCGTGAGACCCTTGACACCGTTACACGGCTCAACGAATACATCCAGAAGAACAGACAGACCGTCAGCGACATCGACAGGATAATCACACAGTTCAAACAGTAACACAAGGCTCCGGACGATGATCGTCCGGAGCCTTTATTCATGCAAATATATCGTTCCACAGGTCTTCGTGGGAGCCTGTAAACAGATCGGGCTTTTCCTCCCGTGAGAAGTACCTGAGCCCTGTCGTCTCCTCACCGTCGCAGTACAGCTCACCTCCGCATGTCTCCAGCCTGTATGCTATGACTATGCTCTGTGAACGGTCGCCGTTCGGATATACTATATCCATATCCGTGTACACGCCTATTATTCCCGCAGTCCTGACATCGAGCCCCGTCTCTTCCTTAGCCTCACGCACTGCAGTCATTTCGGGAGTCTCGCCTATCTCGACCGCTCCGCCGGGGAAACCCCATTTGTTGCTGTCCCCTCGCCTCTGCAGCAGTACCTTGCCCTCCTCGTTGAAGATGCATCCGCCCGCAAAGGTGAGTATCAACTTCTCATGCCCGACCTTTTCCCTTATCCGTCTTAAATAGCTGTCCATATCTATCTCCTGTGCGCAGTATTCAATAATGCGCATAACTGCGTCGTTTATCGGGATGTGCGGCATAGTAGCGTTCCTTCTGCCTGTACATATCCTCATCGGCAAAGTGCATTGCACTGCGTATATCGCAGCCCTCTGCGGAGAAGTATCTTCCAGCCGCAAGGCTTGCGCCGTCCGGGTCGTTCTCCCGCTCCCTGACAAGACCTACCCTGCGTTCGAGCTCCTCCTCGCTGCATCCCGTAAGTATCACCATGAATTCATCGCCGCCCGCACGGTATACATCGAAGCCCGCGAATACCTCCTGCAGGAGTATCGCCGCCTTTTTGAGCAGTATATCGCCTGCGGTATGACCGTGATCGTCGTTCATCTCCTTCAGGCCGTTGAGGTCGGCAAAGACTACTCCGAAGGGGCATTCGAGCTTTTCCTTGCCCGATACGATGTCATTTACCCTGTTGTTCATGGCGTTGCGGTTCATAACGCCGGTGAGCATATCGGTATAGCTTATATGTTCAAGCCGTCTGAGCATATTATAGCTTGCAATCTGTGACGAGAGGAAGAATGTAGTGAGCTCGAGCGTCTCCTTGATACGGTCGGTCTCATTGGTATCGAAATTCGTGGCCCATATGAAGCCGAGCACCTCATTATTGTATCTGAGCGGGAACATGACCACGCTGTCAACTCCCGCCTCCACAAGGGTGAGATACCACGGGTTATTGACCACGCTTATATACTCCATATCCTTTTCGCTCTTGATGATCAGGCAGTCGCTGTCCCCTATGGTCTTGAGCCATGAATTGGCTATGTCATAGAAGTTGACGAACTGAGTGACACGCTTGATGGTGCTGTTCTCCCTGATGCTCGTGGCAAGCACGGAGCAGGTGCCTGTACTGTGGTCTACGAGCATAGTAGTGCAGACCTCCGCACGGCATATCAGGCGTATATCCTTTATCACCTCTGCCATCGTGCGCTTGAAATCATCCGTGCCGTGCAGCTTTATGCAGGTCTTGAGCACGTCCTCCGAAGTCTCCGATGAGAACGCAGATGAAAAGTCTATCTTATCCACGGTGCACAGCCTTGCGGTATACACGCACCGGCATATATCCCCGTCCTCATAGTCAACGGGGATGACAAATACATTCAGCCATTTATCCTCTTTGCTCGTGCGGATATATGAATGAACGGGCTCCTTGTTTACAGCCGCACGGAAGCATCTGTCCTCAAAGTTCAGATCCCGGGGCATATATCCATCATACAGTGTACCCGGCACCGGCGCAGCGCCAATAAGCTCTGCGGCCTTGCCGTTGGCTGCCTCTATGCGTATATCTCCGTATCCTCCGTCGGACGTTCTTTCAACAGACAGCACAAATGCAATATCATAGAAGCTGTCCGCAAGTTCCTGAGATCTCATTGATGCCTTTCCCCTTACATACGCAGTAAAGACTGTGTCTTCACTCACTTTGTCCCGCTGTCTTTTTTCACATTATAGCACAGTGCTTTTCAAATTTCAAGAGATGATACTTGTATTTTACGGAATAATGTGCTATACTTGTAATACTTTATAAAAGAGGTGTGAAAAATGAAAAAGAATGTCCTTGCACTGATCATGACAGCTATGCTGTGCGGATGCGCTTCATCCCCCGCGGCAACGCAGACAGCACCGGCAGCACAGACCGTGACAGAAGCATCTGAGACAGCAGAGACTACAGCAGAGACAACATCGGAAACACTGACCGAGACGACGACGGAAACCGAGACGGAAACAGAGACACAGACCGAAACAGAAACAGAGACAGAGACCGAGGCAGCCGCAGATGAGACAGGTATGCAGAAATACGCCGACCTTATCGAAAAGATGCCTCCCGAGGGCTACGATGAGGCAAGGGAGGGCGTGGAATATCCCGAATGCCAGACCACCTATTACTACTCGAACACTGCAGGAAGGGACACTCTCGTGAATGTGCTGCTTCCCGCCGATTACAGCGAGGACAAGGAATATCCCGTGCTGTACATCCTTCACGGCTTCTGGGACACACAGGACTGGATGGCAAGGGACGTGGTGGGTCTTTCCAGGATACTCACCAATCTGCAGCAGGACGGCGAGGCAAAGGAAATGATCGTTGTCCTCCCCTATATATTCTGCAGCAAGGAAATGGAATACTGCACAGGCATGGATGACAAGAACTGCCTTGCATACGACAACTTCATAAACGATCTCACCACCGATCTGATGCCCTTCATCGAGGAGAACTACTCCGTAGCAAAGGGCAGGGAAAATACAGCGATAACAGGATTCTCCATGGGCGGCAGAGAGGCGCTCTTCATCGGACTGCAGCTGCAGGACACCTTCGGATATGTAGGCGCAGTATGCCCCGCTCCCGGACTTGTCGGAATACCCGGCTCGCCCATGCATTCCGGACAGCTTGAGAGCAGCGACATGGTATTTGAGCAGAAGCCCTATATACTCTTCATAAGCTCGTCCAAGGCGGATAATGTGGTATGGGATTCTCCCGACAGCTACCGCAGGATATTCGACGAAAACGGTGAAACCTATCTCACACAGGTGATGGATGATACCGCTCATGACCATACCAGCGTAAAGCCTCATCTGTACAACTATTTCAGGCTCATATTCAGATGATGGAAGAGATACTCACGATAGACGTTACTATACTTGACACGAAAGAAGTCACAGGCAGCATACGGCGCGCTGCCTGTGTATACTTCCGCGCGGTCTCCCGCGGCCTGTTCTGCGGCGAGACAGTATGCGACGGTGTAGATACGCAGTATTCCGACAGCGACGGCTTCCGCCTGTCCGCCCGCTATCTCATGCACGGCACGGATATGACCGGCAGGGAGTGCAGCCTGTTCATCGAGAACAACGGCAGATCACTTGATGAGTGCCGTCCCATGATAGTCACCGACAGTGCCGCCCTGTCATATTTAGAGACAGCCGACCTCATTTCGACGGTGACCCCCACCGATACGGGCGTGACGGTGCGGATATTCTGCACCGCGGACGTATAGACAGAACTCAGATCATGCATCATCGGTAACGGACGGATATCGGGATGCATATTTTTTTGAGCATAAGTGAAACCTTTTTGTCTTCTCATGTGTATTACAGGTGAAAGGCGATATGATCGCCGCACATAACACATGGAGCCGTGCCGTCAGCGGCACTGTCATATACGATACGGAGTGTAACACATGACAGAGCAGGAATTTGTCACCGTTTATGAGAAATACAAAAACAGTGTATATTCTGTCATATACAACTATATCCGCAATGCGGCGGATGCTTCCGACCTTACGCAGGAGATATTCATAAAGCTGTACTCCTGCAGCAAGAAATTTGAGAGCGAGGAGCATGTCAAGGCATGGCTCATCCGCTGTGCCATAAATCAGACGAAGAACCACATACGCGACAGCAAGAGATTTTCCTATGATGAGCTCGATGAGAATATCCCCGACAAGCAGCCGGAGGATCACAGCGATGTGATGGATGCAGTACTGGCGCTTCCGGAAAAATACAGGATACCCATACATCTTTTCTACTATGAGGGATGGTCGGTGAAGCAGATAGCCGATGTGCTCGGCACAAAGGAAGCCACAGTGAAGACACAGCTTGACCGCGGACGCGAGAAACTCAGGAAACGGCTTGAACAGGAGGGAAGACATTATGAGTTTTGAATCAGACTACAGAAAAGATATGGATTCCTTCTGTGAAGAAAACTTTACTGTCAGCAGTGAGGATATGCTCGCTCTGGCAAAGAGCGGAAAAAAGGGCAAAAAGCGTATTCGGCGCGGGGCAGTCGGAACTGCTTCGGCCATCATTCTCATATCCGCTATGGCGGCGACTGTGGCTGCAGGAGCGGCAGGCTACGGCCCTATGGCATTCATATTCAGCCACTACATCAAGGATGAGACCACCGCACAGCTTGCAGAGCAGGGCTACGCCTATACTGTCACCGATAAGGATGACTCTGCGGCGTCAGACTGCAAGGGCTTCGGAGACACCATCGACACAGACCTTATCAGCACCACCCTAATAGGCATCGCAGGCGATACACAGCAGCCCCGCATACTCCTTGACGCAAGGATAAACGACAATGAGTTTGCGGAGGAATTCGACCGTTTCTTCATCGTGACAAAGACTGTGGATGCAGAGATCTATGACGAGGGGAACATGGACGAATACGGTCCTTCCTACGGCTTTGCGGTAAGAGACGATGATGACGCCTCCCTCTATCATATAAGCGTGGATACTCCTCCTGCATGGGTGACCGGCGGACAGGAAACGGTATTCACCATCGAATCGCTGCAGGGCTATTCCACCGCGATGCTCGACAGATACGGCGTGACCGAGCAGGATGTGGAGGACAGCTGGAACCATGCAAAGCCGCTCACTGACAGCCAGCAGGAAGTTTTCCTGACCTTCAGGGAATACGACACAGACGATATGATATACCGCTTCGTTGTGCCCGACAATGTGTTCAAGCGATCCTATGAAGAGGAATACAAGGGTATCATCTTCATAAATGACGGCGTATCCTACGACTTTAACTTCGCCGAGTACGGCTCATATGAGATATGGTTCAACGCATATATCGACGGGATAGACCCGTCGCGCACTCCCGAGGATTCGGGCAGCGAGGATGCCAATGCCTACTCCCTTGGAGAAAAGCTGGTACTCACCATAGACGGCACGGAGTACAGGCCTCATCTTGACGACAACGCCTCCGCGCTCCCGTGGTGCGATACTGCCGGCGAAGCCTTCAACGGTGAGGCGGGCGCATGGTATGTGGCATATCACTTCGATGCGGCAGACTTTGACAGCGCACAGAGCATCACGCTGTCAGACGGCGAGACGGTATACACTCTTAAATAATGCGGATACGAGCCCTGCATATGCCGGGCTCGTATAATTTGCACAAAGCAGACGGGATATATGCAGCGATATTTGTCATATAAATTTCAATTTCCTATTGACAAAGTAGGAATTGCGTGATATAATCATAGTATTCCGATAGGAATTAAGACATTTGAAGGATGAATGCCATGACACTATTATTTTCACTTCTCCTTCGGTCGAATTACCGTTTCGGCCGAATGTCACGATGTATGTGATCAGGACTTTTTACACCAATCAATAACACATCATGACTTATAAAGGAGAAATTACAATGAGCAATTACCGATTTGAAACACTTCAGCTTCACGTTGGCCAGGAGCAGGCAGACCCCACCACCGATTCCAGAGCAGTACCCATATATCAGACCACATCCTATGTATTCCACAACAGCGAGCATGCTGCTGCACGCTTCGGTCTCACCGATGCAGGCAACATCTACGGCAGACTCACCAACTCCACACAGGGCGTATTTGAGGACAGGATCGCGGCTCTCGAGGGCGGCGTCGCAGGATTGGCTTTAGCCTCGGGCGCGGCGGCGG
>JAEEGL013966063.1_pt1 | contig 10493 bp, 9 predicted proteins | sample 9134231 | NCBI WGS metagenome assembly JAEEGL01 (sample SAMN16246548, study PRJNA631951) | gut metagenome | biome: gut microbiome; feature: rumen; material: fiber-attached | host: Bos | place: Iran: Karaj | collected 2018-10 | reverse complement strand
TACTTCGTTGTAGAGATTCCACAGGTCCGCATCCGCTTTGAGCGCGTCCCAATCAGGTTCCTTGTAGGGATTGAAGGCCACTTCGGGATTGAGGAGGTATTGACACAATCGGTTTTCGATGGTGTCATGGGTTACGGGTGAGGGGTTACCGGTTACGGGTTGTTCTTCGGGTTCAGCGAAGAGGTCAAGCTGGGCAGGATCGGCGGGTTTGGACTTTTTCGAGGACGGTTTATCCGCCAAAATTGGCGGATTGACAAGCGAAGCGGGAACACCAAGCGAAGCGGGTGTCGGCAGTTTGCGGAGGAGTGTGTTGAACTCGAGGTCGCGATAGATGGCGGCGAGCGCTTCGGTGTTGGGCTCTTTCTTGGCGAGCATGGCTTCGTCCAGCGTGATGGGCACGTCGGTACGGATAGTGGCGAGGAAACGGGAGAACTTGATTTCTTCCACCTGGCTCTCCACTTTCTGGCGCAAGGCACCTTTGATTTCATCCGTATGGGCGAGCATGTTATCAATTGAGCCGAACTGCTGCAGCAAAGCGACGGCGGTTTTCTCCCCTACTCCTTTGCAACCCGGGATATTATCGGACGCATCGCCCATGAGTCCGAGCAGGTCAATGACCTGGTCCTTGTTCTGCAAGCCGTACTTGTCGCACACTTCCTTGGGGCCCATCAGTTCGAATCCTCCTGTGTGGCGAGGACGATACATGAAGACATGGTCGGTGACGAGTTGTCCGTAGTCCTTATCCGGCGTGGCCATATAGACCTCGAAATCGGCCTTTTCGCCTTGCACGGAGAGCGTTCCGATGACATCGTCCGCTTCGAATCCGGGCACTTCGAGCACAGGTATGTTCATCGCCTGCAAGATATCTTTGATGACCGGCACGGCTTTGCGTATGTCCTCCGGCGTCTCGGGCCGTTGCGCTTTGTACTGCTCGTAAGCCTCATGGCGGAATGTGCCGCCTGCAGGGTCAAAAGCGACACCGAGATGCGTAGGATTGATTTTGCGAATCAGATCGTCCAGCGTCACACAAAAACCGAAGATAGCGGAGGTGTTCTCGCCTTTGCTATTCATGCGCGGAGCCCGGATGAACGCATAGTATGCGCGAAAAATCATCGCGTAAGCATCAACTAATAGTAATTTTTTCATTTGTTCATTTACCATTTAGTCATTTATTGAGCCATTTTACCATTGTATAGGCGCGAGGCCGTTTTTGATCAAATAGTTATTAGCGGCGCTGAAATGTCCGCAGCCGTCGAATCCTCGATAGACGGAGAGGGGCGAGGGGTGCGATGTTTGCAGTACCAGGTGTTTGCGCCGGTCGATGAACTGCCCTTTGCGCTGGGCATAGGAGCCCCAAAGCATAAAAACGAGGTGCTCGCGTTCGGCATTCAAGGCCGCAATAGCCGCATCGGTCAGCTCTTCCCATCCTTTGCCCTGATGGCTGCCGGCTTTATGCGCTTCGACCGTGAGCGTGGCGTTAAGCAACAGGACACCCTGCTCCGCCCATCGGCGCAAGTCCCCTGACGAAGGAATAGGCGTACCCAGATCGCGGTTAATCTCCTTGTAGATATTCATCAGCGAAGGCGGGATCTGCGTTCCTTCAGGCACGGAGAAACTGAGTCCCATAGCCTGTCCGGGCTCGTGATACGGGTCCTGGCCAATGATGACCACACGCACTTGCTCGAACGGACAGGAATCGAAGGCATTAAAAATCAGACCTGCCGGAGGAAAACACCGACGGGTCTGGTATTGCTGGCGCACATATTGGGTGAGGAGTTCGAAATAAGGCTTGTCAAACTCCGTCTGCAATACGCGTTGCCAAGATGGGTCGATTCGGACATGCATATCAGTCCACTATTAACATGGCATCTCCGTAGTCACCGAAACGATAGCCCTCTTTGACTGCCACTTCGTAAGCGTGCATGGTCTCTTCATAACCGGCGAAAGCAGCTACCATCAGCAGTTGGCTTGAACACGGCATATAGAAATTAACGAAGAAACTGTTGGCCACGGAGAAGTTATAGGGCGGGAAGATGAACTTGTTTGTCCATCCGTCATAGGCTTTGAGCAGTCCGTTGGTACCCGCCACATGCTCCATAGCCCGCATGACCTCGGTACCTACGGCACAGATACGATGCTGACCCTCGTGAGCCTTGTTGACCGTTTTGGCCATTGAATCGGAGAGGATGATTTGCTCAGATTCCATCTTGTTCTTCGACAGGTCCTCCACATCTATCTCCTTGAAGATGCCCAGCGAGACATGGCTGGTGAGGCAAGTGGTGTCGATGCCGTGAATCTCCATCCGCTTGAGCAGCTGTTTGGAGAAATGCATACCCGATGCCGGTGCTGCCACAGCTCCGATCTTGTCAGCGAAGATGGTCTGATAGCGTTCCGTATCCATGTCCTTGACAGGCTGCTCGTGGAAGACCTCTTCGTACTTGGCCTGCGTCTGTTCGTCCATCGGACGACGGATGTACTTGGGCAGCGGCGCGCTTCCCAAAGCGTAGAGCCGAGGCACGAACTCCTCGTTGTCATAGTCCGTGAGGAAACGGAAGGTACGTCCGCGGCTGGTGGTGTTATCAATCACTTCGGCTACAATAGCGGGATCGTCATCAAAGGTGATCTTGTTGCCGATACGAATCTTACGGGCAGGATCGACCAGCACATCCCAATAACGCGTCTTATGATTCAACTCGCGCAACAGGAACACTTCGATCAGCGCATTCGTCTTTTCCTTATGGCCCCAAAGACGGGCAGGAAAGACCTTGCTGTCATTAAACACGAACAAGTCACCCTCGTCGAAATACTGTACCAACTCGGGCAACAATTTATGCTCCACTTCTCCTGACTTACGGTGCAAGACTAACAGTCGTGCCTCGTCGCGATAGGATGCAGGGAACTGGGCAATTAACTCCTCCGGCAGTTTAAACTTAAACTGGCTGAGCCGCATATCATTTGACTTATACATATCTAATTATTCAGTTGTTCCAAAAATTGTTCAATGGTCATACAGTCTTCCACGCGGGTATTCCCCACTCTGGTGCGGCGCAGGGCCGTCAGATAAGCGCCGGATCCGAGCCGTTCGCCTATGTCGCGTGCCAGTGCGCGGATATATGTTCCTTTCGAGCAGACGACACGGATGGTCAGCTGCATCGTTGCCGCATCAAAAGCCAAGACCTCGATCTCATCGATGAGCAAGAGCTTGGGTTTGAGTTCGACCGTTTCGCCCTTTCGAGCCAACTCATAAGCCCTTTTGCCGTTGATCTGTACGGCGGAGAACATAGGCGGTATCTGCCATTGTTCGCCGAGGAAAAGCGGGATAGTCTTGTCAATCAGTTCGCGCGTTATATGCTCGGTCGGATAGGTGGCATCTACCTCTTTCTCCATGTCGTAAGAAGGTGTCGTGGCGCCTAACTGGAGCGTAGCCACGTACTCCTTCACATCGTATTGCAGCTGGTCAATGAGCTTCGTTTTCTTGCCCGTGCATATCATCACCACACCGGTGGCCAAAGGATCCAAAGTGCCCGAATGACCCACTTTCAGTTTCTTCTTACCCAGTTTGCGGCACAAGTTATAGCGCACTTTGGCTACGAGGTCGAACGATGTCCAACGCAGCGGTTTGTCGAACGCCAGTACTTCTCCTTCTTCAAAATCCCACATGTCAACAAAGGGTAGAGATAATAGCTGCGGTTCCTATGATGGCGCAATAAAGGGCAAACCACACAAGGCGTTGCCTGCGCACCACTTCGAGCATGAAGCGGCATGCGAAACAGCCGGTCAGGAAAGCAGCCAGAAAGCCGACTATAGCAGCCGAAGCACTCAGTTCGCTGACCATCTCTCCGCTCAGCAGTTTCATTCCGTCCAGCAGCGCTTCGCCTAAGATAGGGATGAGCACCATGAGGAAGGAGAACTGCGCCACACTCTCTTTCTTGACGCCGCAGAGCAGTCCGGTGGCAATAGTAGTGCCGGATCGGCTCAATCCGGGCAGTACGGCGCACGCTTGCGCTATACCGATGATGAAGGCGTCCTTATATGTCACCTCGTGTCCGACCGCCTGCCGTTTCTTCTGCAGCCACTCGCTCAAAGCCAGCAACACAGCCGTGATCAGCAGGCATATACCGACCAGCAGCAAGCCGTTGCCGAAGAACGCCTCCACTTGTTCTTTGAAGAACATACCTACGATGAAGACAGGAATCATCGACACCAAAAGTTTGGCCACATAGTCTTTCTCCGCGTTCCACTGGAGCGTAGTGAAAGTGCCTTTGAACAGCTGCGCCACTTCCCGCCAGAGGATGACCAGCGTGGACAGCACCGTAGCTGCATGTACGATGATGGCGAAGGTCAGATTCTCTTCACCCGAGGTACCCAACAAGGCGTGACCTATCTCCAGATGACCGGACGAAGACACTGGCAGGAACTCCGTCAAGCCCTGCACGATACCTAATATGAGTGCTTCCCACCAACTCATTTCTTCTTACCGCGGAAAAGGATGGCAAAAATCATGCACACAAAGCCGAACAGGGAGATCATCGGTCCCACGGTAATCCGGCGGAAGGAGAAGATATCGGGATTATAGACCTCTCCCGACGGCTCGCCGACCATCAGCGCAAAACCGAGCACAATGATGGCAAATGAAACGGCAATGAGGATGAGGTTGAGTTTGGGTAATGTATGTTTCATAAGCAGGATTCAGTATTCAGTATTCAGTATTCAGTATTCTTATCTCGTTTCACTCGAACGATTATTGCTTTGCAATTTTCAGCTTTCAGATTTCAGTTATCAGATCTCGTATAGGGAGTTATTGTCCATTCGTATGTACCGTCCGGTAGCTATGAGCGAGGCAAAGAGCGTGATCAGCAGGCCTGAACAAAGGACGACAGCGGAGACGAACGCTATGTTCTGCCAGGTCAACGGGAAGAGCATGATACCCATTTTGATCTCCACGTAATAAACCACTCCGCTCAGAATAGCCAGCGCAGCGAGTCCGGACAGGAAGCCATTGAGCAGATTGCGTCCCACGAACGGCCGGCGTGTCACCCACGAGGTAGCGCCCACTAAGGTCATCGTATTGATGATGAAGCGTTTGGCGTAGATCTGCAGGCGAATCGTATTGACAATGAGCACCATCGACACCAGGAGCAACGCCAAGGCTACGACCAGCAGGATGAGCGAGAACTGATGCACATTGCTGCTCATGATGTCCGCCAAGTCACGCGGATACAAGACCTCGGTCACATACGGCAAAGCCTCTAACGAAGCAGCCAATTGCGCCAGACTGTCCGGCGCGCTGTAAGCATCAGTAGGATGAATCTCATAACTCGCCGACAGCGGATTGTAACCCAGGAACTTGGTCGGGTCCTCGCCCAAGGAACGGATATGTTCCTCGAGGGCCTGCTCTTCGGATATATAGATAAAACTGCTGCAATGTCCGCTTCCTGCCAGTATCGTTTCCAGCCGTGCACACTGGGTGCTGTCCACATCCTGCGCCAGCACGGCCGTCACGGTCATGTTCTCGCGCATACGAGTAACAAGTGCCCCTGCCGACAGCAGGAGCACACATTCCAGGCCTATGAGACACAACACCAGCGTTACGCTGACGGCGGAAGTCAAGTAGGAATTACGAAATCGATGTTTACGCATTAATATTCCCAGAGATCTTGTTCAAAATTAAGCAACTCTGTTGCAATACGGTCCTGCTCCTTCCGAATCTCAGCCTCCGAACCGGTATAATCCGGAATCCAGCGATTGTACATATTGCCTTCGCCTACGATATAGGAGGAGAACAGACGCTTCTGGAAGAACTCGTCAAAGGTGACACGCTTCACTTCGTTGCGGTTGGGGATAGCATATTGCATAGCCATGTACGGACGCAACTGGTCGAACGGAATCCAGAACATGATGGACTCACGGAGCGACGCCATGATACGCGTACTGTCCTGCGTGCTGATCAGCACCGGATGCAGCGGAGCAATAGCCATGATCTTCGTATGCAGACGCGAGGTGTGCTTGTCGAAGAACACCACTTCCTGAATCAAGTACTTCAACTGATTGCGGACCACGCTCTCGAACGAGTACGGCTGCGAACGCAGCTCATCGGCGATACTGTCGTAGTTGACGAGCATGGCGGTAGAACGGGAGATATTCCAGAAGTCCTCGTCGTCCGAGTGGTCTTCGGTCTTGTCCACTACCATGAAAGCATCGGTCGGGATCTGCGCTTTGGTGAACGCAGGCGTAGTCTTGAAGTCCGGCTTGATGGTCTCCGGATTACGCGGATAAATCTCCAGGCCGTCCACTACGGCATCCACGATGACCTTGAACAGATTACGGTAGTCAGGATCGTCCACTTTGGTCGGGAAATAGAGCTGGTAGTTCTGTTTGTAACGCATATCGATGATGCGGTACACATAGCGTGCCCAGATGACATCGTCAATACGGTGATCTACCATTACTATCGTATCATGAGCCGCCGAGAACTCCTCCGTCTGAATACGGGCGGTACCCATCTCATCAAAGAATGAGGTAACTTGGTGCTGTGCCTGCACGGTTACAATACCGAGCATCAGGCAAGCAAGAATACTAAGTTTCTTTATCATAATCGTTATGTATTAATTCAGTGTTAATACGAGCGGTGCCAGACGCTTCTCCTGGCCACCCGGGCCTACGGCACGAATATCCTGGAGCACGACCATACCGCCTTTCTTCAGTTTGCCGATCTGCGCCAACTGGTCCTTGGTGAACTTGTTTCCGGCCGACTGTGAGGTCATACCGTTGATGATGGCGCGGAAGCTCGTTACCTTGAACGGCAGGTCGAGCAAGCCGTCAGGTCCATAGGAAGCGGTAACGACACCGGACGAGTGGGTCAGCGTACTCGGGGCTATGTTACCCGAGGTGTACTCTTTGTCACGCGCGTTGAAATACGCTTGCGGATCGGGCAAAGCCTTCACGCGGTACTCTTTGCTTCCCATCGGTTGCATCTTGCCGTCCAGCTCAGCCGTTACGGAGATAGTCACTTTCTTCGAGCCGTCACCGGGCTTGATCACCCACAGACCGCCGCTCTGATGAACAGCTGCACCGCTGACGTTCACTTTCACCTTATCGTTCGACACACCCGGTACCGAGATCGAGAACTTGTTCTCGTAGCCGCGGTACATGATGTTCAGGTCGGTATTCGAAATCGTCACAGCGGGCTCACCGACGCTGTACTCACTATGGAACGGCAGATTCTCTATCTCACCCGTAGAAGGATTCTGATAAGCGATCCAACCTGAGTATTTCTTCAAACCTACACCCGTAGCCGATACCTCATATATACCCTGGTCATTGATGCGTTGACCCTCGATATAGTACTGCGGACGCTGCGTCGAGTCGATAGCAGCGAGGATGATCTGTGCCGAATACTTACCGCCACGAATGACATAGTTGGAGTTCGGTATCACGTACGCGTTCAGTTTATTCACGCGCAGGTCGCCCGCGTCCGTACGATCCATCAGGTACTGGATCAACTGGCTCTCCGTAGCACGCACGTCATTCTGCATCTTGGTCAGGATAGTGATGGTAGCACCTACCGGCATACCTTCGAACACCGCAATTTCCCAGTCGCAAGAGTCTTTCTCGTGCGCGTTGTAGTCACGGTCGGTAGCCAGGTTCTTGAGGATCGAGTTACGCAATTCGGCATCGTCCTCAGCCAAGCCGGCAGCATAGTCACGGTAGTAAGCCACCGTCTCTTTGAGAATCAGACCGTTGCCCTGATTGATGGCATAAGTAGCCGTCACGTCCAAGTTGGAGTTACCCACAATATGCCGTGTCGGGTCCTCGCCTGCAGCCTTGCGCTCCTCTACCGCTTTCTTTCCGTCGGAAAGTATCACGATATGCTCCTTGAAATCCTGAATATAGTTAAACAATGAATCTGCACGCCTACGCACTTCTTCTGCCTTAGCAAACCACTCTTGCGTCTTCTCGGGATTATCGGCATTAGCCGCCTTAAAATCCATGTAGAGTTGTGCGTTACGTTTGTCAGAAGCATCGATAGAAGAGTGCAGACTCTTATCCACTAACGTAAAACCGTTGAGGATATCCGTACTTACGTTCAACGCCAACATGGCGGTGAGCACCAAGTACATCATACCTATCATTTTTTGTCTCGGGGTTTCCGGACAGTTTTTTGCGCCTCCCATTTCAGAAGTGTTTTATTTTGATTTATAGCTTGAAATCCATTCAACGGCTTATGCGAGCGCGCTGAGCATGTTACCATAGATAGCATTGAGGTCAGCCACTTGCTTCTGCAGCTGTTTAGCGCCGTTAGCGAAGGCGATCTGTGCCTCAGCGGACTCCTTGGCAGCAGCAGCGGCATTCTTCTGTGCATCCATCTGTGCATTGACAGCCTGGAGTTGCAACTCATAAACAGAGTTCAGCGAAGCGATGTTCTTGCCTACCTGCTCTACTCCTTGTTTATACGCGCGCGTCTCTTCAGCCACACTCTTCAGGTCCTCACCGATCTGTGCGTACGTACCGGTCAAGCCGTGTGACGCCTGGGTCAGACTGTCGGTAGCAAAACCTACGGCAGCCAGTTTGGAAGCATAATCGGTAGTAGCAGCCTCTGCAGCCAGCAGTTTCTCATTCAGCTTGACACCGGTCTGAGCCACCTTGCTCAGTTCGCTGAACTGCGTAGCCGTTTTGGCCAAGTCAGCGATACCGTCCTTGAGCGCCTTGAGGTCTTCCTCTTTGAGTTGCGGCACTTTGGCACTGGGCGCAGCAGCAGCAGGTTCAGCACCGTAAGCGGGACCCTGTACACCCATACCGGCTACAGCAGAGCCACCGGCTACACCGGCACCCAACAACGTAGGACGAGCCTGTTTCGATTTCTCCTCCAGCAACTCGGGCTTCGTACCGAACTCCAACAACTGCGGGAACACGTTCTCCCAATGGAACTCAGGATGCGGATGCTCCAACGTACCGATGAGGAACAGGAATGCCTCGGTGAACATACCAATCATCAGCACCTGACTGGCACCCGGCCAGTGCAGAATCTTAAACAACGCACCGATAATTACGACAGACGCACCTGCCGAATAAACGATGTTAACAACGTTCTTTCCCTGATAAGACTCATACCAATGCATGAATCTTTCGCTAAAACCTTGTTTTTCAGTAGCCATAATTTTTATTGCTTTTTAGTATTAATTGTCTGTTAAATGTTGATTAATCGCCGATGTAAGCGCGAACGCAACGGAAGCCGATATACGGACGGCTCTCGTATTGGTACTCGTAGGTACGCACACCGCATTGCATGAAATAGCTGATATCCTTCCAGCTGCCGCCTTTCACCACTTTGCGCTTGAGGATGTCCGGATCGGCCTTGCGAGCCATGTAGCTGTAGTCCGGGTTCAAGTCGTGGATATGCGTATTGGCTGCGCTCTGGAAAGCCGAATTGGTCCACTCGGACACGTTACCGCCCATGTCGTACAGACCGAAGTCGTTGGGGCGGAACTGCGCCACTTTCATGGTCACGGTACCCGTATCATCGTTGTATGCACCGCGGTAGGGCTTGAAGTTGGCAAAGAAACAGCCCTTGGCGTCACGGGCATAGTTGCTACCCCACGGATACATCGCCATCTTGCGACCGCCACGAGCGGCATACTCCCACTGCGACTCCGTCGGCAGACGATACTCGTTCACCTCGGTATCCGAATACATGTTGAACAGCTTGGTACGCCAGTTGCAGAAAGCGTGAGCCTGCTCCCAAGTCACACCCACTACCGGATACTCGGCATAACCCGGGTGCTTGAAGTACATATGCAGCAACGGGTCGTTGTACGAGAACTGGAAGTCACGCGCCCAAACCAAGGTATCCGGATAGATACAAATGATCTTCTCGGTCAACAGGTCTTTCGGCTCCTTCAACGGACGGAAGATGGTCGAATCCTTGATCTCGCCGTACTCGTTTACCCAGAATGTATCTACACGAGCCGTCGCTCCGGGAGGATAGGTACTGGTAGCCACGTCGAATTTGTTACGCTGCGGCAGTGCTTCGTCCATGTTCACCCAATTGTAGCGGTAGTGGAGATTGTTCGTATTGAGCTTGCCGTCCGAATAGTACAGCGTGGACAAGGCATCAATCACGTCCTCCTCTTTGCTCTTCCAAGGCACTTTCTTCTTCCAGTCGATGCGGAAGTTCTCCTCATCAAAGTCCTCGTCCTTCGACTGTACGGCATAATCGGTCATACCCGAAGCAATCAGGTTGGTGAATGCAATCGAGTCACGCACCCAGTTGACGAACTGATGATACTCGTTGTTGGTGATCTCCGTCTCATCCATCCAGAAGGCGTCAACAGTCACCATCACCACGTTGTCCGGCTGCTCGAAGACAGCGGATTGCGTGTTGGCTCCCATCATGAACGATCCTTTCTTGATAAACAACATACCATAAGGATTAGCCTCCTTGAAAACGCCGGCTTTGTTAGCTCCCACTAACTCCCCTGCGGGCTTGTTACAGC
>JAEEGL013667417.1_pt1 | contig 10493 bp, 8 predicted proteins | sample 9134231 | NCBI WGS metagenome assembly JAEEGL01 (sample SAMN16246548, study PRJNA631951) | gut metagenome | biome: gut microbiome; feature: rumen; material: fiber-attached | host: Bos | place: Iran: Karaj | collected 2018-10 | reverse complement strand
CGTCAGAAGGCGCCGTTCATTTCGTTCTCCGATCCTCCCGCGGGAGGGGCTGCCCCGTCAGGGCGTGAGCCCTGCCGTCTCGGGAAGTCCGAGCATCAGGTTCATGTTCTGCACCGCCGCGCCCGACGCGCCCTTCCCGAGGTTGTCGAAAAGAGCCGTCACCGTGACGCGCTCGTCTCCTCCCGCGACCACGATCCGGAGGGAATCCCTTCCCGCCATCGCGTTCGCGTAGAGCGTGCCGGAAGCCGTTTCCTTATCCGCCGTGATCATCGCGGCGTCCGCGTAATACTCCCTGTAGAACGCAAGCAGCGCGTCCGCGGAGCCGATCCCGGAAAGCTCCTCCGTAAGGAGGGGCACCGTGGTCGCCATGCCTCTCGGGAAATCACAGACGACCGGCGAGAATACCGGCGGCGCCGAAATGCCGCAGACAGCCTGCATCTCCGGCAGATGCTTGTGGGCCTGCGTAAGGCCGTAGATCCCGGGCGCGCAAAGCGGGTCCGGCGCGCCGGACGCGTCCTGCCCCCGTTCCGGGGAACCGTACTGCGCGATCATCTTTTTCCCGCCGCCGGAAAACCCGGTGATCGAAAAGCACGACAGCGCGGCATCCGGGGAAAGGATCCCTTCCTTCACGAGCGGACAGACGACGGAAATGAATCCGGTCGCGTGGCATCCGGGATTCGCGGTGCGCTTCGAACGCGCGACGGCCTCCCTGGCCCCGTTTCCGAGCTCCGGAAGCCCGTAGGTCCAGCCGGGCGCCGTCCGGTGCGCCGTCGACGCGTCGATGATCCGGGTCTCAGGATTCGTGACGAGCCCTACGGCGTCCGTGGCAGCCTGGTCCGGCAGACACAAAAAGACAAGGTCGGCCTCGTTCATCAGCGCGGCGCGCGCCCCGTCGTCTTTTCTCAGCGCCTCCTCGATCACGAGGAGCGTGATATCTTCCCGGGCATTCAGCCGGGACGCGATCTCAAGCCCCGTCGTCCCCGCCTGTCCGTCGATGTATACCTTCGGTTTCATACTGTCCTTCCCGGCCGGGATCCGTCCCGGCATCTCCTTCGCTGCATGCATCCGATGTTTCTGCATAATTATACATTATATTCGTATATTTATGCAATATGTATTTTGATTATTTTCCGTTTCCCGCATCGGGGACGCGGGCGGCGTCCCGGGACGGTCCCGGCGCGTTTCATTTCCAGGAGACCGTCCGCGCCTTCCGGAGAAGAAATGCGTGCGCGATCCCGGAAACCGCGAGCAATACGGCAAATGCCGCCGCGGAGGGAACGTTCCCCGCAAGACGGCCCGTCGCGGCGTCGGCCGCGAGGCCGAGGAGCGACAGCGCGCACAGGGCGGCCGCGATCCCGGAAAAGGCCGGGATCCGCGGGACCGTTTTTTCATAAACATACGTTTTCATCCGGCCTTTGCTCCGCAGGTTTTCCACACACTTCCATACGGAAAAGAGCGTGATCACGAGCGATACGGCGTACGGGAGGATGATATACGGCCTTCCGTCCGCGCCGCTCTTCGGAAGGAATCCCCCGGCGCCGAGCGCCAGCAGGGCAGCACAGGACAACAGGAGCAGGCCTTTCGCGCTCCGGAGGAATTCCTTCTCCCCGGATACGCATTCGCGGAACCCGCCCTTGTACACGTAGCTTCCGTCGCCGGCCTTTTCGTACTCTTCCGCCCAGGCCATGCGCCGGAACTTCTTTTTCCTGTCTTCTTTATTCTTCCCCATGCCAGCGCTCCCGGTTTTTCAGCAGGAGCTTTCCTTTTCTGCCCTGCTCAGCCGATCCCGGTAAGGTCGTACTGATCGAGCCATGCGGCAGCCTTTTCACAGACCGCCCGGAGCGTCTCTTCCCCGAACGGACTTCGCAGCCCCGCGTTCGAAAGGAGCTCCGTGAAGACGGCTCCCCCGCCCTGCTTCGTATAGGCCATGTAATGCGCCCACGCATCCTCCGGATCCTCCTGGATCATGGCCCAGAACATCAGCGAGACGGTCTGCGCGAGGCAGTAGTCGATATAGTAGAACGGGCTGTTGTAGATGTGCTGCTGCCGCTGCCATGCCTCGCCGTCCGCGTAGAACGGGATCTCCCCGTCGAGGCGCAGCCAGGGCATGTATTCTCCCTGCAGTTCCTTCCATACCGCATGCCGCTCCGCCGGCGTCATTTCCGGACGCGCGTAGACTTCGTGCTGGAAATGATCGACGAGCGTCCCGTACGGGATGAACTTGAGCGCGGAAGCAAGGTGCGAATACCGGTATTTCGCGGCGTCCTTCCCGAAGAAGTCCTCCACCGCGCGCCAGGCGAAGAACTCCATCGACATCGAATGGACTTCGCACGCCTCAAGACCCGGCCAGACCGTCTCCAGCGGGATCCGGTCACGGTTCACATAGCACGCGAACGCGTGGCCCGCCTCATGGGTCACGACTTCGACGTCGCCCTGGGTCCCGTTGAAGTTCGCGAAAATGAACGGGACGCCGTAATCCGGGATCCCGGTGCAGTATCCGCCGGCTTCCTTTCCCTTCGTGGAAAGAACGTCGAGGAGTTCTCCCTCGCGCATCGTCTTCCAGAATTCGTCCGTTTCGGGCGAGAGGCCGTGATAAAAGCGGTCCGCGGCGGAAAGGATGTCGTCCGCGCTGCCCTGCGGCTTCGGATTGCCGGAGCGGAAAGAAAGCTTCTGGTCCGCGTAGCTCAGCGGATACGGAAGACCCGTGCGCTTCGCCTGTTCCCGGTAGATCCTGTCCGCGATCGGGACGAGGTACTTCCGGACGCCTTCCCGGAACTTCGCCACGTCGCTTACGTCGTAGCAGTTCCGCTGCATCCGGTAATAGCCGAGCTTCGTGAACCCGCCGTAGCCCATTTTCCGTCCCATCGTATCGCGGAGCTTCACGAGTTCGTCGTAGATCCGGTCGAGGTCCGGCTGCACGGACTTATACCACGCGCCGTCCGCCTTCCACGCGGCAAGGCGCCGCCCGTCGTCCGGGTCGGAGCGGAAGGGCTCGAGCTGCGAGATCGTGTAGATACCGCCTTCGAACGGGACCTTCGCCGAGGCGATGAGCTTCATGTATTCGGTCACGAGGTCCGCTTCCTTCTGCATCTCGCCGATGATCTCCGGAGAAAACGCCTTGAGGTCGATCTCCGCGTTGAGGAACATGATCTTTCCGTAATCCTTCTCGAATTCGGCACGGAACGGGGACGCGAGCATGGCCATGGTCCACTGCTGGGAATACTCCTGCAGCTCCGGCCCCGCGTTGTTCCAGAAGGTCTCCTCCCCGTCGTAGAACGCGTCGTTCGTATCGATCGAATGCCGGATCCCGACAAGCGTCTCCAGCGTCATGAGGTGCTTCTCAAACTCCTGTTCTTTGAGGAAAACCTCCTTTGCCGTCCCGTAATCGGGCGCGTTCCGGAACGCTTCGGTCAGTTCCTTCATTTCCCGGATCAGGGCTTCCTTGTCCGGTCTTTCATAGGGCATTTCGCGAAACTTCATCTTCTGTCCTCCCTTTTCTTCCGGCATTCTCCCGCCTGGGCGCGCTGCGCCGCCGGCCGCCGGTCTCTTTCTCTGTTTCAGTGCATGGTCCCGCGCAGGTATTCAATGCTCATCCGCGCGCATTCCATCGCGGTCTTCCCCATCGAGGGTTCGTCCTGCTCGACGACGATCCATTCCGCGCCGGCGTCCCCGCAGGCTGCCAGGATCCCTTCAAAATCCTGCATCCCGTATCCGACCGGCCGGAATTCGAAAGCGCCGTCTCCGCTCCCCTCCTCCGGCGCCGCCTCGTCTTCCATGCCAAGCAGCGCGTACAGCCTTCCGCCTCCCTTTCCGGAGCGGAAGAAGTCCTTCAGGTGCACGATGGGGGCCCTGCCCGCGTATTTTCGGAGATATGCCGCGGGGTCCTCCCCGCCGACGCTGACCCAGCAGGTATCGAGTTCCGTCTGAAGGAGGTCCGCCGGGATCGTGTCATAAAGGACGTCGAGCGCGTACGCGTCCCCGATCTTCGTGAATTCGAAGTCGTGATTGTGATAAAGCAGGCCGATCCCGCATTTCTTCGCCGCTTCCGCGATCTTCCGGACGCCGGCGACCGTTTCCTCCCAGCCGTCCGTGCCGGGACGCCGCTCTTCCGTAAGATACGGCACGGCGACGTACGGGCAGCCGATCGCAAGATAGGGCGCGAGGGCTTCCTCCGGGTCGTCCGCCATATCGTAATAGGGGACGTGCGCGGAAACGGCGGTCAGGCCGGTTTCTTCAAGAAGGGCTTTCACCTCTTCCCCGCTCTTTCCGAAAAGCCCGGCGAACTCGACGCCGTCGTAGCCCATTTCCTTTACTTTCCTCAGGGTTCCCGCAAAGTCCGCTTCCATGTCGCCGCGGACCGAATAGAGCTGCAGTGCCGCCGGAAATACCATTTTCAAACCCTCCTTTATTCTACAGGTTCCCAGTCCTCGAGGAATCCTTCCCCCATCGCCTCGCGAACGTTGCTGACAAGGAAAAAGGCCCTTTCGTCATATTTCTTGACGATGTCCTTAAGGCGCACGATGTCCCGCTTGGAACAGATGCACATCAGGATCGTCTTGTCCTCCTGCGTATAGAGTCCGCGTCCGTAGAGTCCCGTCACGCCGCGGTCCATCGTATCCATGATCTCCTGTGAGATCTTCCCGCTCTCCCCGGAGATGATGAGCGCCATCTGCGCGCTCCGGCCCCTGCCGAGCACAAGGTCCGTGACGTACCCCATGATCACGACGGCGATGATCGCGTAGAGCGTCGCCTCTACGCCGAAGACCAGCGCGCCCAGAAGGACGACGGCGCCGTCGATCACCTGGATGAGCCTCCCGATCGAAACGCTCCGAAGCACGGAATGATGCAGCGCGTCCGCGAGCATGTCGGACCCGCCGGACGTCGCGTCCGCCATCAGGAGCAGCGCCGTCGAAAGGCCGAAGAAGATCGCGCCGTATATCGCGGCGAGCAGCATGGAATCCGTCAGGTGCAGGTCTTCCGGAAGGATAAGGAGGAACCCGGTGATGAGGAGCCAGACGGCCCCGGTCCGGAGGCACCTCCTCCAGCCGCGCACCCGCGCCGCGTAAAGGAGGACAGGGACATTGAGCACCAGGTTCGAAAGCCACAGCGGGACCGCGCCGCGCGTAACGGAACGGAGCACGATCGAAAGGCCGGAGACCCCGCCGGTGACGAGGCCCGCGGGATCGAAGATCATTTTCGTCGCGGCAGCGCAAAGCAGCGCCCCGATCACCATCAGGACGCCGTCTCGGATATACTTGTTCCGTTTGTTCCGTTCCATACAACCGTCAGCATAACAGGAAACAGGCGGGAATGCAAACCGCCCTTCCCGCCTTACGCGCTCTCCATCGACCAGGCGAGTTCCTCGAACTGCCGCGTGTAGAGCTCGTAATAGTATCCCTTCTGTTTCATAAGTTCCGCGTGCGTTCCCTGCCCGATGATCCGGCCGTCCCGGACGACCAGGATCACGTCGGCGTCCGTGATCGTCGACAGGCGGTGCGCGATCACGAAGGACGTACGCCCCTCGATCACGACGTCGATCGCGTTCTGGATCGCCTTCTCGGTCACCGTATCGATCGACGAGGTCGCCTCGTCGAGCACGAGGATCCGCGGATCCGCGAGGATCGCCCGCGCGAAGGAAAGCAGCTGCTTTTCACCGGTAGAGAGAAGCTCTCCGCCCTCTCCGACGTCCGCGTCAAGGCCGCCTTCCATCTTTTCGAGGATCCCGTCGGCGGCGACGAGCCTCAAAGCTTCCATGATCTCCCCGTCCGTCGCGTCCGGCCTGCCGTACCGCAGGTTGTCCCGGATCGAGCCGGCGAAAAGGTGCGGCGTCTGGAGGACGTAGCCGATATTGCTGTGCAGCCACAGCTGCGACCGTTCCCTCGCGTCCCGGCCGTCGATCAGCACCTGTCCCTCCGTCGGTTCGAAGAACCGGCAGACCAGGTTGACGAGCGTCGATTTCCCGGCGCCGGTCTCGCCGACGATCGCGACGTTGGTCCCGTGGGGAACTTTCAGGTCAAAATGCGACAGCACGTATTCCTCCCCGTCGGGGTATTTGAACGAAACGTCCCGGAACTCGATGTCGCCGCGGAGCGGCTCCCAGTTCTCCTTCTTCGGATGGAAGGTATCGCCGTACTTCTCCACCACCGCCGGGCTGTCCGCAACGTCCGACTTCTCATTGAGCAGCTTCGTCAGCCGTTCGATATTGACCTGGATCGCGACGAATGCCGAGAGCGTCTGGATGATCATCTGGATCGGCTCCAGCATCTCGAGCGCGTAGGTCATGAAGACAGACAGCGTCCCGATCCGCATGAGGCCTTCCCTCGTCAGCCGCCCGCCCTTCCACAGGACGAACGCGAGGACCAGCGAGGAAAGGAACGTCACCAGCGAAATGAACATGGCGGAGGTCCTGGCCTCCCGGATGCTCATCCTGCGCATTTTCCCGGTATCCGCCCGGAAATCCGCGATCATCTTCTCTTCCACGCCGAGGACCTTGATCTGGCGGGCGCCGGTGATCCCTTCGTTGTAGTTTCCGGTGATCTTCGAATTGATCTCGCGGATCAGGCGGTTGTACTTGAGGAGCTTCTTCTGGAAGAAGACCATGAATACGACCGCGACCGGGATCAGCGCCAGGATATAGCCGGCCAGCCGGATATCCGTGAACACCATGACGACGAGAACGGCAACGACGTACGATCCGCCCCAGACAAGGTCCATCATCCGCCACGACATGATCTCCCCGATCAGGCCCGTATCGCTCATGACGCGCGCGTGGATGTACCCTACGGCATTCTGGTTATAGTAGGAGAACGACAGGGTCTGCAGATGATTGAACGCGGCGTTCCGGAGGTCCCGGTTCGTCAGCATCTCGATCCTTCCGCACCAGAAAGCGCTCGTATAGGAAATGAACGCCTGGACGATCAGCGTGGAGATATACAGCACGATAAAGGGGGCGAGCCCCTGCAGCGTCATTTCCCCCACAAAATGATCGATCGCGTACCTGTGAAAGAGCGGGTAGAACGCGTCGACCGCGGATGCGAGCGCGCCGAAGACGACCATGCCGAATACGATCTTACGGTACTGTTTTACGTACGGCCAGATCTTCGGTATGCCGAACCACGGCAGCTTGACCGCGTATTCATCTTTTTTCTCTTCACTGTTTCCCATTTTATACTGTCAGGGAGGCGTATGATCCGTCTTCCTCTTCATAAAGACCGCCGGTCTGCAGGTCGAAGATCTTCCTGTAGAGTCCGTTCCGCGCAAGGAGGTCCTCGTGATTCCCGCTCTCGCGGCCCCTGCCGTCTTCCAGCACGATGATGTTGTCCGCGTGCATCAGCGTCGTGATCCTGTGCGCGATGAGGATCACGGTCGAACCGGCCGTATTCTCCCGGAGCGCGCTCCGGATCCGGCGGTCCGTTTCCGCGTCCACCGCGGACAATGAATCGTCAAAGATCATCACCGGGGGCCTGCCCACCAGCATCTGCGCGATCGCCGTCCGCTGCTTCTGCCCGCCGGAAAGCGTGACGCCCCGTTCCCCGACAAAGGTCTCATATCCCGAGGTAAAGCTGCTGATCGTATCGTCGATCCGCGCGACCTTGGCCGCGCTGCGGATCTTCTCCCGGTCGTACTTCTTCTCCCGGATGCCGATGTTCTCTTCCAGCGTGCGCGAGAAGAGGTACGGCTCCTGCAGCACCATGCCGATATTGCTCCGGAGATGCGCCATGCTCATTTTCCGGATATCCACGCCGCCGACCGAAATGGTCCCGCACTCCTCCGGCAGCGTATAAAGCCGCTCGAGCAGGTACATGAGCGTCGATTTGCCGGAGCCGGTACCGCCGAGGATCCCGACGGTCGTCCCGGCCGGGATCGTGAAACTGACGTCCCGGAGGACCTCCGCGCTCCCGTTCTCGTACGTGAAAGTGACGTGGTCGAACGTGATATCACGGTCCATCGGCGGACTTACGGGATCCGGCGGATCCGCTTCCGGTTCCGCGTTCATGATGTAGCGCAGACGGTCGATCGAAATGCCGGCCTTGCTCATTTCCGTAATGATACGTCCGACCACGCGCACCGGCCACATCAGCATCAGCGTATAGGCCACCAGCGCGATGAACTTGCCGGCGGTCAGCGTCCCGCGCACGCAGAATACGGATCCCGCGGTCAGCACCGTCAGTACCTGCAGCCCGGTCACGACGTCCATGGACGACCAGAAGATCGACAGCAGTTTGATCAGGTGGATCCAGAGGTCGGTATACTTGCTGTTCTGCTTCTCAAACCGCTCCCGTTCGTAGATCTCCCTGCCGAACGCGCGGACCACGCGGACGCCGGTCAGGTTCTCCTGCGCGATCGTGGAAAGTACGCCTTCCTCCTCATCCGCGGTCCGGAACGCGCTCCCGATGCGGGAATGGAAGAAAACGGAATAGCCGATGATCACGGGAATGTACGCCGCCGACAGCAGCATGACCCGCCAGTCCGTGCTTCCCATGAATGTAAGGGCCATGACGATCAGGATCGTCGTCCGGACGAGCGAGATCAGCTGCTCGGACACGAACCGCTTGATGGTCTGCACGTCGGAAGTGCAGCGCTGGATGATATCCCCCGTATTGTTCTCGCTCAGCCACGTATACGGCAGATGCAGGATGTGCGAAAAAAGGTCGTCCCTCGCCTGGCAGACGAACTTCTCCGCCCCGCGCGAATTGAACGAACGGAAAACGACCCTGCTCAGCGCCGCCATGAGCCCGCAGAGCGCCACGCAGAGCGCGATCACGGCCGGCCTTGACCGGAGCGCGGGGATGCCGCCGGCAGCTTCCACCAGCCGCTTTGCGAACCCCGGAAGCTCCGCCGGATCATTTCCGATCACGGAGTCGACCGTAAAGGTGATGATCTTCGGCGTGATCATGTCGAACAGCGAAACGAGGGCGGCAAAAACCACGGCCACCGCGAAATAGCCGGCGCAGCCGCGCAGGAAATAGAGGATCAGCTCCGTATTATTCTTGAAACGTTCTTTTGCCGCCGTCATGATGCCGTCTTCAGACTTTCCGTCTTCTGTCTTCCGCTCTGCCCCGGTCCGCGGAAGCCCTCCGCGCTCCCGGGCGAAAAAAAGCCGCTGGGTCATTTTCATTTCCCGGCGGCATAGTCTGCTTCTGCTCAGTCTACTGTTTCAGCTTCCTTACGATCCATATCAGGAGGCAGGAGCCTACGATAGACACGATGATGCTGCCGATAAATCCGGATCCGTGGATCCCTATGATGGCCAGGACGATCGAACCCAGAACGCCCCCCACCAGGCCGAGAAGGATATTTCTGACGAGGTTTCCCTCGGAATCCATAATCTTCCCCGCGACAAAACCTGCGATCCCGCCGATCACGAGGTTTAACAAGATCTTGAACATGGAACCGGCCTCCTTTCTTCTCTTATCACGGAATCATCTCTTCCGTCCATTATCTTACGCCGGTCGCGCGCGGTTTTCAATACCCGTAAATATATACTTCGGAAATGACCGTGTCTTCGTATTTCGTCCCCGGATAGACGTCCCCGATCGTGAACGACATATCGGACGCGGTCCCGTTGTTTTCGATCGCGACCCACTCGATGCGCTTATCCCCGGTGAACGTGACCATCTGTTCCTCCGCGCCGACGCGGATCCACAGCGTCTTCGGCTTCGCGTTTTCCTTATAATAATCGTCGCTCTTCCAGTTGCCCAGCTTGAACCCGACGTAACGGACGTCCCAGACCCCGTTGAAATAGATATCGACGCGCTCGCCGATACCGTACCCGTCGACGCCTTCCTGCCAGTTGGAATCATCCTTCTCGTCAAAAAGGAGGATCGGGTCGTTCCGGACCCCGATGTCCGACTGATCGATCGTCGACGTTGCGGTCGCGCTCCCGACAGAGACCTTCATCATGCCGGAAAGGTCGGGATCGCCGGAAAGAAGAGAAAAGAGCGGTACGGGGACGGCCGTGGGCTCCGGCGTCGGCGTCGGTTCCGGCGTTTCCTCCTCAACCGGGAGGAGCTCCTCTGCCGCCTCCGCGGGAAGCGCTTCCGTTTCCTCCGAAACGCCGTTTTCCTCGATTTCGGCAGCTTCCGCAGAAGCGTCCGCAGTCTCTTCCGCGGCAGCCTCCGCCGCCGCTGCGGCTTCCTGCTGTGCCGCTTCCTGCTGTGCCGCCGCCTGCTGCGCGGCAGCCTCTTTCTGCGCCTTCATGCCGCGTCCCAGGGTAATTTTGTATACGGCAAAACCCGCGAGCAGCGCGAGGACCGCTACGATGGCGATGAACGCCCATGCCGGCAGGCCTCCCCGCGGGGGCTGCGTAAACGCGGACGGTTCTCCGGCCGGAGCGCCCGTGTACTGCGGCGCGGGCTGCTGCGGCGCCGTGTACTGCGGCACAGGCTGCGGAGCCTTCTGCCGCGGCGCGTTATAGCCCTGCTTCGGCTGCGGGGCGGACTGCCTCGGCGCTGTGTATACAGGCGCCGGCTGCGGCTCAGCCTTCGGCGCGG
>JAEEGL011004411.1_pt1 | contig 10493 bp, 7 predicted proteins | sample 9134231 | NCBI WGS metagenome assembly JAEEGL01 (sample SAMN16246548, study PRJNA631951) | gut metagenome | biome: gut microbiome; feature: rumen; material: fiber-attached | host: Bos | place: Iran: Karaj | collected 2018-10 | reverse complement strand
GCAGGTGGAAGGCCGCCGTAGCACCAGTCGAGACCGATGGCGACGGCCAGGGCCATCTCTCCGGTATCCAGGAAATGATCCGTGTGCCAGTCGGGGAACGCACATACCGTCAGAATATCCTCCCTGACCCGGTGAAGATACTTTTCATTACCCGTCATTCTCCAGGCATAGGCACAGAAAAATATTCTTTCAAGGGCATAACGGGACTGCTCCAGTAGCCTTGTGCCGGATGCATCCAGCCTGTATGAAAGCTGCAACGTGTCATCCACGCACTCATTGGCGTGGGCGACGATGGACTTGTGCAGCAATTTCACATCCCTGTTGCGGCAGATGTTTTTACGCAGCGTCTTGATATCGGCATCGCTCATCAGTAGCCGCGGATGAGCCTTGGTGACCGCTGCGTCCCAGTCGGGCATGCTCTCAGCCCCCGGAATGGAGGCTGTTAAACAAAGGACCGACAGAATCAAGGACAATAACATATATATATGCAAATTTATTATTTTTTTATTTTATTTGATTAAATTTGTAGAAATAAAGATTGTATGCTCAAAGCTATTTTAAAGGGATTTCCTCTCGCGCTTGCTTTACTGCTTTATGGCTGCGACAGGCAGGAAAGTATGGGAGAAGTGGCATACAGGGTTTTCTCCGTGGCGGCACAGCAGTGTGAGCAGTTAGCTCAAGAGCTCGACAGCCTGCACACTCCGAGATCCTTTGACGGAGAGAAATTAATTACTGCACGCCCGAAGTGGTGGTGCTCGGGTTTTTTCCCGGGTACGCTCTGGCTGGTTTACGAATATACCGGCGACGAAAGGTTCCGCGCCCTCGCCGAGCGCGAGACCGCCAAGGTTGAGCCTATTCAATGGGTCACCAACGACCACGATGTCGGGTTTCAGATTAATTGCAGTTTCGGTCAACAGTATCGTATTACGGGGGATGCCCACGCTAAAGAGGTCATGCACACGGCCGCACACTCCCTTTCTACCCGTTTCAATCCGACCGTTGGCTGCATCCGCAGTTGGGATTTCCAGTTGCGCGGCTCTTCTTGGCAGTTCCCGGTCATCATCGACAATATGATGAATCTGGAATTACTGCTGAGCGTGGCGGACTTATGGAACGAGCCTGAACTGGCTCGCGTAGCCGTCTCTCACGCCAATACGACCTTGAAGAATCACTATCGGCCGGATTTCACCACCTACCACTTGGTGGACTACAGCCCCGCTGACGGATCTGTAAACCGGAAGCAAACCGTTCAGGGCTATGCCGATGAGAGTGCCTGGGCCCGCGGGCAGGCATGGTCGCTCTATGGCTTCACCATGATGTACCGCTTTACCCGTGATGCAGCCTATCTGGACCGTGCCATTTCCGTGGCCGACATGCTGTTGTCCCGCCTGCCGGAAGACGGTATTCCTTACTGGGATTTTGATTCCCCAAAGATTCCCGATGATTACAAGGATGCGTCGGCCGCAGCAGTGATGGCTTCGGCCTTCACTGAGCTGGCCGGGTATGTCCCGGACGGCAGCCCTTACCGGAAAATGGCGGAGCGCCAGCTGAGGACGCTTTCTTCGGAGGAGTACCTTGCCGAGCCCGGCACGAACGGCGGTTTTCTCCTGAAGCACAGTGTAGGGAATCTGCCCGGCAACTCCGAGGTTGACGTGCCTCTCACTTATGCCGATTATTATTTCCTGGAAGCGCTGCTGAAATTATGATGAGCCCAAAATCTTGCATTCTGGCTTTGTTGAGTTGTGCCCCCCTGTTCTGGGGCTGCGGCAAGCAAAGCGAAGAAGAGGGGGGAACCTATGTCGGTCCGCCCGTAATCCAGTTACAACTCTTCGATTCCAAGTATTTCGCAATCGACGAGCGGATTCTTTCGATTTCCTTTTCGGGAGAAGGACAGGAAATATCCTGGGCGGAGGAGGACGCTGCCGTACAGCCCCGGATCCAGCATGGAAAATGGAATGCAGAGGTGAAGGAATTTTCGGTTAACCCCGGACATTTCTCCGGCGTATTTACCGTAGTTACCAGCCGGTATACCTACTCCTTTTCGCAGGTATTCGACACCGCACAAAACAAGAAAGTGGAAGTAGCCCTCGATTTCGCCGCTCCCGACAACCAGCCCAAGCGGAAAGTCGGAGTGCTCGGAGACTCCATTTCTACCTTTAAGGGCGCTATGTGCAATGACCGCTATTCCTGCTTTTATCCCGACGAAGATCCGAATGTCGCTTCTGGGAACAGGGAAGCGGTCGACAATAAAACGAAGACGTACTGGTGGATCCTGGTAAATAACCTGATGAAAAGCGGGACCCTGGACGCCAATTCTTCGTGGGCCGGCAAGAGGGTTATCCATGAGACGAGCAGCGGCCAGCCTGCCGGTTTGGTGGACAGGGTGGGCGATTTCATCGATCCTGACATTATTCTGATTCACGGCGGGACCAATGACAAGAACAAGTCGACGCCGCTGGGGAGTTATGACTACGACCTTCCGGTAGATCAATTGGATGAATCTTGCTTCCGGAGCGCGTATGTCAAGATGATCAAACTGCTGCAGGAACGCTACGAGGGGGTTCAGCTCATTCTGATTATCGGCGACATGCTGTCCTCCGATTACGCCAATTCCATTACGGCCATCGCCGCGCACTACAAACTTCCGTATGTCAGTTTCGTCGGAGCCCAACTCCCCAAGTGCAAGGGCAGCCATCCCGACTATTCGGGGATGCAGACTATGGCGAAGGACATATACAATAAGTGCAAGGACTATTTGCCGTAACTTATTGTGTAATCTTGGAACATCTTGGGTTCTAGGCTTACACCCAGGGGCTTGCCGCTGGTTACTTCAACGTTACCGAGCTTGATGACGCCCTTCGTGATATAGGGGTAAAGCCCGTCCTCGTCGACATTGCGCTTGAATTTCCCGAAAATCATCGGGCCAGTGTAGTTTTTGTCGGTTACGGCGCTGTCGTCGATGACCAGATTCTCGATCTCAATTCTTTCCGGAAGGTAGCAAGTGTAGCCGAAGTCGTGCTTCCCGGTATTGGTACCGCTTATCAGGGAGACGGTCTTGGCCTTTTCAGGAACGATGAGTTTGCAGTTTTTGACGATGAGTTCGCCTTCCCAGGAACTGCCGTAATCGCCCCTGAGGGCGACGAGGGACTTGCGGTGGATGTTGCAGTTCTCAATCCGCATAGTGCCGGAACCGACAACATTGACGCCCGTGTGCCCGAACTCGCAGTTGGTGAGGGTGACGTTCCTTACGCCCTGATGGGCATCAAAGCGGGAGAAAACGCAGTGGTCCAGGCTGAGGGCCTTGCAGAAGTTGGAAACGAAGATTCCCCAGTACTTTGTATCGTTGATGTCGGTGGTCTGGCTGCAGTTCTCCCATCTGATGCCCACACAGCCGTGGGCATTGATGTCGTATGTTCCCATACTGACGGGCACTCCGGCCGATCCTATGGTCTTGAAAGTCTTGTGTGCCGTGAGAAGGCAGCCTCTGACCACGACGTCGGCAACCTTTTCAAGGGCCAGGAACCCGTCGTACGGGGCGCCGTGGTCGAGTTCTCCTTCAACATAGTGGGTGATATTCTCTATTTTGACGTTGGAACGCTCCACGGCGATGCCGCGGCAGTAGTAGGTGTACTTGGAGGGAGCCTGGTTGGCGATGGTGGTAAAGGTGCCGCCCTTGATGACCAGGGGCTTTTCGTCAATGGGATAGGCCGTCATCTTCGTGATTTGGTCGTAATCCCAGACAAGGGCCGATGAGGGGTCGATGTTGCCGTCCTTGTCGGCGATGAAGAATTCCTTCTGGCTGACTCCGCTGTTCTGGTTCTTGCCGAGCCGGATGTACACTTTCTGATTGTCGTTGACGATCTGGACCAGGCAGCGGCCGGGAAGCGACTTCCCGATGCCGGTCTGCTCCCGTTTCAGGCTTTCTACACCCTCGATCGTGAAAGGCTCGAGCGTGGATTCCACGCGGAAGATATTGTCGTGTCGCTCATCGACGCCGACTTTGCTGTCGTCAATAATGAACTTTGCAGTGCCGAAATCGACATCCGTGCGGATGACGGCTGTTCCGAGGGTCTTGCCGATATAGTAAGTTTTCCCGTTCCTGGCCTTGACCGGGAGCCCTTTCTCATTGGCCGCCGCGTGGGTGGCGATGATGGCCTTGAAATCGTCAGTGACGCCATCGCCTTTGGCCCCGAATTTTTCATAACTGAGGTACTTTGGCGTAGCGCAGGAAAATGCGAATAGCGTGCAGGTCGCAAGGAAGAGACACTTTTTCATACAGGTTAGAACTTTATTACAGCGAAGGAATTATTGTTCAATTTGACGCTAACGGTCCCGTCAGGTCACTCATTGGCAAAGATTGCAAAAAGAAGTCAGGAATGCAAGAAAAGTAATCCGATTGTGTAATATGTGTGATTTGTTGTATTTTGTATGACTTTTTTATTATTTTTGCGTATTACTATGCAATGTATGGACGCTTTATTTGATATCAGGGGAAAGGTTACGGTAATGACCGGGGCCTGCGGGGTGCTGGGCAGCTACGTAGTCGATTATTTTGCAAAGCAGGGATGCAAGGTGGTGCTGCTTTCCCGGGAACATTCCCGGGAGAAGGCGCTGGGGATGGTCGAAAGCATCAAGGCGGCGGGCGGCGAGGCACTTTTCCTCCCGACTGACGTGCTGGATGAGGCGGTCCTGCAGGACAATCTGTCCGATATCCTGAAGGCCTACGGTACGGTGGACATCCTCCTGAATGCAGCCGGCGGGAATTTAGGCCCGGCCAACCTGCAGCCGGATCAGACCATCGAAGACCTGGACATCGATGCGATGAAGAAGGTCTGCGAACTGAACATCTTCGGTACGGTCATTCCTACCAAGGTGTTTGTAAAACCCATGATTGCACAGGGCAAAGGCTCCATCATCAATTTCTGCTCGATGTCCTCGTTCCGGCCGCTGACGCGCGTGGCGGGCTACGGCATTGCCAAAGCCGGCATGGCCAGTTGGACGGAGTGGCTGGCGGCGGAACTGGCAGCCAAGCACGGCGACGGCATCCGCGTCAACGGAATTGCTCCCGGCTTCATCCTGTCCAATCAGAACCGCTCGCTCCTGACCAATCCCGACGGTTCGCTCACCGACCGTTCGCACAAGATTCTGGCGCACACGCCATTCGGCCGCTTCCTGCAGCCGGATGAACTGGTGGGCACCCTTCATTACCTTGCCTCCGACGCCTCCAAGGGCGTCACCGGCACCATCGCCGTCGTGGACGGAGGATTCAATATCTTTAGTATATGATACTTATGCGGCAAGCCTGGCGCTGGTACGGCCCGGATGACCCCGTGAGCCTGGACAATATCCGCCAGGCGGGGGTGACGGATATCGTGAGCGCCCTGCACCATATTCCCAACGGAGAGGTCTGGCCTGTCTGTGAGATTGAAAAACGCAAGGCGCAGTGCGCTGCGAAGGGCCTGGTGTGGAGTGTCGTGGAGAGTGTCCCGGTGCACGAGCACATCAAAACCCGTGAGGGCCGGTATCTGGAATACATCGAGAACTACAAGCAAACCATCCGGAATCTGGCCGCCTGCGGCATCCATTGCATCACCTATAACTTCATGCCGGTGCTGGACTGGACGCGCACGGACCTCTCGTTCGAGATGCCCGACGGCAGCCGCGCCCTGCGTTTCGAGCGCGCCGCCTTCGTCGCTTTCGACCTCTTCATCCTGAAGCGCCCCGGCGCCGGGAAAGACTATACGGCGCAGGAAACCGCTAAGGCGAAAGCCCGCTTCGAGGCGATGGATGCCGACGAAATTGCCTTCCTCACCCGCAATATGATCGCCGGCCTCCCCGGCAGCGAGGAAAGCTTCACTCTGGAGCAGTTTCAGGCGGCGCTGGACCGCTACCGGGGCATAGATGCCGAACAACTCCGCGCCAACCTGATTTTCTTCCTGCAGCAGCTATGTCCCGTGTGCGAAGAAGTGGGCTCGCGGATGGTGATTCATCCCGACGACCCGCCCTATCCCATCCTGGGTCTGCCGCGCATCATGAGTACGGCGGAGGATTTCCGCAAGCTGATCGCTGCCGTGCCCAGCCCTGCCAACGGCCTGAACCTTTGCACGGGCTCACTGGGCGTGCGCGCGGACAACGACTGTCCCGCAATGATGCGCGAGTTTGGCGACCGCATCGACTTTGTGCACCTGCGCTCCACAAAGCGCGATACCGACGGCAATTTCTACGAAGCCAACCTGCTGGAGGGCGACGTGCCCGTCTTTGATATGATGAAAGCGATGCTGGAGGTGGAGCAGCGCCGCGCTTTCCGCATTTTTCTGCGTCCGGACCACGGCCACCAGATGTGCGACGACCTCAGCCGCCGCTCCAACCCCGGTTACTCCTGCTACGGCCGTCTGCGCTCACTGGCGGAACTTCGCGGAATAGAATACGCCCTTGCCCATGAATAGACTCCTGCATATCCTCCTCCTTTCCCTGCTGTTCATTCCCGCAGCGGCGGCCCCCCGGTACGCCAGGAGCATCAACGACAACTGGTCTTTCCATAAAGAGGGCGATCCGGTGATGCGGACCCTTTCGTTTCCGCATACCTGGAACGCGCAGGACTGCACGGATGACGAGCCCGGCTACTGGCGCGGCGTGGGCTGGTACGAGCGGACCGTCCCGCTGAATGACGACCTTTCGGGAAAGCGGGTGTTCGTGCGCTTTGAAGGGGCCAATCAGGAGCTGGACCTGTGGGTGAACGGCGTTCACGCCGGCAACCACAAGGGCGGCTACACGGCTTTCATCTTCGAGATCGGCAGCCTGGTCCGCAGCGGTGCCAACCAGTTCAGGATCAAGGTGGACAATTCCCACAACGAGGGCATCCCGCCGATGTCGGCCGATTTCACCTTTTTCGGCGGCATCTACCGTGACGTTTCGCTGCTGTTCCTTCCGGAAAACCATATCAGCGTCACGCATTATGCGAGCGACGGCGTCTATATCTCCACGCAGGAAGTCTCTGCGGAGAAGGCATCCGTGAAGGTGGAAACCCACCTGAGCATTGAGCGTCCGGAGAAGAAACTTTTCCTGGAGCAGACGGTCCTCGCTCCGGATGGCTCCGTCGTATCGACGGTCCGGCAGCGCCTGAACAAGCCCTCCGGAGAGATGGTCGTCACTACCGATGCAACGGTCCCTAACCCGCAACTTTGGGATGTGGAGGCTCCGCAGTGCTATGCGCTGCTGACCCGCCTGCTGGATGCCAAAGGCAACGAAATCGACGCACAGCGCAATTCCTTCGGCATCCGCACGTTCCGCTTCGATCCGGAAAAGGGCTTTTTCCTCAATGCTCGCCCGCTGAAACTCATCGGCACCAACCGGCATCAGGATTTCAAGGGCATCGGGAATGCCTTGCCGGACGAGATGCACCTGCGCGACGTGCGGCTGCTCAAGGAGATGGGCGGCAATTTCCTGAGGATTGCCCATTATCCGCAGGATCATCTGGTTTCCGATGAATGCGACCGTCTGGGCATCCTGAGTTGTGTGGAGATTCCGGTCGTAGACCGCATCGGATATGCGGACGATTTCACGCAAAACTGCGTGAACATGGCCCGGGAGATGGTGTATCAGTCTTACAACCATCCCTCGATGATAGTCTGGGCCTATATGAATGAGGTCATGCTCCGGAATAAGCCCTGGAAGGAAGACGGTTTTTCACAGCAGGAATATTACCGGAAAGCGAAGGATTGTGCTTCTGCCATCGATGCTGCCATCCGTCTGGCGGATCCTTCCCGGCCTACAATGATCCCCTGCGATTCCAGCCGCAAAAGATACAAGGAAAGCGGGCTCTGGGAAGTCCCGGACATCATCGGGCTCAATCTTTATTACGGATGGTACTACCGGACTTTCGACCATCTTGCCCCCGCACTGGATGAATATCACGCCTTATATCCCGGTAAGTCGCTCTTTATTACCGAATACGGTGCCGACGGGGATTCCCGTCTGCACAGTTTCGAGCCGGAATGTCACGATTATACCTGTGAGTATGCCCTTCTTTTCCATAAGAAATATTTTCCCGTGATTTTGGAGAAGGCGTATATTTCCGGCGCTACGGTATGGAATATCAATGATTTCCATTCGGAAGCCCGGGGCTTTGCCGTTCCGCACTTCAATCTGAAGGGGCTCACGACCGTTGAACGGATTCCCAAGGACAGTTATTGGTTCTACACGGCGCTGCTGGGAAAAGGGCCGTTTGTCCGCATTGGCGGAGCCGACTGGAAAATCCGCGGTGGGCAGGCGTCTGGCGGTGTCTGCGTCCAAAGCGTCGAGGTCTTTACATCGGCGTCCGGAGTGGAATTGTCCCTGAACGGAAAATCCCTTGGCGTGAAGCCCGTGGCGAACGGTTTTGCCGCTTTTGACGTACCGTTCACCGCCGGCGAAAATGTGCTGGAAGCCTCCGCTTCCGACGGCGCGAAGGATTTTCAGCGGGTGGATTTCCGCCTGGTCCCCGAGGACCTGTCGCAATTCCGGGAAATCAGTGTCCTGATGGGTACCCGTCGTTTCTTCGAGGACCGTGCCGAAGGCCAGGTATGGATACCGGAACAGGAATACCGGGCTGGCTCCTGGGGCTATGTGGGTGGCGAGCGGGCTATGCAGAAGAACAGTGGCGGAAACCGCCCGGCGTTTGAACCGGATATCGCGCTGACCGACAGGGATCCCATTTTCCAGACGCAGCGGGCTGGCATTGAGGCGTTCAAGGCCGATGTCCCCGACGGAAAATATATTGTCTATCTTTATTTTGCCGACCTCACGGGCCCCTACAGGGGCACCCCGATGCCTTACGGTCTTGGAAACGATGCCATCCCTGGCGAGGTGACGGAGCGCGTATTTTCTGTCCGTATCAACGGTACTACCGTCCTCCAGGACTTCAACATTGCGGAGCAATACGGCTATCATACGGCGGTCGTCCAGCGCTTCCCGGTGGAGGTCGAAGCTGGAACCGGCCTCAGTGTTGATTTCGTCCCGTCCAAAGGCCTTCCGGTCTTGAATGCCATAAGAATCATCCGATATGAATAGAGTAATCACTATGCTGGCGGCCCTGCTGGGCGCCGCTATGCTTTCGTATGCCCGGGAAGTCCCTGCTCCGTCGGGTGCTTCCCCCCGGGTGCTGGCCCTGCTGAAGGAGGATCCGGACAGGTGCGGGGTGAACCTGCACGTTTATGAGTTCGACCCCATTTTGGATACTCCGGCGCCGAAAGGATATAAGCCCTTCTATATCAGTCATTACGGCCGTCACGGAACAAGGGCTGACGAAAGCGGTGACGCGTATGTCTATGTCGTCGAACGGCTTGAGAAGGCAGACAGTCTGGGCATCCTGACCGAAGAGGGCAAAAGTCTCCTCGCGGAGTGCCGCGCGGTGCTCGACGCTTATGGTGACCGGAAGGGCCGGCTGACCCCCAGGGGGGAGAGGGAGCACAGAATGCTTGCCGACCGGATGTACAGCCGTTTCCCCGGGGTGTTCAAAAAAGGTCCCGGAAACATCCGCGTACAGTCCAGCGTCGTTCCGCGCTGCCTGGTCTCGATGGCTTCCTTCATCTCGGAACTTTCCGCCCGCTGCCCGTCCCTCAAATACTCCATCATATCGGATAACCAGGCCCAGAAGTTTCTCACCAACAACTGTTCCGGGGAGCATAAGCAGAAAGCCAGGAAACTGGTCAGGCCCCTCTCCCGTCTGGAGGTGGATACCCTGCAACTTCCCGCCCGGATCTTTACGGATCCCGAACTGGGGCGGCAGGTCGTCGGGAGCATCGCCCGCCTGCAGCGGAGAATCTGCAATACCGCCGTCATGGCGAAGAATTTCGATTTGGACGTAGATATTTTCCGGCATCTCAATGCCGATGTCATTTACCGCTATTTCGATGCGAGCAACCGGAATATCTACCTGACGCAATGCAATTCCGTGGAATTCGGAGAACTGCGTATGCCGCGCATCGCGCACATCGTTGAAGCCATCGCGCATCAGGCCGACGAAGCCATTGCGAGCGGGCAGGTGGCGGCAGACCTTCGCTTCGGACACGACTGGCCCTATATGGCCATCGTCAGTTACCTCGGGCTGGAAGGCCCCGGAGACCGGATGACTTTCGAAGAGATTCCGCAAAAATGGTTCGGCCCGCAGTATATCTGCCTGGCCTGCAACCTGCAACTGATATTCTACCGCAACAACAAGGGCCGCGTCCTCGTCAAGTTCCTGGTCAACGAGAAGGAAACCCTCCTGAAAGGGCTGGAGCCGGTTCAGGGGCCGTACTATGACTGGGCGGTCGTAAGGGAGAACCTGGACGGCTGGCGCCGCGCATAAACTTCTGCGAACTAGTTTACGCTGATCGTCAAGGGCTTTTTCGTGGCTTTGAGCTTGAGTTCCCGGGGACCGTCGGCCAGACAGGCGATGATGGCCACCTCCTTGCCGGCGAGGTCCTTGTCGAATTCCAGGGTAAGGCTGACGCGGCTCAGGTCTTCGCTCCATT
>JAEEGL010650617.1_pt1 | contig 10493 bp, 9 predicted proteins | sample 9134231 | NCBI WGS metagenome assembly JAEEGL01 (sample SAMN16246548, study PRJNA631951) | gut metagenome | biome: gut microbiome; feature: rumen; material: fiber-attached | host: Bos | place: Iran: Karaj | collected 2018-10 | reverse complement strand
GATGGGCTCGTAAGCGATGACGATGCCTGCTGCCTGCTCTGCTGTAACGTTCAGCAGATCGGACTTGATCTGAAGGCGGATCCAGTCAAGAGTAACGCCGGCTTCTCTCTGCTCCAGAGTCTCGCCGCAGCAGATGATCGGGGTAAGGCCGTGCTCGAATGCCTTGAGGACCTTCCTGTTGATGTCAGCGTCGGTCTCCTTGAAGTACTCTCTTCTCTCGGAGTGGCCGATGATGACATACTTTACGCCTGCATCCACCAGCATGTTCGGGGAAATCTCGCCGGTGTAGGCACCCTTCTCCTCAAAATAGAGGTTCTCAGCGCCGACAGCCACGTTGGTTCCCTTTACCGCTTCCACTACCGGAACGATATCGATGGCCGGAACACAGTAAACAACATCCACGTCATCGCTCTGTACCAGCGGTGCCAGCAGAGCTACCAGCTCCTTCGCCTCGGAGGGAGTCATATTCATCTTCCAGTTTCCTGCTACGATTTTTCTTCTTGCCATGGTTTTCTATCCTCTTTCTCTATTATTTGTCATTTGCAGCCGCTACGCCCGGAAGCTCCTTGCCCTCAAGGAATTCCAGGGATGCGCCGCCGCCGGTGGAGATGTGGCTCATCTTATCGCCGTATCCGAGCTGGTTGACAGCAGCCGCGGAATCGCCGCCGCCGATAATGGTGGTAGCGTCGGTGTCTGCCAGGGCTTTCGCCACAGCGCGGGTTCCCTCTGCCAGGATCGGGGTCTCAAAAACGCCCATCGGACCGTTCCATACCACGGTCTTCGCGGTGCGGACTGCCTCAGCGTACTGCTCCCTGGTCTTCGGTCCGATATCCATGCCCATCCTGTCAGCCGGAATACTGTCGGAATCCACAACCGCGGTCTCGATATCGCCGTCGATGGGATCCGGGAAATGATCGGTCACAACGGTATCTATCGGAAGCATCATCTTCTTGCCGAGCTTTGCGGCCTTCTCCAGCATCTCCCTGCAGTAATCCAGCTTGCTGTCATCGCAGAGGGATGTGCCGATCTCAAATCCCTGGGCCTTGACGAAGGTGTAGGCCATGCCGCCGCCGATAATCAGGGTGTCGCACTTCTCCAGCAGATTGGAGATAACGTTCAGCTTATCCGCGACCTTGGCGCCGCCGAGGATGGCGACAACCGGGCGGACCGGGTTCTCCACGGCGTTGCCGAGGAACTCGATCTCTTTCTGCATCAGGTAGCCGACCACCGCGGTATCCACATACTGGGTTACGCCGACATTGGAGCAGTGTGCGCGGTGTGCCGTACCGAACGCGTCATTGACGAAAACATCGCAGATAGAAGCGAGATCCTTCGAGAACGCTTCGCCGTTCTTGGTCTCTTCCGCCCTGTAGCGGGTATTCTCGAGAAGAATCACATCGCCGTCCTTCATGGCTTCCACAGCAGCCTTCGCGTTCGGGCCGACCACTTCCGGATCCGCCGCAAATTTCACTTCCTGGCCGAGGAGCTCGGAAAGCCTTACTGCCACAGGCGCCAGGGAAAGCTCCGGCTTCGGCTCGCCCTTCGGCTTGCCCAGGTGGGAGCAGAGGATAACCTTTCCGCCGTCGGAAATAAGCTTCTTAATGGTCGGAAGGGCTGCCACCAGACGGTTCTCATCCGTGATCTTCCCTTCCTTCAGCGGAACGTTGAAGTCACAGCGGCAGAGGACGCGCTGTCCCTTTACATTGATGTCATCTACAGATTTTTTGTTCAGTCCCATGATTATTTAACCTCCAAAAAAACGCAGGGCCCGGCCCTGAAAAGGCCGGACCCTGGCAATCATCCGTTTAAAACCGATTGATTATGATTAATTATGCAAGCTCGCTGAAGTACTTGATGGTGCGGACCATCTGAGAGGTGTAGCTGTTCTCATTGTCATACCAGGAGACAACCTGTACCTGATAGAGGTCTTCCGCAATCTGGGCTACCATGGTCTGGGTTGCGTCGAACAGGGAGCCGAACTTCATGCCGATAACATCGGAGGAAACGATCTCGTCCTCGGTGTAGCCGAAGGACTCGGTGCATGCTGCCTTCATGGCTGCATTGATAGCTTCCTTGGTAACGCCTTCCTTCTTCACAACAGCGACAAGGATGGTGGTGGAACCGGTCGGGGTGGGAACACGCTGAGCGGAGCCGATAAGCTTGCCGTTCAGTTCCGGGATAACAAGGCCGATAGCCTTTGCAGCGCCGGTGCTGTTCGGAACGATGTTCTGCGCGCCTGCTCTGGATCTTCTGAGGTCGCCCTTTCTCTGCGGTCCGTCAAGGATCATCTGGTCGCCGGTGTAAGCGTGAATGGTGCTCATGATACCGGACTGGATCGGAGCGTAGTCATTCAGGGCCTTAGCCATCGGTGCAAGGCAGTTGGTGGTGCAGGAAGCTGCGGAGATAACGGTATCTTCCGGAGTCAGCACGTTGTGGTTGACGTTATATACGATGGTCGGAAGGTCGTTGCCTGCCGGAGCAGAGATGACAACCTTCTTAGCGCCTGCTGCGATATGAGCGGAAGCCTTCTCCTTGGAGGTGTAGAAGCCGGTGCACTCCAGGACAACGTCGACACCGATCTCTCCCCACGGAAGGTTCTTCGCGTCTGCCTCTTTATAGATGGTGATCTCCTTACCATCAACAACAATACCGGTCTCGGTAGCTTCTACGGTGTGCTTGCCCTCGCCGAACTTGCCGGCGAATCCGCCCTGTGCGGTATCATACTTCAGAAGGTGTGCAAGCATCTTCGGGCTGGTCAGATCGTTGATAGCAACAACCTCATAACCCTCAGCCTCAAACATCTGTCTGAATGCAAGACGACCGATACGACCGAAACCGTTAATCGCAACTTTTACCATGACAATATCCTCCTTGAATTTGTTATTAATAATCAACAATTTGCTACATTATACTAAATCTCCTGCCAAAATACAAGTATCTGCCCTCTTCTTTCCCATGAACATTTGCGGTAGTATTTTCCATGAGGATCCGATATAATAATGATATCTTAATTTATAGAATGAATCTGACAAGGAGACCGATATGGAACAGATTACAACTTATAAATACCAGTGTATGGGAAATGACTACCTGGTCTACGACCCGAACCGCAGCCCGGTTGTGCTCTCCGCCGCCGGCATCGCCCGCCTCTGCGACCGTCACTTCGGCATCGGGGCGGACGGCGTTCTCGTGGGCCCCTTCCTGGACCGGGAGAGAATGTACGTTAAGATCTACAATGCCGACGGCAGCGTATCCGCCAGGAGCGGCAACGGCATGGCTATCTTCGCCCGCTATCTCCGCGACCAGGGATATGTGCAGAAAAGCAGCTTTACATTCGATACCGACGCCGGGGAGGAGCATGTTATTTACCTGAACGAGGAAGGCAGGCGCCTGAAGGTTTCCATGGGCATCCCCACCTTCTGGAGCGATGAGATCCCCGTGACCGGCGAGCGGCGCGAGATGGTGAACCAGATCATGGTGTTCGGCAAGATCCCGTATGTCACGACCTGCCTGTCCCTGGGGAATCCCCACTGCGTCATCTGGATGAATGAGATCTCAAAGGAAATTGTCTGCCGCATCGGCGAGCATTCCGAGAATGCGGAGTATTTCCCCGAGAAGGTCAACACCCAGCTGCTGAATGTCCTGGACCGCACCAACATCCAGATTGAGATCTGGGAGCGCGGCACCGGTTATACCCTGGCCGGCGGCTCCAATGCCTGCGCCGCCGCCTGCGCGGCTTACAGGATGGGCCTGGCCGACCGGAACATGTATGTGCACATGCCCGGCGGAATTCTGGAAGTGGAGATCCGTGAGGACGGAGAAGTCTACATGGTCGGCGCCGTCGACTATGTCGGATCCATTTCCCTGGGCAATGAACTCAGCGAGCAGATCCGGGCGCTGAAATAGTTTCCCGGCTTTCGCTCTCCCACCAGAAAAGGAGGTTATCCGTTGAAATTTACCAAGATGCACGGGTGCGGCAATGATTATGTCTATGTCAACGGCTTCGAGGAGAAGGTGGAGGATCCTTCCTCCGCCGCGATCCGGGTCTCGGACCGTCATTTCGGGATCGGCGGCGACGGCCTGATCCTCATCAACCCTTCCGATAAGGCAGACTGCGAGATGGCCATGTACAACGCCGACGGTTCCCGCGGGGAAATGTGCGGCAACGGCATCCGCTGCGTCGGGAAATACGCCTACGATCACGGTATTGTCGACAGGACCGATATTTCCATCGAAACCCTGGCCGGCATCAAGCACCTTCACATGGAACTGGAAGACGGACGTGTCTCCTCGGCGACGGTCAATATGGGAAAGCCCGAGCTCACCTCAGCCATCGACGAGGCGATCGCCGTCGACGGCACGGAGGCGAATTTCACCGGCATTTCCATGGGGAATCCCCACGCGGTGGTCTTCGTGGATGACCCGGCCATCCTCGACCTTCCGGTCATCGGGCCGCCCTGGGAGAACCATCCCCGCTTTCCGAACCGCACCAACACGGAATTCGTGAAGGTCCTGGACCGTTCCCACGTGCGGATGCGTGTCTGGGAGCGCGGCTCCGGCGAAACCCTGGCCTGCGGCACAGGCGCCTGCGCTGTGGCGGTCGCCTGTATCCTGCACGGTTATACGGATGATACCGTGACGGTGCACCTGCTGGGCGGCGACCTGGTCATCCGCTGGGACAGGGAAGAGGATCTTGTCTATATGACCGGCCCTGCCACGGAGGTTTTTCAGGGAGAAATTGAACTGTAACATCTGTAAGGTACCGAACCGGTAAAAGCATATGGAAGAACAGGAGGCAGGATATGGCAGAAAAGCACGTTGTCATCACCATCGGCAGGCAGTACGGAAGCGGCGGCGCCGCAATCGGAAAACAGCTTGCGGAAGAACTTGGCATCAGTTTTTATGACAAAAACATACTCCGAATCAATTCCGACGAGAGCGGCATCAAGGAGAGCTATTTCCATCTCGCTGACGAGAAAGCCGGAAGCCGCATTCTCTACCGCATCGTATCGAACCTGCGGCCGGAGAAATCCTCTCCTTCCTTCGGTCCGGATCTGACAGATTCCGACAACCTGTTCCGGTTCCAGTCCGAGGTGATCCGGAAGCTGGCGGAGGAGGAATCCTGCGTCTTCATCGGCCGCTGCGCGGATTTTGTCCTGGAGGGCACCGAAAACCTGGTGCGCGTGCACCTGAATGCCGACCTGGAATCCCGCATGGCCAGGATTGCGGAGCGCAACCCGCAGGAAAAAGACGTCCTGCGCCTCATCCGCAAGGTTGACCGGGAGCGCAATGACTACTACCGCTATTACACCGGCCGCGACTGGGCCAATTCCGAACACTATGACCTTGTGATCAACACCACAAAGCCGGGTATCGAAGGCACGGTGGCCATCATCCGCAGGTACCTGGAGACGGTGGGATACGCGCCCTGATTCTTACAGAAGGCGCTGACAGCTTGACGAATCAGCCGATTCATAATAGAATATAATTAATCATCAGATAGTTTTTATAATTATTTGGTGAGAGTGCAATAAAATGCGTGTAGTGCGCATTAACCTATTGAACGGATCAGAATCATCTCTGCCAGGAAGCCGGTAATGGTAACAAAAAAACAATTCGAAAATTCCCGAGTATTACTCCGTTACTTCCGTTCCCGGCAGAACTGGTCAGAATCTCTCGGCCCGGGTAAAACAACCAGTACCCGGAACCGAACAAGAGGACACCCCGAAAGGGGTGTCCTCTTGTTTTATCTCATCGGGGCTGTTTAAACCATCAGCCCTTCTTCAGTCCGTAGTGCTCCGCCACCTTCGCGAAGGCCTGCATGGAGCGCACAATCATATCATAGGAGACGCAGTAGGCAATGCGCACGTACCCGGGGCCTGCGAAGGAGCTTCCCGGCACCACGAGCACATTATATTTTTTGCACTCGTCGCAGAATTCCTTTTCATTCTCCACCGGGGATTTCACCCACATGTAGAACGCGCCCTGGGGATAGACGCACTCAAATCCCAGATCCGTGAGGCCGTTGTAGAGGGCATTCCGGTTCCTGTCATAGGCGGCCACATTGACCTGCGCGTCAAGGCAGCGGATGATTGCCCGCTGGATGAGCGACGGGGCATTGACCGCACCCATCACGCGGTTGGCGATGGTCGCCGCCTGGATCACCTCTGCGCTGTCCGTCACCTCATCCGGAATCACCAGGTATCCGATACGCTCTCCCGGAAGTGACAGGGATTTGCTGTAAGAATAGCATACCATGGTATTCTCATAGTATTTCGTCACGTAGGGAACCTCGGCGCCGTCATACGCCAGCTCCCTGTAGGGCTCGTCGGAAATGAGGACAATCTCCGTCCCGTACTCCTTCTCTTTTTTCCTGAGGATGTCCGCCATGGCCCGGAGGGTTTCTTCCGAGTAAATGACGCCCGTGGGATTGTTCGGGGTATTGATGATCACCGCCTTGGTCCGGGGGCCTATCTTCTCTTCCATCTCCGCCAGGTTCGGCTGGAATGTCGGGAGGTTCGGGGACACAATGATGAGCTTTCCGTCATAATTGCGGACATAGTTTCCGTACTCCACGAAATACGGGGCAAAGGTCAGGACCTCGTCCTCCGGGTTAAGCAGCGTTTTCAGAGCAATATTCAGCGCGCTGGCCGCGCCCACTGTCATAATCAGGTTCCTGCTCCCGAAAGCCGTGCCGAACCGTCTGTTCAGGGATTCCGCGATGGCGCCCCGCACATCCTCATAGCCGGCATTTGCCATATAGCCGTGCACGAAGAGGGAATCCTCCTCGTCCAGCACCCCGCGGATGGCGCGGTTGACTTCTTCCGGCGCCGGAACGCTGGGATTGCCGAGGCTGAAATCGTAAACATTTTCCCGGCCGTACTCTTTTGCCAGACGGTTCCCCTCCTCAAACATCATCCGGATTGCGGAATTGTTGTGTACCAGAGGGATCATTTTCTCTGAAATCATCACTGTTTTTTCCTCCTGAATCTTCCAATCAGTTTTTTCCCGGCGCCCTTGTCCAGAAGATACACCATCGCCATGGCAATCCCGGTCACACCGAAGTAAAACCAGGTGATCGGCAGGGAAAACCAGGTGGTGAAGAAGGACAGGATCATGTACAGGGCAAACTGGCCGTAAAGCAGGTAAATGAACGGGTTCCGACCGTGAACAGCCGCCCTCCCGACCTGCGCCGCCGCGGCAGCAAGCGCGGCCTGGAAGGCGCAGACGCCCGGCAGTCCGAAATCGTACCAGGCATCATAGATGATGGTGGTCGTCGTCAGCTCCGCCTTCACGTACATGTTGCCCCAGCAGGTCAGGAACCAGTACCGGTTCTTCAGGCCGGTAAAGGTCCACAGCGGGAACAGCCCCTTGGCCCCCATCGTGTGGAACCGCAGATGCCGCGTCAGGAAATTAAAATTTTCATAGTTATTAATTATATACATATACGGCTGGGAAATAAACACCGGCGTATCTGCATTCTTCATCTCAAACACCGCATTCAGGTACGCGGAATCATGCCCCCGCACCACCGTCAGCAGTGCGAACAGGCCGGCGCACAGGACTCCGGCCGCCCCGACCCATATGGGGCTGAGCTGTTTTCCGGACATCCCCGCATAGACCAGGACTGTCAGGAGGATTGAGAACAGCATCTGTGACCGTGACGCGCAGAGTATGGGGATCAGGAACCCCATGCCCGCCGACAGGGCCACAGGCAGGTCCCATAAAAGCCGGCGGCGCTTTTCTGTCAGGAACCATATTACCGCCATGGCGGGAAGAAGCACCGCGCTGACGGTAAAGTAGTGGACTCCCTTGACGTGGAAGGCCGCATAGGCGTGGGGAACGCCCCGGACAAAGAAGGGAATGTACCCCAGGACCGCCGCCTCAAACACAAAGGCCAGGAAAACCACGGCCGAAAGGCCCGCGATAGACAGGAAAATCCCGAAATGCCCGCAGGAAGCCGCGTCGGTTCCGGGAACACTCTCCCTCTCTTTCCGGCGCGTCACGAGCTCATAGACAGCCCAAAATACTACGAAAGCCAGCAGGAATGAGAGCCAGGCCTGCGCGGTCCAGACGCCGCTAACCCTGCTCAGCTTCAGCAGTGCCAGCCCCTCGCCTCCCACGAAGCTGAGGGCGAAGAGCCCCCGCAGAGTGAGAGGATCCCGGCGCTTTTTCCGGTCTTCCAGGTAAAGCCAGCAGGCAGCCGCGATGAGGCCCAGGCCGGAAGCGGTATCATGCCCGCTCACTGACAGCAGGAAAGACGCCGCATAACAAATCAGATAAACGGTCATAACTCATTTTCCACAAAAGAGGAAAGCTCCTTCAGCGCATCCACCTCATCGGGCCCGGTGCAGACAATCTCAAAGGAATCCCCGCAGCGGATGCACGCGCCCAGCACGCTGAGTACGCTTTTGGCATTGTAATGGGTCCCGCGCAGGAACAGCTCCACGTCGGACTTAAAATGCATGGCCCGGCTGCAGAGATGTTCCGCCGGCCGAAGATGCAGTCCCCCGGGTATCTTCAGGGTAACCGTCGTCTTAATCATGGCTGCTCCTCCGCAGATTCCTGCGCTGTCTCGGGGCTCTCCCCCGAAGGCTCTTCCGAACCCTCCGCGGACTCCTCCACAGCGGAGGAAGACTCTTCCCCCGTCTCCAGCTGCGTTTCCTGTCCCGTCTGCTCGCCGCGCTCCCGGATGTGCACAGTCACTTCAGAGTTCCCCCTCTGCACGCAGCTTTCCGGAAGGGTCAGCGTGACGCGCACCTGGTGGGTTCCCGCCCCGAGGCTGCTGACATCCGCCGTCGGATGCATGGAGCTCACGGTAAGGCCTTCCACATCCTCCGCAAAGCCCTGTACGGAAACATCCACATTGGACGCTTCCACACCGTAGCTGAAGCTGCCGCTCTCCCCGATAATGGAAATATCGCTGGTCCGGACAGTGAAGGTTCTCTCCGTGAGAGCTTCAACCTTCAGGGTTACCGGGATGACAGTGCTGTCCAGCCCGGTCAGGGACACGCCGGAAGGCAGGTAAGAACTGATATCTACTTCTGTTTTGACATCGGCCCGGGCATCCTCCACGTTAAGCGCGGGATTCTGGATCCGGATTTCCGATACGGAGGCAAGCGCCGTCGCGGTGCCCGCCACCGTGACTGTCGGGACCGTCGTCTCCGCGCCCACAAACCGGAATCCGGGCGCGACGTTCCCGGCCACCACAAAGTTCAGCGGGATCTCCTTCAGCCTGAGCACCCGCATGGTATAGGCGATATCGCCCCCGAGAAGCCTCACGGATTCATCCAGGTTCAGCTCGTTCCCGTTGGCGTCGTAGAACCCGGGGGTTGCCTGGCCGCTCACGTCGGCGTCCGCGCCGGTCACATCAAACTCGATGCCCACGGAACTGATCTGTCCGACCAGGGACTGGGGCCCCTTGACGGTTACCTTCTCCGGACGCATCGTGACGCCGCCCGCCTGGTACCCGCCCTCGACGGTTCCCTGCGGGAACGCCCGCAGCGCGAATTCCTTCGTCTGCAGCGGTTCCGTCTGGATACGGATGACCTCCGGGGACCGGACGGTCGGGCCGGACTCTATCAGGTCCTCATGGTTGACGACCCGGACCGTGATGGGGATGGCCCCGGTAACATCATACATCTCCGCGATATCCGCCGACGCGTAAAAGTCGTCGGATTTGATCTTATATTCATCCTTTGTCTTTGCCTTGAAGCTGATCGTCGCTGTGTTTTTCCCGATAACCTCATAGGTCATATCGGCCTTTTCCAGCACTTCCGCGTTCACTATGGTGACAGGGATTTCCCGCATGATGGTCTTGCTGGGATTCGCCACATTGACCACCGCGAGCCACACAAGAAAAGCTAACGCAATCGCTACCAGCTTCAGGCTGAGATTATTCAGCAGCCTTCCCTTCATTCTTCTTCCTCATCTTCCATACAATTCCGAACCTTGCGGAATTCTCTTCCTCTTTTACCATCTCCTGCTTCAGAAGCGTCGTCAGCGCGTCCGGGTCTTTGATGCGTCTGAGCTGCCCGCCCTGCGCCACGGAGACACTGCCCGTCTCCTCGGAAACCACCAGGGTTACGCTGTCGGTGGTCTCGCTTACGCCCACCGCGGCGCGGTGCCTTGTCCCCAGCGCCTTGCTGATATCCATGTTTTCCGAGAGGGGAAGGTAACAGGTGGCGGCCGCCACACGGTTTCCGCGAATCAGCACCGCCCCGTCATGCAGAGGGGTATTGTGCTCGAAAATATTGATCAGGAGCTGGCTTGTCACCACGCCGTCCACTTCAATGCCCGTCCGCTCGATCTCCCCGAGGGGGGTTCCCTTCTCTATCACGATCAGGGCGCCGGTCTTCACCCGGCTCATCTCAAAGCAGGCGCGCACAAGCTCGCTGATGGTCTTCGCTGTAAACTCTTCCCTGGCCATCTCCGTCTCGGTCTGGAACAGGCGGCCGAACACATTCTGGCTTCCCAGCTGTTCCAACGCCTTC
>JAEEGL010531222.1_pt1 | contig 10493 bp, 9 predicted proteins | sample 9134231 | NCBI WGS metagenome assembly JAEEGL01 (sample SAMN16246548, study PRJNA631951) | gut metagenome | biome: gut microbiome; feature: rumen; material: fiber-attached | host: Bos | place: Iran: Karaj | collected 2018-10 | reverse complement strand
TTGTCATAGAATGCGATGAATTTCGAATAGTTGTTGCGAAGCGTATCGCCTGCTTTTTTTGCAAGGTCGAATCGGCGTTCGGTTTCCATGCCGGGATCGCATTCGGGATAGATTCCCATGCGCAGGCGAACCGTCTGCAGCTGCGCATCCGAAGACATATCGGACAAAAGAGCCTGATGGATACTTTCAAAATCGACGCCGTGTCTGCAATAAAGCATGAACTCGTCGCCGCCTTTTCTGCCGGCGATTCCATCTGTCTGTTCGGCGGCTTCCATGATCCGTCCGGCGATCATTTTCAGAATCGTATCGCCTGTCGCGCGTCCGTACAGTTCGTTGATCATTTGGAAATGATTGATATTTACGCTGACCGCGTCCATCGATGCATTCGGATGATATTTATCGAATTGTTCGACATAGCGGTAAAAGAATTCGTTGTTTAGAAGTCCCGTGAGCGAATCGCGCTCGGTCTGTTCGATGATATAGTTGTCTTCCGACAGTTTGATGACACGTTGGATACGTGCGAGGATGACCTCCGGCATGTCGTACGGTTTCGTGAGAAAATCCTGTGCGCCAAGATGCAGACTGGTGACTTCGGAAGCTTTGTCTGCGGTTAAAACGATGATCGGGATGCGGCGAAGAACGTTGTCGCTTCTCACCAGCTCCATCAAAGAAAAACCATCCATGACAGGCATCAGAAGATCCAGAAGCACGAGCGAAAGCACCTGCGCATTGTCTCTCATTTTTTGCAGGGCTTCTTCGCCGTTTTCGGCAAATATGAGATCAAAGTCCTTTTCCAGAATAAATCGCAGCAGCTCACGATTGATGCTTTCATCGTCTACGACGAGGAGCAGCCTTTTTCCGTTGGAAGAATAAAATCTTTCATGACTTTTCAGCATTTTTGGTCTCCGTTTTACAGCTGACAGATTGATTTCACCCAGAGATACGTTATTTTAGGCTATCGTTCCTTTTACACGGGATCTTCGTAGAAAGCAAGACAATTGCGCCCTTTGTCCTTGGCGCGATATAGAGCGATATCTGCGTCTTCGTAAATGTTGCCCGTTGGGTTTTTGCGGTCGCCAAATGCTACGCCGGCGCTTAGAGACGCGACAGGCGTGTTGTCGGTGGGAGACTGCATGAGCATATTTACATGATGTATTTTTTCTGCAATCAGATCGCGGAGCGCGCTGCCGGTATCTTTCATAATGACAGCGAATTCGTCGCCGCCAATTCGGCAGACATAGTCGTCTGAACGAAAATGCGCCTGCAGCACCGACGCAAGCCGTTTCAAAACGAGGTCTCCCACATTATGCCCGTAAGTGTCGTTGATGTTTTTGAAGTGATCGAGATCAATCAGAATCAACGCAATGTTCGATTCATCCGAGGAAGCGCGCACATGATCGAAGACGCTGCGGTTGTAGAGATTTGTCAGGTCATCGTGCGACGCCGCGTAAGAAAGCATATCCTGATGCTTCATCGTTTGAGAATACATCTGGTTGTACGTTTTCGCTAAAAATCTCAGCTCATAGGCGCCGCGTTCGGGCAGAATCTCCTTTTTCTGAATGCAGGCGATATTCTTTTCGATCGGACGTATCATCAGTCGCGCAATGATTACCACGCTAATGAGGACGAGAAGCAGGATTGCGACGATAAAAATTTCCTGCAAAATCAAAGCGCTTTGCAGCCGTTGCGCGCTGAGCGCCTGCTGTGCTTCGGTTGTTGCGATAAGATCCCGAATGCACAGATTGACATTTGTGCTGATTTTTGTTTTATAGTCCTGATAGGTACTGTCAAATACCATGTTTCGTGCGCGTTCGGCCTGCTGCGCTGCCGGTAAAGCGCGGTCGGTATCGCTTAAAGTGATTGCCTGCAGCGCATCGGGGAATTCCGTGATATCGTAGCCGAATGCTTCGATAGCCAGCCGCATGGCATAGTATTCGATTTGTACGAGGCTGTTGGAGAGCGCCATGGCGTCGTTCAGATATTGGATGGACTCTGTCCCCTCAAGGTACGTATTGACGTTTGCGAGCGCTTTGTCGCGCCGCTGCGTTACCTCTACTTCTTCAAAAAAATTCTGCACATGAATTCTTTCGCCGGTAATGACGAATGCGCGCACCTGTTCGGTCAGATAATCCGAACCGGTTTGCATATTGGCTGCATCCTGCTGGCTGACGATATATCGATCCGTCGCTTCCCGCATTTCTCGATAGCTGTTTCTGGTTTGGAAAACGATGAGCGTTAAAAGAACAGAAAAAATCACTACGAGGGAGATGAAAATAATATTCAGCCATCTCAGACGTATACCGTTTTTTGTTTTTTTGGTGGCCCCCTTGCTGTCCTCCATTATGCGTCTTTCTCTCCATTTTATTTACAGGATATTTACTTACTGATTATAACATGATTTTCCCGAAACAACAAACATCATACTAACGTTTTACGGGGGTTATGGCTGTTTGGTTTGCGGCGTTACAACGATTTCTGTTCGAAGTAACGGTCTATGTCTATGCGGGCGTTTTGAAGGAGCGCTTCCGTATCGGCGCCAAAGAGATCCAGCCCCGACGCTTGGAAAAGGACTGTTTCAGGGATGCCGTAATAGATGCTGCACAGGGCTTTCACGTATCCATATCCGAAATCGTCGGGCAGTCCGGGCGCGCCGACGGTCGTAACGTAATAAACTGTTTTCGCCCTGCACTGGCCGATCACGCGGCCGTCCTGCGAATAGCGGAAGGTAACTCCACATACGCTGACCTGCTCGAAATATTCTTTCAGGATAGCAGGGAAGGAGAGGTCCCAATACGGCGCAGCGATCACGATCTCGTCCGCCTGCGCGAATTGCTTGGCATAGCGGAACATGGAATCGGAGAAGTCCGCCTTTTCTACGGCAGTTTCCCTATATAGAAGCGAAGCTGCGTTCAATGGCGAAATGTTTTCTGCGGCAAGGTCAAGCTCTGCGATATTTCCACGCAATTTGCCGAGAACGTAAGCGGCGAGCTGGCGAGTCCGCGAGGCTTCGCGCACGCACGCGTTGATGAAAAGAATCTGATTCTGCTGCACTTTAGGACGTTCCTCCGTTCAAAATTCTGGAAATATCCTAACATAATTTGCCTGCGCGTTCAAGAAAACGGTAGAGGCCGAACACTTTTTTCGGAAAGGAACAACAACGGAATGAGCGCGGGACGACTGTTGATACAAAGCATAAAAACGCCGCAAGCGACAGATGGCTTGCGGCGATATGGCGGAGAGGGCGGGATTCGAACCCGCGTGCGCTTTCGCGCAAACTGATTTCGAGTCAGCCCCGTTATGACCACTTCGATACCTCTCCGTTTGGACGGAGAGTATTATACATGAAAAAATGAACGAATGCAATCCAAAAAACACAATCGCTCCATAATAAAATTGGAATTACTTCAAGACATTGCCTTTGTTATGACACAAGCGCCGGATACAATCATACTTGCAAGTAGATCACAACATTCTTCATCCTATACTTTTGAAGCGGGCCGTCTCATTAGCGAGGCGACCCGCTTCCGTAGGTTTTACGGATTACTTTTGGTATGCGGCGACTGCGCGGGCGATTCCGAGCTCCTCATTTGCGGGGATGACGTAAGCCTGCACGCTGGACTGTTCGGCGGTCAAGCGGAGAATGCCGTCCGATTCTGTCGGCGTTTTCAGAAGCGCAAGCCCGAGAAAGCCGAAATGCGAAAGCACTTTATCGCGTACCAGCCGGCTGTTTTCGCCGATCCCGCCGGTAAAAGCGATGCAGTCCAATCCGCCCATGAGGGCGGCGTATCCGCCGATATATCGGATGATCTCATGGCAATAGATATCGATGGCGAGCTGCGCGCGCGGTTCATGCGGCGCAGCCTCCTCTAAGTCGCGAAGATCATTGCTGATGCCGGAAATGCCCAAAAGTCCGCTGCGTTTTTGAAGCGCATCCTCGATCTCTTCCAGCGTCATCAGCCCGCTCTGTACGAGATAGAAGAGGATATAAGGATCGATATCGCCCGCACGGCTGGTTTGCGGCAGCCCGGACTGCGGCGAAAAGCCGAAACTGGTGTCTCTGCTTTGCCCGTCGACGATGGCGGTAATGGAACCGCTTCCACCCAAATGACAGGATACCGCTTTGTATTTTCCGTCGGGGAAAAATTCGTTCAGCCGGCTCGCCACATACGCGTGCGACGCGCCGTGGTATCCGAGACGGCGGATGCCGAACGTTTCGTACCACTCATACGGTACGGCATAGAGGTACGCTTCCGGCGGCATGGTCTGATGAAAGGCGGTTTCAAATACGCCGATGCGGGGCGTATCGGGCAAAAGCCGTTCAAACACGCGGATTGCCTCGAGATAGAAGCGATTGTGCTGCGGCGCTACAACCAGATACTCTTCCATACCCTTTAGAGTCTCCGCGTCCAGCGCATGCACGCCGTAATGCCCTTTGGAAAGCACGGTCTTAAAGCCGACCGCGTCGATCTCCGAAGCGGAGGAAACGGCGCCGTCCGGGCCGGTTAAGCGTTCCAGAAAGGCGAGGATGCCGGATTCGTAGGTGGGTATGACCATCTTTTCATCCCGAAACAGCGCGCCGGTGATTTCATTGCGGTACTGGAACAACCCGCCCTTCGGGTCGCCCACGCGCTCGGCGCGGCCGGAGGCGCGCACCGTTTCGGCGGGCATATCGTAGAGCTTGAATTTCAGCGATGTACTGCCTACGTTGCATACGAGCACAAGCATGGAAGATCAGTCCTTATAATATTGGATGGTCGCATCCGCCAAGACGCCAACGCGCGTGCCCGGACCGTGGTGCGAAAGGTGCGCGAGGACGTCGTTCCAATCGGAGGTAAAGTAGAGCTTTTCAGGCTCACCGAACCAGCCGCGGCTGCTGTAATCCGGGTAGGGAGAATAGTAGATGACGGAGCGGACGTTCGGCTTGCTCTTGGAGAGCTTGCCCCACATGCGCCCGCCGGTGGTTTTTCCGAATGCGCCCAGCAGGTAATGCGTCATCTGTCCCTGCGGCGAGAAGTTCACCAGAACGACGTCGCCGCCCTGCTCCGATACGCCCAGCGTCGCCATCAGCAGCGCGATAGCGGCCTCCGAACCCTTAGCGTTTGCGTTGGCGATGACCAGATCCTTGTCTTTCAGCCGCGGCGTGGCGTACAGCTCCTGTGCGCGTCCTACGCCGGCATAGTATTCGTCGATCGCGTTTCCGGCGAACAGGTCTACGATATCGAATTTGGTGTTGTAGATGCAGTCGATCTTGAAGAAATTATCGACCTTGCTGGTCATTTCCTCGATTTCCTTGCGCATGCCTTCATTGCTGAGCTGTCCCATGGCGATGACGGGGTTGAGTTTGTTCTTAGCTAAGAAGCCGATGGCGGTGCCGTGGTTGCGCTGGACGGTGTCGATATGCGCGATGCCGGGAAAGAGGAGCTTCCCGCCGCCGCCGAACGCGTTGAAGGGATGCGGCGTAAGTGCGCCCAGGCCGATGCGAAGGTCGGCTTCCATGAATTCCTTATTGATCAGCACGTGTATGCCGTTGCTGGTGGTACCGATGTCGACGCAGTTTTCGTAGGGATTGTGGTTGTAAACGGCGTAGTTCGCGACGATGTCTTCGCCGAGCTTTTTCACGAAATCCAGCCGTGAATGTGCGCCGTGCGTGCCCAGCGCACAGATGAAAATGATCTGTTCTTTCTGGATGCCCGCAGCATGCAGCTCTTCAAGAACCAGCTTCGCCAATATCGCCGTAGGCGTTGCGCGCGTGATATCGTCAAATACGATCACAATGCGCTGCTTGCCCTGCGCGAGCGTCTTGAGCGGGGGCATACCGTATGGATGATTCAGCTTTTCACGCAGTTCTTCCATACTCAGTGCAGGCAAATCGTCTCCGGGAATGCCGTGCCATGCGACGTCCCAATCATCGGGCAGCGGCAGCGTGACCGGTTCGAACCCGTTCCAGCAATTCTGTTGCAATGTAATATCCATGGATAGACCCCTTTCTTCAAGTTCAATGCGGATGGAATAAAGATTTGTACGATTCGAGTATAGTAATTTTGCCGTGTTTTGTCAATTACGGCATGCGCCGGAGGCTCTCTGCATCAAATTCCCAGCCGGCGAGGGAGTAGGGAAAGAAGACGTCCTTCACGTACAGCCACGGGTCGGATGTGGCGGGATTACGGATAATATGTATCTGCTGTGCGGGCATGGAACTCTGTCCGATCAGAAACGCTTTTTCTCCGGCTTCGTTTTCGCACAGATCCATGATGATGACGCAATGTCCGGGACTGCCGCTGATGATAAAAATGTCGCCCACACGCATTTCATCCAGTGAAATAGGCGTGCTTTCGGGACGGAGCGATCGCGTGCTGGCGTAGTTGAACAGCACGTCGAGATACTGGCGAAATGCGGCGTAGCTTTCATCGGGGACGGCTGTTTTTACCATCTTGGTGCGGTTGCCGTTCACCCGCAGCCGGTAGCCCTCGCGGTATTTTGCGTAGGGAAACGTATCGCCGTTGGTCAAGTGATAGTTGATGCGGTCGTATTGACCACTGGAAAACAGATATTCGCACCTTAAACGCAGCGCCGCGTCTGCGCACTGCTGCAAGTTTCTCTCGCCCACGTCGATTTGCAGCACCGCTGCCTGCCAGCCGTTAAGAGGGCTGATTGCTCCGTCGTATTGCAATATCGGACTGCCGTGCGGCATGAGTTTCAGGTCGCGGATGAATTCTTCGTAGTCGTTGCCCGCCGTGCGCGTATAGCCTTCCGGCAGGAAAAAGCGCGTGCGGATGGTGTCGCCGGTTTCGTCAATATAGTCGAACGGTACGGCAGGCTGCACGTCTGCGGGATTTGCGGGCGTTGGCGAGGGCACGGCTGTATGCGCGGGCGGGGGAGTAAAACGAAGCGCAGGCGCGGGAGAAACACTCCCGCAGCCTGCGCAGAAAATCAACATGGAAATCAGTATGACCGCGCATGCCGTGCGGCGTTTTGAATTATTGTGCCGAATAGTTGGGCGCCTCCTTGGTTACGTACACATCGTGCGGATGGCTTTCGACCAGTCCCGCGCCGGTGATGCGCACGAATTTGCCCGTGTTTTGCAGCGTGGGGATGTCGGGCGTACCGCAGTAGCCCATGCCGCTTCTGAGGCCGCCGCAGAGCTGGAAGATCGTCTCGCTCAGGGAGCCCTTGTACGCGACGCGGCCTTCGACGCCTTCGGGGACGAGCTTTTGCGCATCCTCCTGGAAGTAACGGTCCTTGCTGCCCTGTTCCATCGCGCCGAGGGAACCCATGCCGCGATAGACCTTGAAGCGTCTGCCCTGATAAATCTCCATTTCTCCGGGGCTTTCGTCCGTGCCGGCGAGCAGGCTTCCCAGCATGACGCAGTTCGCGCCGGCGGCAATTGCCTTGGTGATGTCGCCGGAGTATTTGATGCCGCCGTCGGCGATTACAGGGATGCCGTAAGGCTTAGCGGCTCTGGCGCATTCGAGTATCGCGGTGATCTGCGGCACGCCGATACCGGCGACGACGCGGGTCGTACAGATGGAGCCCGGGCCGATACCGACTTTGATGGCACTTGCGCCCGCTTCAATGAGCGCGCGTGCGGCGTCGGCGGTGGCGATGTTGCCGGCGATGATTTGCAGATCGGGATATGTGGCGCGCAGGTTGCGCAGCGCCTGAATGACGCCGCGGCTGTGACCGTGGGCGGTATCGAGCGTGACGACGTCGACCTTTGCTGCGATGAGCGCCTCGGCGCGTTCCATCAGATCGTGAGAAACGCCGAGCGCAGCGCCGACTACCAGCCGCCCGCTCTTATCCTTGGCGGAATTCGGATACTGTATCGCTTTTTCAATATCTTTGATGGTGATGAGACCCTTCAGGTCGCCCTGTTCGTTTACGATGGGGAGTTTTTCGATGCGGTGACGGCGCAAAATCTCTTTTGCTTCGTCCAGCGTGGTGCCTTCGCGGGCGGTGATCAGGTTTTCGCTGGTCATCAGCTCGCGGATCGGCGTGTCGTAATCGGTGATGAATCTGAGGTCGCGGTTGGTGAGAATGCCTACAAGTTTTGGACCTACGGTAATCGGAACGCCCGAAATGCGGTATTTGGACATCAGGGCCATGGCGTCGGAAATTTTATGATCCGGCGAGAGATAGAAAGGATCGACGATGACGCCGTGCTCGGAACGTTTGACCTTGTCCACATCCGACGCCTGCGCCTGAATGGACATGTTTTTATGGATGATGCCGATTCCGCCTGCGCGGGCCATGGCGATTGCCATGCGCGCCTCGGTGACGGTGTCCATTGCCGCGCTCATAAGCGGTATATTCAAGGTGATAGACTGCGTAAGCTGCGTAGTGAGGTTGATGTCTTTGGGAATGACGCCCGATTCCTGAGGGATGAGCAGTACATCGTCAAACGTCAGACCTTCCATGATGATTTTATCTTCGTACATGACATTCTCGTTCCTTTCGTAGAATTAAAAAACGTTCTATAATTAGCTGTATAGTTTAGCGGAGAAAACGTCCAGTGTCAAGCTTTCTTCCTATATATACACAAAGTTGTTTTTTTTGCTTGACAAGTCGGGGAAATGCTTATATAATATCTCTGCTAAAAGAAGAAGCGGCCCGCTTCTCACCTGCCGGCAGAGCGCCAGGCACGGTTCACAGGAAACTCATTTGAATTTCGGATTCTTTTGTTGTGGCAGCGGGTGCGTTTGCGCCCGTTTTTTGTTTGCCCGCCGCGGCGCAAAGCGGCATGATGAAATATTTTCAGGAGGTGTACCACCATCAGCAATCAGGATCTCATGATCAACGAGGAAATTCGGGACAGAGAAGTCCGCTTAATCGATGAAGTCGGTAATCAGCAGGGAATCGTCACTTTGGATGTGGCCATGGCGATGGCCGAAGAGCGCGGACTGGATCTTGTCAAGATCGCACCGCAGGCGACGCCGCCCGTTTGCAAGCTGATGAATTACGGCAAGTACAAGTTTGAAATGAGCAAGCGGGACAAGGAACAGCGGAAGAACCAAAAGGTGATCGAAATCAAAGAGGTGCGCCTGTCGGCCACGATTGATCAGCATGACCTTGAGGTGAAAGCCAAAAACTGCATCAAATTTCTGAAGCAGGGCGATAAAGTCAAAGTCTCGATCCGATTCCGCGGAAGGCAGGCCACGCATGGCGAAATCGGTCTGCAGGTAATGGACACGTTCTATGAGATGGTGAAGGAGCATGGCATGATTGACCGCCCGGCCAAGCAGGAAGGGCGCAACATGTTTATGATATTAACAGCAAATAATGCAAAAGTGTAAGAAAAACTAGGAGGACTGACTACATGCCCAAGATCAAAACACACAGGGGTGCAGCAAAGCGCTTCAGCCTGACGAAGTCCGGCAAAATCAAGCGCGGCAAGGCATATAAAAGCCACATTCTGACCAAGAAATCCACCAAGCGCCTGCGTGGCCTGCGTCAGACTGGTTACATTGCAGAGTGCGAAGAGAAGAAGATACGCGAACTGATTCCGTATAAGTAAGGAGGGATTTACACATGGCCAGAATCAAAAGAGCAGTTAATGCCGTAAAAAAACGCCGTAAAGTATTTAAGCTCGCCAAGGGCTATTATGGCGCGAAGAGCAAACAGTACCGCGCTGCTTCGCAGCAGGTGATGAAATCCCTCGCTTATGCGTACAAGGGACGCCGTCTTAAGAAACGCGAATACCGCAGGCTTTGGATCGCGCGTATCAACGCCGGCGCACGTATGTGCGGAACGACGTACAGCCGCATGATCAACGGTCTGAAACTTGCAGGGATCGAGGTCAACCGCAAGGTGCTTGCGGACCTTGCCGTATCCGACATGAACGCCTTTAAGGAGCTTGCCGAGATCTCGAAGACCGCGCGCGCGTCTTAACGGATAGTGGTGTGCATATAGGGATTCAACCGCAGTTGAATCCCTATATTTGCAATATGGAGAAAGATGTTTATTGCCAGCCGCAACAACGAAATTATCAAACGTGCGCGAAGTCTTTCCACCCGAAAGGGAAGGCTGGAGCAGGGCCTGCATCTCGTGGAAGGAGAAAAGGTTCTCTCTGAAGCTCTGCATGCCGGCGCTGCGGTACGCGAGGTGTTTCTGGAGGAAGGCCATGTTTGGCCGGAACCGCTGGATGCGCGCGTGTACACGGTGACGAGGAGCGTTATGGAATCGTTGTGCGACACGGTAACGCCGCAATGGGTTTGCGCGTCGGTGGAAACGCCCGCGTGCGATTTGCCCGATGCCTTTCCCGTGGGAATGATCGTCGCGCTGGAGCGCGTACAGGATCCGGGAAATCTCGGGACGATCGTGCGCACGGCGGACGCAATGGGCGCCGTGGGCGTGTTATTGTCCGACGGGTGCGCCGACCCTTACGCGCCTAAGACGATGCGTGCGGCGATGGGATCGACCTATCACCTGCCGATCTGGCGGGGGGATATTATAAAAGCGCTGCAATGCCTGCGCAAAAGCGGTTTTGTTTGTATATG
>JAEEGL010270666.1_pt1 | contig 10493 bp, 9 predicted proteins | sample 9134231 | NCBI WGS metagenome assembly JAEEGL01 (sample SAMN16246548, study PRJNA631951) | gut metagenome | biome: gut microbiome; feature: rumen; material: fiber-attached | host: Bos | place: Iran: Karaj | collected 2018-10 | reverse complement strand
GCTCAACGCTCGTCGCGATATGCAAGACCTTCCTCAGCGAGATAAAGAAGGCGGGCTATTATCCGATGCTCTATTCCGCGCTTAGCTGGCTGAACGGCAAGCTCAACGACCCGAGCCTGCTCGACAACTACGACATCTGGGTCGCTCAGTGGAACTCCACCTGCGACTACCGCGGCAGCTACGGAATGTGGCAGTACGGCGGCGAGGTCAACTATCTCGAGTCGAATTCTATCCCCGGCGTCGGCACGGTCGACAAGGACAAATGCTACAAGGATTACCCGACTGTCATCAAAGAGGGCGGCTGGAACAACTGGCAGCCGTCAGAGCCTGTGCTCGACACAAACGGCTTTGAGAAGGGTGACAGAACCTACGGCGTTATGGCGCTTAAGGAGATGCTCCTCACCGCGAAGAAGCAGGGCATCATCACTCAGGGTATGGACGAGAACAACATCTTCGGCGACGGCACCGAGATCGCCGTCAATCAGGTGCTCAAAAAGGGCGGCTACGCTCAGAACGGCATCGCGGGCTACGGCTTTATGAAGTATCTCGGCGGCTTGATGAGAAAGAAGCTTTAGTTGAAAAATCCCTCTCCGTGTAGTATAATCGGAGAGGGTGATACTATGGAATTCAGAAAAATGAGACGCTTTAAGCAGCAGCTCAGCGAGGAAAGCTGCGTTGAGATTTTGAAAAACGAACCTCGCGGAGTTATGGCGGTCGCGGGTGAGAACGGCTATCCCTACGCTTTTCCGATAGACTTTGTGTACGACGGCGGCAGGCTGTATTTTCACTGCGCAAAGGAAGGTCATAAGCTCGACGCGTTAAAGAACTGCGACAAGGTGAGCTTCTGTGTGATGAACGAGGGCTTTCGCAAAGAAGGCGAATGGGCGCTCAATATCAGCAGCGTGGTTGTGTTCGGCAGAGCAAAAATCATGACCGACAGCGGCAGGATTCTTGAGAAGCTGAGACTGCTCGGCAACAAGTATTATCCATCTGACGGGGACGTTGAGCGCGAAATCGAGCGAACTCTCAGCCGCGTATGTATGCTCGAGCTTGAAATCGACCACATGACGGGCAAGCTCGTCAATGAAAGTTAATGTTGATATAAAAAAGTCCGCACGTTTTTTCGTGCGGACTTCGCTTTTTATACCAGCTTCTGCAGATCGGGGAAAACGCTCAGGGTGCGCTTTAGTATGCCGTTGAGGTAGGCGATGGCGGTGCCGTAGTTTGTGAACGGAACGCCGCTGTCCTCGGCGGATTTGCGGCGGTAGGTCATCTCGCGCTCGTTGAGCATGCAGCCGCCGCAGTGGATAATCAGCTTGAACGGCGAGAGATCGTCAGGATAACCCTTGCCTGAGGTGGTTTCTATATTAATATCCTTTCCTGTGTGGGCTTTGAGCCACCGCGGCAGCTTTACGGTGCCGATATCGTCGCACTGGCGGTGGTGGGTGCAGCCCTCAGAGATGAGAACCGTGTCGCCGTCGCGCAGGTTCTCGATCGCCGCAGCGCCCTTGACTGCGGTCTCGAGAAATCCCTTGTACCTCGCCATCAGTATCGAGAACGAGGTCAGCGGCACGTCGTCGGGAACGATGTCTTTGACCTTGCCGAAAACCTGACTGTCGGTAATGACGAGCGCGGGCTTTTTGCCGAGAGCGGAAAGTGTTTCGGCAAGCTCCGAGTCGCGCGCTACTACCGCCGCCGCGCCCGAATCGAGCAGGTCGCGGATAGTCTGCTGCTGCGGCAGAATCAGCCTGCCCTTGGGAGCCGCCTTGTCAATCGGAACGACGAGGACGGCAAGCTCTCCTGCGCCGACTAAATCAGCGCAGATTTTGCGGTCACTCTGAGCGACGGTCAGCCTTGCCATGCGTTCCTTGAGCTCGTTTATATTTGTTCGGTTGACCGCGCTGACGGCGAGACCGTCCTCGTAATCGTGCATGCCCGACTCGTCGCACTTGTTGTAGGCTACGATGTAGGGGATATCCTTTTGTCTGAAAATACCGATAAGCTCCTCGTCCGCGGCGGTCTTGCCGACGGTGCCGTCGACTACGAGAACGGCGATGTCGGTGCGGTTGAGCACCTGCTTTGTGCGCTTTACTCGCTGTTCGCCGAGGCTGCCCTCGTCGTCAAAGCCCGGGGTGTCGATGATCATTACAGGCCCGAGAGGAAGCAGCTCCATCGCCTTCTGGACGGGGTCGGTGGTGGTGCCCTTTACGTCGGACACGACCGAGATCTGCTGGTTTGTGACGGCGTTCACGACGCTCGATTTTCCCGCGTTGCGCCGTCCGAAAAATCCGATATGCACCCTCTCGCCCGAGGGTGTACTGTTAAGGCTCATATGCTTCTCCTGTGTATCAGAAACGGAAATCGCGCTTGTTGTTGTTCTTGATATCCTCGATGTGCTCGGCGGCGATTTTTCTGACCTTCTCCTTCGGGATATTGAGCAGCTCCTTCTCGATCACCTTCTCGCCGATCTCGCGCGTCTTGGGGCTTGCGTAGTCGACGAGGTATTCCTCGAGAGTCATCAGGGCGTTGGGGTGGCAGCAGTTCTGGATCTGTCCGCTCTTGCACAGCGACATAAAGCGGTCGCCTGTTCTGCCCTCGCGGTAGCAGGCGGTACAGAAGGACGGAATGTAGCCCAGCTCCATCAGCCAGCAGACGACTTCATCCAGGGTGCGCTGGTCTGAAACGTCGAACTGCGCGGAATTCTCCTCCTCGGGCTCGGGCTCAACATAGCCGCCGACGCTCGTCTTTGAGCCGCCGCTTATCTGGGAAATGCCGAGACGGAGAGCCTTCTCGCGGACGGTCTTGTTCTCGCGGGTGGAGATGATCATGCCCGTGTACGGAACGGCGATGCGGATGATAGCGATGATCTTGCAGAAGGTCTCGTCGTCGATTCCGCCGTCAAACTCGTCGGGATCGATATCGTCTGCGGGCTTTACGCGCGGTACGCTGATCGTGTGGGGGCCTACGCCGTGAACAGCCTCGAGGTGCTCGGCGTGCATGAGGATACCTGCGAGCTCGTAGCGGTACAGCTCAAGTCCGAAGAGTACGCCGAGTCCTACGTCGTCGATTCCGCCCTCCATAGCTCTGTCCATCGCCTCGGTATGGTAGTTGTAGTTGTGCTTGGGGCCTGTGGGGTGAAGCTCCTCGTAGCTCTTCTTGTTGTAGGTCTCCTGGAAGAGAATGTATGTGCCGATGCCTGCGTCGTGGAGCTTCTTGTAGTTCTCGACGGTGGTGGCGGCGATGTTTACGTTTACGCGGCGGATAGCGCCGTTCTTATGCTTGATGGAATAAATCGTGTCGATGCACTCGAGAATGTACTCGATCGGGTTGTTGACGGGATCCTCGCCTGCCTCGATAGCAAGACGCTTGTGACCCATATCCTGGAGCGCGATGACCTCAGCCTTTACCTCCTCCTGGGTGAGCTTCTTGCGGCAGATGTGCTTGTTCTTGAGGTGGTACGGACAGTAAACGCAGCCGTTTACGCAGTAGTTCGAGAGATACAGCGGCGCGAACATTACGATTCTCTCGCCGTAAAAGTCCTTCTTGATCTGCTCGGCGAGGGCGTAGATCTCCTTGAGCTTTTCGGGATCCTCGCAGGCGAGAAGCACACTCGCCTCTCTGTGGTCGATACCCTTGCGCAGCTTTGCCTTCTCGATGATGGAGTCGATTAGCTCCATATTGTCCTTGTTTTCGTCGGCGTAACGGAGGGTGTCGAGGATCTCGGCGTCGTTGATGAATTCCTCCGCGTTTAGTGATTTGGGATTGTACTGTGTCATTATTATTTCTCCTTATTGTTAAGTTGGCGGTAGTCGCCTCTTGAATTTACGATCTCATAGCCTATCGAGCGCATTCTGCCCTTAAGGCAGTTCAGGCACTCGGCGGCTTCCTCGCCTGTGCAGATTTTGTTGTCGTATAGCGCATAGTCCTTGCGGTGGTCTGAGGGCGAGAGGTTCGGCATTACGACGTTCGCGCCGTGCAGGATCCCGAGCTCTCTTCCGCGGAAATCTATCGTGCCGAGGGCTGTGGTGGCCGGCAGAAGGATATCGGGATTCATCAGCCTGATTATCGAGAGCAGCGTAAGCGTAAGGTTCAGTCCGCCGTGCTCCAGATCGCGGAAATCGGTGTCTTTGTGTGGCACAAACGGCCCGATTCCGCACATCTGCGGCTGCAATTTCTTGATAAACAGCAGGTCGTCCGCGAGATTTTCAGTCGTTTGGTACGGCGAGCCGACCATGAAGCCCGCGCCTGTCTGGTAACCGATTTCCTTCAGCTTGTACAGCGTGCCGATTCGGTTGTCAAACGACATTTCACTCGGGTGCAGCTTTTCGTAGTGGGTTTTGCCGGCGGTTTCGTGCCGCAGCAGGTACCTGTCCGCGCCTGCGTCGTACAGCTTTTGAAGGCTGTCAAAGCTGCGTTCGCCGAGCGAGAGGGTGATCGCGCAGCCGGGACAGCGGCGCTTGATTTCGCCGATTAATTCACAGAGCATTTCGTCAGTGAAGCGGCTGTCCTCGCCGCCCTGAAGAACGAAGGTGCAAAAGCCGAGCGCATAGCCCTTGTCGCAGCAGGCGAGGATATCCTCTCTGCTCAGGCGGTAACGGACGGCGTTTTTGTTAGAGCGGCGGATACCGCAGTACAGGCAATCATTCTTGCAGAAGCTGGAAATTTCAATCAGTCCGCGTATGAAAATTTTATTGCCGAAGTGCTCCTGAGCGACCTCCTGAGCGTTGCGGCGAAGCACCTCGCGCTCGTCGTCGGTGATGTTGTCAAGCAGGTAGACCAACTCGTCTTTTTCGGCGTTGCGGGTGGTTCTGAGTTTGTTGATGATTTCGTTACAATTCATATAGCTTCACTTCTTTGAGCAGGCGGTCTTGACGGTCGCGCCGTCTATCCTGCCGAGCTTGCCCGACACTCTGTTGATCACGTCGGGTTCCGCGTCGATCACGACGCTGATAATGCTGATGTTCTTCTCACGGTATGGTATGCCCATTCTGCCGATGATATAGTCGGAGTAGTCGTGAAGAATCCCGTTGATGGCGGTGACGCATTCGGGGTTCTCGACGACGATGCTGATTACGGCGACGCGTGTGTTTTCGGGCATATGATCCCTCCTTTTCTTTTAAATAACAAAAACGGCGGTGACAGACACCGCCGTTTGAATAGCATAATACTGACGGGCGAACCCGACGGTTATCCAATGCTGCGGAGTCAGTAATACTTTCTCGTTAGGATTGTATTTGTGATATTGGCGAACACACCGTCAAAGCGATGGCGGTGCGTAAGGCCGTTTTGTGGTTTAGAAGGAGCCTGAGCTGCCGTGCGACGACGAACCGCCGCTGCTGCCCGATGACGACGAGCCTGAGCTGATGACGGTCGAGGTCGTGCTCTTGTGCAGGAACTGATCCTGACTGTCGAGCAGCTTCATGCTGCTGTTCTCCTTTAGGTTGTAGGTGCCGGACTTGCCGTTGAACTTGTATCTGCCGACGTTGACGCCCGCGAAGATACCGCCCGCGGCGAGCGCGATAAGACCCATCAGCCAGCCCCATTTTGTGAGGACATAGAGGAATTTGTTTTCCCTTTTGAGCTTCTGGTCGGCGGTTTCGGTGCCCTCGACGTGGTTGTCATAGGAGCCGTTTGAAGGTATGCCCGCGTCGTAGAACTCCTGAGTCTTGTCGGCGAAGGTGTAGCACGCGTTGAGCATATCTCCGCTCTGGAGGTACGGCTTGAGAGCGGACTTCATCTCGTTCATGCGCTGGTCGGAGAAGTAGGACTCGGTCTCGCCGTGGGTCAGGATAATGCGGTTGCCCGAGGCGTTATCGATCACGAACATAACGCAGTCGGACTCAAAATAATTGCGGTTGTTGTCGTACAGCTTGTTGTAGTGGCTGTCCATCTTGGACGAGCTAACGTTGTCGTTTGTGGTGACGACGGCTATTTGCCAGCTTGTGTGTCTGCCGACGGATTCGAGCTTTTCGGTCAGACCGCTGAAGGACGAGCTGTCAAAAAGACCTGCGTCGTCGGAAATCAGGTAGTAGCTGTTGAAGTCGCTTGCCGCGAACGCCGTAGCCACTGACGAGAGCAGCAACAGCACGGCGATAGCCGCCGCTGAGATCTTTACTGAAATTCTTGTTTTAATCATAGGAAGAACATACCTCCCAGCACGGCGATGACAAATACGATCAGCGCCACGATCGCGCCCCAGAGGGCGAGCTTGCCGCCTGCGACGGGCAGTTTGCCGTAGGTTTTGCCCGTCTGACCGTTGATCGCGAAGGGCATGATCTGACCCTTGAATTTGTATGTGATTATCCAGACAGGCAGCAGGGTATAGCGCCAGCGCTGGTCGAAGGTGCGGTCGGAGTAGTTCTCGAGCGAAATGCCCTGATATCCCGACATCGTGTCCTCGAGCAGCTGCTTTGCGTAGGCGTCCATGCGCTCGGCGATGGTGTCCATGATCTCCTCCTTGCCGATTTCGCGCTTCTCGGCCTTGAAGCCCGAAAGGTAGCTCATCGAGAAGGGCACCGCCTTCGTCACGTCGAAGGGGTGTACGCACTGCAGCATCTCGTGACGCTGCTGCATATGGTAGTTGTCGAGGTACTTCATCGCTTCCTGAGCGTTTGCCTGACGGTTTGTCTGAGGTTTCTCTGTGGGAGCGCCCTGCTTGTCGCGGAGAGCCTCCTCAAATACGTTGCGGATTTCGATATCGCCCGTTCTGAACAGGCGGTAGGTGCTGGTCTCTGTGTAGCGGCGGTTGCCCGACGTCCAGTGGCGGACCTTCTTGCCCGTCGCGACCGCGCTGGACTGCATCTTCTCGTCGACGTACCAGTAGGGGAAGTACACGCCCTGCATTTTCTCGAACTGCTTTTTGTTCGCGAAGCCCGCGGGCAGGAATTTCTTCTTGCCGCACATCTTCATGAACGCGTCAACCGCCATGTCCTTCGTCAGCGCGAAGGGAATCACGCTGTCGGGCTTGAACTCACCGGAAAGACGCGAGCCGAGGACGACGGGGTTTCCGCAGTAATAGCACTCGGTCGCTGCTGTGCTCTCGGCGGTCATGATCTCGGCGCCGCAGGACGGACAGGAATAGGACACCATGAAGTCCTCATTGAATTCTCTGCCTGTTTTCTGAGCCTGCGCGCGCTGCTCCTCCGATTGCCTGACCTCCTGCTCGTTTATGCTCTCGGTCTTTTCGGACTGCGCGTAGAGCGACTGGATATGCTGAACGGTGAACTCCGAGCCGCAGTAGTCGCACGCGAAGTTCTGCTTCTCGGGGTTGAAGCTAAGCGGAGCGCCGCAGCTCGGGCATTTATATTCCATTGTAGCCATAGTTGTTTCTCCGTTTATGGGTATATTTCAAAAGGGCGGCGTTTTATTGCCGCCCCGTTGATATTATTCTTACTGCTTGCTGCCGCATTCGGGGCAGAACTTAGCGTTGGGATTCAGCTCAGCGCCGCAGTTTGTGCAGAAGCGCTTTTTGGGAGCCTCGGGCTTGGGCTTGCCGCATTCGGTGCAGAACTTGCCGCTGTTGACAGCGCCGCACTCACATGTCCAGCCGCCCTGCTGGGGAGCCTGTGGAGGCTGCTGCTGAGCCTGAGGAGCCTGCTGAGGCTGCTGCGCGTACTGGGGATTCTGCATATAGCCGCCCATTACGCCTGCGCCCATGTTCTGAGCCATGTTCATGCCCATGAAGCCGACTGCCGCGCCGCCTGCGTTGCTGCCTGCTGCACTGATGCCCTCGCCGACGGACTTCGCCATGAACGCCTGCTGATTTGCAGCGTCCTTGAGGTAGCTGACCTGGGAAGCCATCTTGCTGCGCTCGGTGACGATCTTCTGGCTTGCGTCGTCGTATGCGGGGTTCTGCATAGCGACACGTACGATCTCAAGACCGCGGAGCTCTGTCCAGTCGGCGTCGAGAACATCCTGCATATACTTAGCCATCTGAGGACCCTTGGAGGTGATGTGGCTGATGCGGTTGCCATCTGCGGAATACTGGTTGAATGCCGCGCTGAGAGCCGCTACGAACTCGTCGAAGAACTGCTGCATATTCTGGCGGTTGAAGGCGTAGCTCTCGTTGTTGGTGATAACTTCCTTCGGGATAACCTCCATGTAGAACTTGAACGGGTCGGTGATCTTTACGGAGAAGGTACCGTGCAGACGCATGAAAAGCTCTGCCTCATAGAACTCGTCGAAGTACTGGACGGGGTTCTGTGTGCCGAACTGCAGGTCTCTGATCTCCTGAAGGTTGATGAAGAATACGCGCTGTGAGGTCGAGGAGATGCCGGCGTACTTGATACGGCTGAAGCTCTCCTTGATGTTTTCTTTGAGCTGACCGTTAAACATTGAGGGCAGAGAGCTGTTCTCTACCTTGAAGTAGCCCGGGGTCGCAGAGTAGTCGACGATCTTGCCGCCGTCGACAAGGATCATCATCTGGTTGTCTAAAACATGAATAATAGAGCCGTTGGAAACGAGGTTCTCGCCGCCCTTTTTGTTCTGGCTTCTTCCTCTCTGGTCAACAGCCTGACCGGGGACAATAACGTCGTTTTTGCCCATCGGGGAGGATTCGATGACTTCAAGCCATGTATCGGCAAGCGCGCCTGTTACCGCGTTAATGGCAGCCTTGATAATACCCATAGTAAAAACTCCTTTTTTATAACAGATTAGAGAAAAATTTTCTCCCGGTATTTATAGTTTAATATATATTGCTTTAAATTGCAAGAGGGAATTAGTGATTAGTGGTTAGCGGTTAGCGTCGGGTCGCTTTGCTCCGAAATATCAATCGGGTGCGGGCAGCGCCCGCCCACAATTTTCCATTTTCAACTTTCAATTTTACATTAATACGGTGCGCTGGTGGTCTTGTTCTCCTGAATGTACTCAAAGCTCCACGAACGGACGTTGATCTCGCGGATACCCGTGCCGCAGTAGTCGCAGTACTTCTGACCGAGGTTTGTTATCGGCGCGCCGCAGTTCGGGCAGTTTACGCCCATCGCGGTGGTCATTGATGAAACGCTCATCTTGTCGGGATCCTGAGCGTAGACGAGAGCAACGTCGTACAGCTTCTGAACCTTTTTGTCGCTCTTGCCGATGATGACCTTGCCGTTTGCGTCGGTCACGTAGTCGTACATTCCGACAGCGGCGTTGAATACTATCGTCACCGTAGGACTTTTCTTTATATATCGGGCGATTTCGAGTTGGTGGAGAGTTACCTCGCTATGCTCGTGTATGTAGTCCTTCGCCTCGAGCTCGTTGATCAGACCGATCACGGTGTTGTGCATCGACTGCGAGCAGTCCGGCGAGAGAAGTCCTTCATCTCTTGCGGTGATGGCGGCAAAATAGCTCTTGAGCACGCCCTCGACCCTGCCTTTGAACACGTCGTAGTCAAAATCGGGGAAGTCCTTCTGGATCAGCGGCAGGTAGATGTCGGTCATGCCGTGAACCGAGCGCGCAGATTCGGTTGAATTATCGATATCCTTCATCGCCTTGGCGAAGTCCTTGGTGCCGAAAGCTTCCTTCGAGAACTTCTGCAGGCGGTATTTTATGTACAGAAAAATCACAAGTATGGTGATTGCGAGCGCCGCGATTATCGCGAGCGGCACTATTATGCTTGCCCAGCCCATGCCGTCACTTCCTTCCAGAACGCAGGATTATTCTTCGGTTTTCTTGATCTCGATTCCCAGCACGTCGAGGCTTTCCTTGTCAACGGGCGCGGGACATGCCGACATAAGCTCGCTGGCGTTCTGAACCTTCGGGAAGGCGGTGACGTCGCGCAGGCTGTCGGCTCCGCAGAGAAGCATGGTCACGCGGTCAAGGCCGATGCCCATGCCGCCGTGAGGCGGTGCGCCGTACTTGTACGCCTCAACGAGAAAGCCGAACTTCGCCTCGATCTCCTCGTCGGTGAGCTTGAGCGCGCGGAACATTCTCTGCTGCAGCTCTGGGTCGGTGATACGCATCGAGCCGCTCGAGAGCTCCACGCCGTTGAGCGTGAGGTCGTACGCCTTCGCGATAACCTTTGAGGGGTCGGTGTCGAGGTACTGAATGCAATCCTCTTTGGGCATGGTGAACGGGTGGTGCATAGCTACCCATTCGCCGCTCTCCTCGTCCTTCTCGAAGAACGGGAAGTCCACGATCCAGAGGAATTTGAACGTGTCGGGGATGATATCCAGCCGCTTGGCAACGGTCAGACGCAGCGCGCCGAGGGTGGAGAGAACGGTGCTGTTCTTGTCGGCGACAATCAGGATCACGTCGCCCTTTTCGGCGCCGAGGCGCTCGTAGACGGCGCGCAGCTCGTCCTCGGTCATAAACTTCTTGAAGGAAGCGTTCGGCTCGTCCACCAAGCGCACATAGGCAAGACCCTTGGCGCCGATGCCCTTGGCGTATTCGGTGAGCTTGTCGATCTCCTTGCGGGTGTAGACCTTGGCGGCGTTCTTGGCGACGATAGCGCGCACAGAGCCGCCGTTTTCAATCGCGCCCGTAAATACGCCGAAGCCGCAGTCCTTCACCAG
>JAEEGL017232590.1_pt1 | contig 10494 bp, 5 predicted proteins | sample 9134231 | NCBI WGS metagenome assembly JAEEGL01 (sample SAMN16246548, study PRJNA631951) | gut metagenome | biome: gut microbiome; feature: rumen; material: fiber-attached | host: Bos | place: Iran: Karaj | collected 2018-10 | reverse complement strand
TAACCAGCTGGTTACCTGGACTTGCGATGGCGATACCGATGGGTCTACTGGTGAAGAGACACCGACCTTTATCAGGACCGGTTTCAAGGTATATGAAGGTGTCAAGGCTGGTGATGGGAATAATGTCGGTAACGTAACTGACAGTGAGATTCCTTGCCCGGCCCCGTTGGTTTATCTTGGAAAGAATAAGAGTTATACTTCTCCGGTTACTGGTTGGGGGTCGTTGACCGAAATTATCGGTAATGATTGGCCGATGGATGAAAATGGTCATCCGATGGTTACCCCGGATATGCGTTTTTATGACGGCAATGTGGAACTTGTAAACGATACCGATTTTGATGCGCAGCCGGATGGTACGGTTGACCCGTTCGGTGTTATTGCTTCTCCGAATACGAGAAGCGAATACACTCTTAATCAGTTTGGCGAATTTGTAAGCGTGTCTAATTTCAACAAGGGACATGGCCATGTATCATCCGAAGGATACGGGATGTACACTCAGGATTCCTGCCACAATATGTCCCAGGTTACCCGTTTGTTCCCGATTGCGAAGTACGAAATCGAATCGACTCGGCCATCTAAAAAAGATACTAACACCAAGACTGACGAAGCGAAGACAATTAAGTATCGTATTGAGTTGAATGTAAACAATGCCTATTCCGCTGAACAGGAGTATGAAAAATCTCTGCAGTATCAGGCGCCGCAGAGTTCAGATACGGTTTCCGAGGAGGAGCAGGCTGACGAAGAAATCTTTGTTGGACAACATCATAATTCATTCAAGTTTAACCGTATCGGTATTTATGCCGTGCCAGCTACTTTGCGTCATTTCATTCGCGAAAGCGATGGTGGCACTAAATGTGGTGATTCGTTGTATCAGGTTGAAATTTCACCGGATAGTCAACCGATTCTTTTTGCTGTTATCAATGTGGACGAGCAGTATATTGTTGAGGGTGTTACTGAATCGTACAGTACCGATTTTATGCTTACGCTTCTTGATGGCGAAGGTGACAGTATCTGCAAAAATCCGGAAGTCTACTACAACTTGGTTGAAAACGAGGCTATTACGTGGTACCAGAACCAGTTGCTTGCTACGGCTGGTCTTTCGGAAGCTATCGTTGGACTCGGAGTCAATGTAGCGCACCTGATGAATAGGGAAGGCGGCAACAATAGTCAGTGCCCGTCCGGTAGCTCTTCTCTTGACGGGACTGAGTATGCGCCAAAGAGTCACACCCACGACTATATGCGCAACCTTGTTGATGGTAAGGTGAACTCCGGGGCGGTCCGGGGTGTCGATACCTTGCCGGAAGGCGATGGCACGACGGTCGGTGAAGATTCCTTGATATTGGGTAAGAATACGGCTGGCGCGGGAAAGCGTTTGCTTGTCCAGGGTGAAGATACTATATTGGATGATTCCTGTGCCGATAGTGCTGCTATTGGGAATACCCGTCTCATCGGGACAAGTGTTCGGCGTTCATTGCTATTGGGGATGATACCGGCGTCCCGCCTGGATGGTTCCGATGAAACAATGACGATTGAATGTGAAAATGTCATCGGGAGTACGGTAAGTGGCAATTTCAATGCGGTTAAGAACATAAAGAATTCTCTTGTATACGGTTATGGGATTTCAAAGGTATCGGTCGGCTCCGCTAACGATATAGATGCAAATGATATTATCGCTACCGATACGGCTGAAACAGTCGATACAATTGCTATGCTTGATGGTTCCGAAACAACTCCGGGCACAATGAAGTCGTTGCTTATAGGTGACAATGTTAGGTTCCCTTTTGCGACAAAAGGTAGCTTGATTGTTTCAACCGATTCGAACTATGCCAACTTTGACACATTGATGGATGCTGATGAGTTTAACGGCAAGGTTGTCGATGAAACGATATTTGTAAATGGAAGTGGATGGTATGTTATTCGTACTGTCGATGGTGGTACGAATACCGTAAAGGTATACGACGAGACTGCTCAGGGTTTCATCGATGTTCCTCTGGAAGAGGCTTCTGGACCTGATTGTACACATTACAATGCAGGTGTGTATGTTGATGCAAATACTCGTAAGGTTAGCTATACACCATATTATGTACGGAATAAGATTCTTGTTCCTGGCATATCGGATACGGCTTCGCCTGAACTTGCATTCCGTACTTTGACGCAAGGAAAGATGTCACAGTATCGTGCAAACCCGGGTAAGATGAATCAGTCAATCTTTATAGGGGAAGGAAATCATTTTGCTGACAATATGAGTAATAGCTTGCTTATTGGTGATGAAAATGATTTTAGCCGTTTTGAATTGACAGATTGTGTTTTTATGGGTGACCGGTTGATACACCACGCTGACAATCAGGTTAATACACTGGGTGCGGATTGGGATGGTGAAACGGTCAAGTATGTTAGTCATCGTTTGGATAATGTTAAAGTGTGGGCTACACTCGGCGAAAATGTTTTGAAGGGACTAAGTATTATCAATGATGAGTTCGCGACTTCACATTACAGCGATGCGATGATTTTCCTTGATGATAGGTATAATACTCCGGAAACGATTGGTATTTTCCCGACTCCTACCAAATATAAGCTAGTTGATAATACAAATGTGGTGATTGACCGAAGCAATAGCTTCTTCTATATCGACCCGTCTCGTTTTAATGTTGGGACGACTCATTACTATGGGCCAGTCCTCGGTACACATGACACGGATGCGGCTGATTATGATTCGTATGATAATAATGAATTGTTCCGTAATTGTAGAAGACAAGAAGTCGCTGCAATGATAAATAAGCCGGCCGTGCCGATGATTTATACGGGTGGCATTGGCCTTGCTGGGTATCCGAACGGGACGAAGAGTGATTGGGGTGTTCGTCCTGGAGAAGACAATTCTGGATTCATTAAATTGGGTTCTGGCGTCGTGCCTTGTGCATATATTGATGCTCATCCGGTATCGAATTGGAATGGAGCGTCATCGGATATATTTATTCCAATATCTGTAACCGGAACAACCATAAGTCCATATGCTGGAATGGCTTTATGCATTGATAATAAGCAAGAATCTGATGGAACCTTGCATCTCGCACTATATCGTCGTCTTGGACAGGCGCCGAATGTATTTTCTACTCATTATCAGGCTAATTTGGCTACTCCGTCATTTGGAAGTATTTCGAACCCGTTGTTTAGTAGTCTGTCAATGGTTGATATGATAGATAAAGCGAAGATGAATCCGATTTTGAGTTTTCATGTTCATCCAACTAGTAATAATAAAGAACATCTTGCTCATCTAGTATTGGATACTACTAGCGGGTCGGCGCGAATATTGTCATTTAAGGTGGAGCTGACTTCGGAAGACACTGATGTTCCGTCGAACCGTATTGATGTCACCATAGAAGGGGCGACTGAGATAGCTGTATTTAATACGACACACCAATTTGAGTAAAATGGGTGTATAATATGAGAAAACAACCGTCAAATGGCGGTTGTTTTTCTTTTTGTCCGTATTTTTCTTGCAAATGTCATAGTTTTCTCATAGTAGAAGTCTACAAAGAGGAAATTTCATATGAAAATGACTGTCACTGAAGGCTATTTGGTCACTCTTGCAACCATCTTGGCTAATCCGCCAGCAATCTTCGATGGCGATTGCAAGGGTTCCGTCGCAATGAGCATCTACCTTGACCGGGAGGTGGCTAATCAGCACCGCGATGCTTTCCGTCAGGCTTACCCGGATGTTCCTGAGTACTTCGATTACATCAAGGAACGCGACACCGTATATCAGGGTGCCAAGGTTGAGACGGTTGATGAATTCAACAAGCTTCCGGAAGACCAGCGCGCCAAAGTTACTAAGCAGATTGCCGACATCGATGCAAAGTACAAGGATGCCATCGAAAAGCAGCAGAAGGTGAAACGCAACCGCCGTGAAGCTCTTGAAGGTGAAGTTACGGTCGAACTCTATCAGGTCGACGCAACTGACATCAGCATCAAGACCGGCAGTATCCAGATTCCTGGCAGCGCGGCTAATCCATGGGAAATCTGGCAGCTTCTGTATACAGATGGCAAGGGTATCATCCGTATGCCTGCTGTCCCGGTGGCTGAGGAAAAGAAGGAGGGCTAATTTATGGCTACTCTGAGTGCATGCCTTGTCGTTAAAAATGGCAAGATCAGCATACTCCGCTGTCTAGATGCGCTCATCCCTATGGTGGATGAGTATGTTGTTATTGACACGGGGTCGTACGACGGCACGATGGAATTGCTTGCCGACTGGCAGAAGAAGCATCCCAAGGCCAGGGTTCTTCTTGAAAAGGTCGGAAGCCGGTTCCATGATGAGAAGGGCATTTTTGATTTTGGCGCGGCCAAGGGTTATGCGTTCACCCGGGCGACGACCGAGTATGTCATGTGGGTCGATGTAAACGATATCCTGCTTGACGGGGCTCACGCAAGGAAGCTCTTCGACAGTATCGTCTCGAAATACCCGAACGCTGGAATAAGTATGCTTACGAAGGTTACTCCGACACATACATTCCCTCGCTTGAGGATTCTCCCTAAGGCTAATGCGGCGTTCAAGGGCATCATCCACGAGATTGCCTACAGTACCGACAGTACTGCGCCGACTATCCACACTCAGCTTGTGTTCGAGAACTACAAGATGAGCCGTGATATCGTCAGGAATGTCGCCGCCTTGGAAAAGGCGTGGAAGGCCGAACGTACACAGCGTACGGCGTTCTATATGGGCAATTCCTACTACGATATGAAGGATTTGCCCCGCGCATACGAATGGTATGTCGTGACGGCCGATACTTTCCCGGGTGAGCATAATGAGGACCGTCTCAAGGCGCTGGAACAGATTTGTGCTATCATCGTGGCTACGAAGACTGACCTGGCTGAACTTGGCGAACGCTCCTTGCAGCTTATCGAGGAATTCCCTACACGCGGTGAAGGGTACTACTATCGTGCCCGGTTTAACTTCGAGATGGGCGATATGACATATGCCCTCACGTGTCTTGACAAGCTGATGACATTGCGTCCTCCGAAGCAGCACAACCTGTGGCTGGACCCGAAGGTCTATGACAAGGAACAGCTCAGGTCGTTAATCTTCTCAATCAAGGAGCAAATGCAGAGGGATATGTCGTCTCAGTTGATGACGGCCGACCCCATGCAGCCCGACAATATCGATGCGGCTTACGGCTACAGCGGGATGGATGGGATGCCTGCAAACCTGAATTTCGGGACTACGGTCACTGGATTCCAGGAATTCATCTAACCAAGGCGGCCCCGGGCCGCCTTTCTGTTCACCTAGAATAGATAAACTACGTAAAACTGATTAGGATTTTGCCGCATGAACGATATGCATAACTTACTTCTCAAAGTGGATTCATTGACCTACAACGCAATGCAGGTGCTCAATGCGCTTATCCGCTCCGCGGTCGCCTCGGGCTCATCCAATGGATACAAGGTGACCAAGTACGGTAACGAACTTGTGCTTACCCGTTCGGACATCTATAAGCTGAATAACTTCTACGAGCTGTGGGAAGCCGAAGGGTTCCCGTCTGACGAGACGACATTCAACCGGATGCTTACCGAGGCAGATGCCCGCTGGCGGAAGGCTGGCGAAGACACTACGCTGGCCACCGATGCCGTGGTCAAGCACTCGCAGATTATGTTCATGACGGAACGGGACTCCAATAAGGTCGGCGACGGCGATACTGCTTACTGGACCGACAAGGTTCGCACGTCGGGTACGCCGAAGGCTACGGTCGGCACGGCGCCGATTCCAATCAACCTTCGTACGCCGCTTTATGACGAGAACTTGTCCACCAAGTCGTTCAGCCAGTATGAAACCTATTTGTTCCCTATGGGCTACCGCAGGGCGGAAATCCTCGGTACTCCGGGTAACGGCGATGACTATCTTGCCGGCGGTGCCAATTGGACTATCGACGCGAGCGATTTCCTTACATTGAAGGGCAATCATATCTTGTTTGGTGATATCGCCCTCCCGCAGAATCGGTTGGATAATTTTGGCGATAGCGTCAATACGGTAAGTGGTGGTCTTAACAGCTATGCTCTTAGGGATTATTCGCTTGCATTTGGCGTGAACTCTGCCGCGGTTGCAGAAAAGGCGATTGTGTTTGGTGAGGATTGTATCGGGTATGGCGTTGGTTCGTTCGTAGCCGGTGGGTACCTTTCCGATACTATTGGGACTCATTCATTTGCTACTAATGACAGTACCCGTGCGACCGGCGGGGCTTCTTTTGCAGCCAACCATTCCACTAGCGCAGGTTCGTGGCATTATTCATTTACATTGCCTGATACCGCTGAGCAGGCAGAGACTCTCTGCCCGGAGACTATTACTGATGACAAGTGCTATGTTCCAAATAGCAATGTAGCGACGACGCTTACTAATTATAAGGTAATCCGAGTGTCTCAGGATGATGTCAGGTATTCCGCTATTGTTGACGAAAACGGAACACCGGTATTGGATATTAAGGTCGGCGACCGTGTTATTATTTACGGTACTTCTTATAAGGCTGGGACGGTCGGTAATGTAGGTGCGGCTGGACTTGATGGCTACGGGCGCGATGCGTTTGATGTTATCGTTACAGCCATCGATAAAGTTGTTGAAAATGGACAAACTGTCGCATACGATATCACACTGGATAAGCCGATACCTGTCGATGATATCAAATATAGCCCGATTACAGGTGGGTATGTGACTGTTATGCAGAGGGATATCAAGGAATACGATTACCTTAATCATGTAAGTGGTATACGGACATTGTTCCCGGGTAATCGCTCGGCTTCGTTTGGTGAATCGACGCTCGCGCGCGGTGAATGCCAGGCGGTGTTCGGCGAGATGAATGTGCCGAATGATTATGCCCGTATGATTGTGGGTATCGGTAGCTACATTTCGGATAATAATCATAGCCGGTATAGGGCTAACGGTTTGCTCATCGGTGATTATTACAGCTATATGAAGCTCAGGGAAGGTACCAGTGTGGTCGGTGTTTCCTCAGGTACTTATGTGGCGCAGGATGCCGAACAGACTGCGCTTGCTGAAGGAGCTTTCTTGAAGAGTTCGTATATAGGGTTCGGTGAAACGCTTGTCGTATCTACCGGTAGGCTTGGTGTGATTGATGTGAAGGATTCCGATAAGAATGTTCTTGGGCGAGTCGCAGTAACTAACCATCCGTTATTGCTTGGCACATCCCAGTTCGTTACGGCAGAGATGAGCGCTTATAGGGGATGTGCGGTTATTTCAAGTGGTTCTTACATTTCTGGCGATGTCAATGCGGGTGAGCTGATTGATACATTGATTACTGAGTCTCCGGTAATCGGCGGTCCGGATGAACATGGTATCGCTATCTATGCGCAGGATGGTATTGATATCCGTAATACGGCTAATTCGAGCGAGCGCGGTATCAACATCGAAACCTGCAACTACTTGACATTGACTTTTAAGGAACTTGAAATGCACGGGAATACCTACGGGACCTTGACGGCAAGCGATAGCGCACGGTCGTTTATTATTAAGGGTCGCCCGGGTGACGGCAACGGAAAGACTGGGCAGCAGGATGATATTCTCTATGCCCATACGGTTGGTCGTAGCGGTTTCTATGGTGGATTGGTTGGCAGCAATTTCAATGTGTATGGTTCTAGCGGCTGGACAGGCCTTGCGGCTCATATCATCAGTAGTGCATTCTATGATGATACGATTAAGAAGATACAGGTTGCTTCTATTGGCATTCCGTCTAAGCCGACTTCTACGGCCGGCGTAGCCCGCCCTGTTGTAACTGTTGGTACTATCACGCATCCGGGTAATGACAATCAGGTCGGGGATGTCTACACTAAGGAACTTGCTTATCTCGATGATGCTAACGGGTGGTGTATGTCTCCAATGGCTGGGTTTGGGTACCTATTTGTTAATCTGGATACTCCTCCGTCTGATGCGATGGTGCCACCGTCGACAAGCTATAGAACGGTTTACCCCGTTAGTGCGTATAATACTTAGACTAATAAATGGGATGATGCGTTTCTGTATGCTGAAGTAACCCCAATCAATCCAAGTCTTGACCCATTATTTACTGAGTTGTATCTGACACACGCTCTATCTTATAAGATAAAGCATGAGGATACTGTGGTGTATGAATATTTAATGAATTTCTCATTGACCGGTAATCATTTGGATTTGACATTACGCGCTGAAGTACAAATGGAACCCGCAGATTTACGGACTTTAATAGGAAGCTACAATAAGATTCGGGTACCTGCCTTAATCGGGTGTGCAATTCGTAGTATCGATAATATGCCGGGCGCCGTTTCATGGAAGTATTCTATGGAGCCGCCGGAACTAGTAACGAGCCCTCAGGACATAATAAGTACTTGGATGAGTGGAAGTAGTTATTATGCGGCTACACCAGCTGAGTATAGATTTAGCGCACAGGCATTGGAAAATGGAATTATAGTGATGAATGTCATGCCAACTAGTACTTGGAATGGTGGTTTTCGTGCTCAGTTCAGTGGTGCTGTTCCATTTGAAGCAGATAATCGTTGCCGTCACGGAAAGGTTAACGATGCTTGGCGGCTTGCTATGCATGATGCATATAGTGGTAAAATAGTGATGTCGTATAATGATTTACGCGATTTCCTGAATCGCACGATGGTATAATTAAGGTGAGGTTTGAAAATGGAAGATTTACCATATTTTCGTACAGTAAACATTAGAGATATCAGTCCGCTGTCTCACATTACGGCAGACCTCACAAAGGCTCTTCATAACTATGAGGCTATCCTGAACGGGATTGTTACCTGGAACTCCACGGACAATCCAAATGTCACCGTACGGTTGCTGACGGATTCCGAACCGTTCTTCGTTGATTATACCTTCCCTTCCCGGAAGGCTTATGCGGCGGACAGTTCGGTTATCGGCACTTCAGATATTACAGTCGGACATTTTGGGTATGGTACCCGCCTTACCTTACCGGCTACCCGTACGGACTTGACAAAGCTCCGTATAACGGTCAATGCGTCTACACGGGTGAAATGGCGGCTCTATGAGGATGCCTACATTTATCAGGAAGATTCTGATATTGCGACTTCTGCCTATGAAATCGGCACTTTGATTGCTGTCAAGGACGGCGACGCTCCGGTTATCTACATGACTCGTGCCGCGGTCAGCGAGGGCGATAGTATATCGGCGGCTTCGATTCGCGCGGTTGATATATGGAAATCTTCTTTGAAGCCGCTGTATCAGGAAACGCCGGGGTTAGTTACTTATATCCGTAATGCAACCGGTACTTTGACCGGCGCGTATGTCCTCATTGACCCGTCTCTGACTGATGGGCCGACTGCGGTCAACAATGGATGGCACCAGATTGGTTACAACATCAACGCTTATGAAAAGGACCGTACCATTTCTACCGGGCAGCTCTGCTTGTTCAGCAAGCGCGCAGACCATTCTGATGCCGCGCTGTATGCTTATATTGGTAGTCCGTTTGTCAAGAAGGCCGGGGAGCCGGTCGACCCGTTTATCGATGGTGAACTTGATACGGCAAACTGGGTAGGCCCCGTGATGGTAGTTCCGGTAAAGACATTCGAGGATACCAATGTGGTTTCGCATACGCCGAAGGCCGACATCAAAGGATATGTTCTTGAGGCTTTAAGTAACGAGCCGAGCCAGGTTTCTATCTTGGGCAATGTGGTTGTTCGAGAGGGTACTTCCGAGCCGCACAAGGGTCTTGGCGTGTTCAATACTTGTAACTACATTTCTTGGCCTCAGTCCGAAATGCAGCTATGGCACGACAACAAGGTATATACCGATACCGATGAGTACACTGCAAAGATGATATTCCACCACGCCGATGATGATGTCAAGATGGTGAACATCATCAACTATGACGGACCGGATTTGGACCGTGGCTTGGCTATCTATCTTCCGGCGGAAGACTTGGTGACCGGGGAGAACGGTGAACCTGCCTATGTCGAGGCTCAGGATGGCGCGACATTTGAATTTATGTTCCGCATCTGGCCGAATACCAAGTTGAACGGTGCGGAAACGGCTGACCTGATTATCAACAAGGCACAAATCTATGTGTACACTGTTCCTACTTCGGATAGTGAGGAAGGTGCTTCAATCCTTGCGAAGTTCAGTATGGCTCGTTTGACCAACTTCTACCTGTGGGCCGAGAATGTGGCCGTCCCGAATCGGCCGGTATTCTACAAGGCGAAATTCATTTATTCTAGGGATGCCAAGGCATGGAAAACTGAGGACTATTACCAGATTCCTGACCACATCTTCCTCTCGCCGAAGGGCTTTGTCGACCCGTCTGTGCGCGGCGAGGATGGGGTATATGGCAACAGCGACTCGTTCTCCGGTGTTGAGACTGCCGGGTTCCCCCTTATGCAGGACCCGTTCGGCGGCATGGACCTGACTCCAATCAAGCTGAACAGGATAGAAACCGAGAGCTAGTCGCCTTGTGAAAGGATAGTTTAGCGGGTGGCGGGTGCCGCCCGCTT
>JAEEGL017214206.1_pt1 | contig 10494 bp, 8 predicted proteins | sample 9134231 | NCBI WGS metagenome assembly JAEEGL01 (sample SAMN16246548, study PRJNA631951) | gut metagenome | biome: gut microbiome; feature: rumen; material: fiber-attached | host: Bos | place: Iran: Karaj | collected 2018-10 | reverse complement strand
GATGGAGTCGAGCACAATCACCACATCGTGTCCACATTCGGTCATACGCTTGGCTTTCTCCAGCACGATGTTGGCGATACGCACATGGCGGTCGGCGGGTTCGTCGAAAGTGGAGGCAATGACCTCGGCATTGACACTGCGCTGCATGTCGGTCACCTCCTCGGGACGCTCGTCGATAAGCAGCACCATCAGATACACCTCGGGGTGGTTGTAGGCGATGGCGTTGGCCACCTCTTTCAGGAGGGTTGTCTTACCCGTCTTGGGCTGGGCGACGATGAGGCCGCGCTGACCCTTTCCGATGGGAGTGAACATATCGATGATACGGGTGGAAAGTGTTTGCTGGGGATGACCCGTAAGTTTGAATTTCTCGTTGGGGAAAAGCGGGGTAAGAGATTCGAAGGGGACACGGTCGCGTATCCTTTCGGGAGTAAGGCCGTTGATTTCGGTAATCTTCACCATGACGAAATATTTGTCGTTCTCCTTGGGCGGACGGATCATGCCGCGCACGGTGTCGCCCGACTTCAGTCCGAGGTTGTGGACTATCTGGGCAGACACAAAAATATCGTCGGGAGAAGCCAGGTAATTGTAGTCCGAAGAGCGGAGAAAACCAAATCCGTCGGGAGCGAGCTCAAGCACACCTTCTGCCTCCACAACACCCTCCGTCTCGAAAGGATAAACCTTCACGGGCTTGGGAGTCTGCTGTGGCACAATGCCGAACTGGGCGAGGAACTCGTCGCTGTAAGGTTCGTTGACACGGTGATGCTTGCCCTTGTTGCCGAAACGCATATAGCGATCTTTCTGGCCTGGAGCCAGAGGTGGTTGGCCATTCCCCTCGGCAGGCAGTGCGCCGTCGGGAATCATGCCTTCCAGAATGATTTTGTCTTTATTCTCTTCGTCAACAACGTCTTGGGTCGAAACAATGGGTTGGGGATCCTGATGCAGTCTGGCACGCCGCACAGGCATCTCCGTTGTTGTCGGCGACACCGGGGCTGCGGGCTGTTCTGCCACAGGCTCCGGAGTCGGTTCGGCGGGCTGCTGCACCGTCTCTTTCTGCGGAGCGGTCTCCTCTTCTTCTTTCACCTTCTTGGGACGGCCGCGTCTGCGTTTTGCCGGGTCCGTAGCAGCTTTTTCGGGCTGTTCCGTTTCCACGGTCTCCACAGGCTTGGCTTCATCCTTGACGGCGGCGGGTTCTTCCGCCACGGGAGCCTCCTGCGGCACAACATCGCGCCTTCTGATCAGTATGCTCGAGGGCGAAACCATTTCGGGTATGGAGGGAATCGACGGCACTTCGAGGTCGGCGATATTAATGCTCTTTGTCTCTGAGGGGGAGAAAAGACGTTCCTTGCCCGCAAGGGGTTGGAGAGGTTTTTCATCCACATTGCCCGGATTGGGCTGGACTTTACGCTTGTGCAACTCGGGATTTTTCAACGACGACTCAGCCAACAACTTGGGTTTGATTCTTGCACGTTTGGGGCGCGGTTCGCCCTCTTTTGTCTTTTGCTGTTCTTGCTCTTTGGTAATGGCCTTGGGATTTTCCGACTGCAATGCGATGATTTTATACATCAAGTCCTGTGCATCCATTCGGGTGGCACGCGGAATACCCAATTCTTTAGCAATATTGATAAGCTCAATATGGGCTTTGGCCTCTAATTCTGCTTTGCTATACATAAATGTAGCCTATGTGCTTTGGTGATTTATAGAAAAAATTCAATTTCAATATGTAAAACGGATTGTTCTGATTCTGAACACTTAATATTAAAAAATGCCACAAATCGGAACTCTTTTTGACGACACAAAATTATAAAAAAAAATTGATTTGAATAAAAAAATTTTGTCAAACAAACGAAAATGTGTACTTTTGCAGAAAAATTTATTTGTTGAAATTAACACTTAAAACAATAATACAATGAACATTCCTCAGAATTTAAAGTACACCCAGGACGACGAATGGGTAAGAGTTGAAGGCGAATTTGCTTATGTTGGTATCACCGATTACGCCCAGCACGAACTTGGCGACATCGTTTTTGTCGATGTCGACTGCGTGGGCGACACCATCAATGCCGGTGAGGCATTCGGCAGCATCGAGGCCGTGAAGACCGTTGCCGACCTGCTCATGCCCGTAGACGCCGAAGTGGTTGAGTTCAACACCAACCTCGACGACGCTTCCGCCATCAACAGCGACCCCTATGGCGATGGCTGGATTATCAAAATCAAACCCGCCAACATGGCCGATATCGACGCTCTGCTCGACAACATCGCCTACACCGCCAAAATCGGTGCCTAATCCATTCGGCGACAAACAAAAGAAAGACCGGTGCACTCCCCTTTCGGAGACACCGGTCTTTCTTTCTCCCATAGCCAAAAACGTTAAATAACGTTAAACCGCGTAAGATTCCCCTTCCTTGGGCGTTTTATTGGCAGAGACTCCTACAATGAGTACGGAACAATAAACACTAATACAAATGAAACACATCAACATCAAAACCATCGCGGCGGCATTGCTCCTCACAGGCACCCTTGCCGTCCTTGCCTGCAACAAAGAAGGCGACGCAACCCGCGCCGATGTGCAGAGCATCACCAACAACGGCTGCCACTACCATACCAACAAACAAGCTCTCGAAGCCAAAGACACCTTCACCGACAACGATTCCATCGGCTACTCCTACAGCCGCGGCACCCTCTACATCACCCACTACAACCTCTTGGTCAACTGCGCCTTCGAAAGCAACGGCATCGACGTCGACATCGCCACCCAAGGCGACACCATCACCATCTGCGAATACGCTCACGGCGGCGACATGGCCGACTGCATCTGCCGCACCGACAACTCCTTCCTGATAGCCCATCTGCCCCACGGCACCTACACCCTTGTCTTCCTCAGCTGCTACCCGGAACCCTACAGACTCACCGTCACCCTCTGACATGGCAGCATACACCGTCGTCCATCGGCGGCAAATAATAAATTTCATCCCCGTTGTAAGAAAACGGGGGTGTCTTGCGTTTATATAGATAAACAAAACAGCACAACGCCATGCACTGTACATTACAACGCACCTGCAAAACTGTATTGAACGCCGCAATCCTCTCGCTGCTGGCCGCAGGCTGCAGCGTCTACCGCGCCCAAAGCACCGACATCCCCCTCATCGACCACCGCGGAATGGTCAACGCCAATGTCGGCGGCTCACTCTACCGTGCCCAAGCCAGCGTCTCGGCCGGTCTCACCGACAACCTCGCCGCCTCCGCATCCTACTCCTTCGACAGCCCCACCAACCACTACGGACACCTCATGGCCGGCTGGTACCGTCCCCTCGACCGCGCCGTGTTCGAACTATACGGCGGCATAGGCACAGGCAAAGGCGAGCACTATGTATCCCCCGACCGCTACGATGGCGAACCAATTTATACTCACGCCAACTACCAGCTATACTTCGTCCAGGCCGACTACGGCTGGAACGACCTTACCAACAGCCACATCGACCTCGGCTTCGCCCTCAAAGGGGGGCTGATGCATTTCAACTACACCGACCAAGGCACGGTCAAAGTAAAGACCAATTCACTCTTTGTCGAGCCGACAGTCCAATTCCGCATAGGCGGTCGTCACCTCAAGTTCTGCATCGCTGCCGGAATCTGTCTTACCGACTGGAGCAAAGCCTCCGTGTTCCCCCTCTCCTTCAACACCGGTATCAACTTCAAATTCTAACCGCCATGAGACATACAATCCCCCTCCTGCTCGCACTGGGCTTCTCCTTCAATATCGCCGCGCAGCAACCCGTCCAGCCGCCCGACAGCACCGCCAAGGCCGACCTGCTGTGCATCGGCATCGTCACAGGCTCCGCAGCCAACACCGGCACACACCTCGACCACCGCATGACCTCCCGCAACGACCAAGTGTGGTCCATGGGATATGAGACCGGCGTCAGCGGCACCTACGAAACCCGCTACAGCCCCCGCACCGACTTCGCCGCCGATTTTTCGCTCACCTACAACCGCCACCACCTCTTCTGGCATCATGTAAACTACGACGGCAGCGTTATGGACTCCAGATCCATCCACCAATACATCACCGCAAGGCTGGCCCCCAAAGTGGTCATCCACACCCGTGGACCCCTCTCCTTTACCGCAGGCATGGGTTTCAGCGTCTCCACCGACAACCTTCGCCACGTGGGAGGAAAAGACCTGCTTGATTTCTACGAGTCCATCGTCAACTACCACACGGTGGATCTCAACGTCGGTATCTCCCTGCCGCTCACCCCGCACCTCACCGCCGACGCGCAGCTGATGTACGACTTCTTCACCTATGGGATAATCGGCGACGAAGAACCCCTCCTCTTCCCCAGCCTCAACTGCCGCCTGCTCTTCTCCCTCCGCTACATCTTCTCGCAGCTCCCCGTGCCATAAACTTCGCTCGATATGCATTCCTTATCCCTTACTTCTCCCATATTTCTCCTATCCCTGGATGGGAGAAATATGGGAGAACTGACATATAACGATTGCATATCGAGCGAACCTGCACCTTTGGAAACAGAATGCCTGTTCATTTTTTTTGCCATATTAGAAAAAAAGTGTATCTTTGCATCCGAAAAACGAACAAAAAAACAACATAATACCCAGATGGTCTGCAAATAGTCCCACCATAAAGTATCGAAAGAAATGAAGCGGTATTTAGCATTGATACTGTTGTTGTTGCCGATGATGTGTGCAGCACAGGACGATGACCCATCAAGCCATCGTGGCACTCAGTTTGCCACCACCGGGACCGACTTCTGGGTCTGTTTCCCCCGCACACAGAGAGGCATGATGCCCAACTTCTCAAGGATTTATGTGGCCAGCGAGCGCGACTGCGATGTGACAGTGAGGAATGAACTGTTCGACTACACACAGACCTACCATGTGGCACGCCGCAGGATGTGCGGCCCGGAAACCAATTATGTGCAAATCCCCATCCAATACACACGTATTAACGACACCGTGCACTACCTCGACCCCAAGATTCCGCGCCACGACTATAGCGGAATCCTTGGCGACCTGCCTCAGCCCAGAGGTTTCCATGTCACGAGCACCGACACTGTGTCGCTCTACATCGTGGTGGCGGCGGACCACATGACTGCCTGCACAGTATTGCCCACCGAGATGCTGCGCGACGAATACATTGCGCAGCCACCCATAGTCAGCCACCATTCAGGAGTGAACGCTACACTAAAACTGCCCCAGTACATGCCAGGCATGTCGTCGATTGACATTGTGGCGGTGGACGACAGTGTTACGGTTGACATAGTGCTGAGCGACTGGGACTGGCTGAACCGCCGCCCCGGCGACACGCTCACTGTAACACTGCGTAGAGGCGAACTATATCACTTAAGTGCAGGCGAGGTGCAGGAGAAATACTACCCTTTGTTTGCCCCCTACTACAACCCGTCAAACGATTACCAAGACTCGCCCCAAGTGCAGAAAGTCAAAGTGCAGCCACACAACTTCACCGGCGACTCGGTGATGAGAGACACCTTTGCCGTCGACTTGGCGGGTACTCGCATCAAGGCACGCGACTGCAAGCGGATAGCGGTGTTCGAAAGCACCAGCTGCGGGGGCGGGGGAAAACGGGGCGATGTGAGTTTTAACATGAAAATGGAACAGTCCATCCCCCTCTCCTTTTTGGGAAAAGATTATTTGGTGCCAGCCGGGGAGGGTAAAACCATCCGAATGACCGCACCCAACGAGGACGCCACCGTCACCATACGCGACCTGGCGCACCCCTCCTATGGTTCCCGCACCCTCACCATCCCCTCCGGCAAGACCGACTGGTGGGAGGGCGAGAGCGACTCGGGACCTTACTACATCGTTTCCGACAAGCCCCTGCTGGTGAAATGGATTGAAAATGACATTTGCACCATGACTCCCGTGGGATGGTGGCACGGCGGACAGACAGTTTACGGCACTCTCACCAACGTTGTCCCAATCAACAACGTGACCATGGTCCATTCGCAACTGCATATTTTCACCCGCACAGAGAACGTCTCAACCATGTATATGGATTCCTATCGCCTCGACACTTCCTTCACAGAGCTTGAGGGCACTCCCTACAGCCATGCTTACTTCAATTGGCGAAGCCACTTCAACTCCATGGGCACCCACAATATACTCTCGCGCGGAAGCAAACCTTTCATGGCTTTTCTGCAAAGCGGTGGCTGTGTGGAGCTGCAACACCTGCAGCCCGGAGCAAAAAAGCTCATGGTGAACGGTGTGGATGCCGACTCGCTTTCTGCCGACTCCATTTGGTGTCTCTACGACCCCGTTACATTCAAGGCTACCAACCAAAGGCCTTGCGACAGCCTTATCTGGGACTTCGGCGACGGCACGGTGCTAAGGCTTCAGCACGACGACCCCGCCTTCGCTCAGCCACAGGTGCACACTTGGCAGGACACGGGACGGTATACCGTCAGTGTCGTCTTCAAATACGAGGACGAGGGCTGTTTCACCCGCAAGCCCGACACCCTGTCGGCTCCCCTGTGGTTCCACAACCATCACGACTCGCTTATCTCCGTACGCCTGTGCGAGGGCAGTTACTTCTTCAAGGGACATGAGTTGGACCGTACCGACACCCACCACTTCACCACCTATTGGACTGAATCGGGATGCGACACTCTCTGGAGGATTGACTTGGTTACATGCCCCCACTGCCATTGGGAGTACGACACTGTTGCCCCCGGGGACCTGCCAGTTACTTTCAACGACCTTCTCTTCGGCTCGGAATGTCACGACGAGCCCATCCACCTCCATATTGCCGACACCTGCGACAGCATCATCTACTACACGCTTATCGTCATCCCACATTGGGGAGAAAAGCCTGTGGACAGCACTTGGGTTCTCGCCCCCAACGTCATTACCCCCGGACAGGAGGGCAACAACCTCTTCGCCCTCACCTGCAGCCACCATATTGTCAAAGCCGAAGTGACGGTGTTTGACCGGAGGGGTGTGCTTATTGCCCAGTTCGACGGCCTCACGGGCAGCTGGGACGGCACGTCACAGGGGAAAACCGTCCCGCAAGGCACCTACGTCTACCGAATCCGCTACATCGACACCGCCGACCGCGGCTGGAAAACCCTCAACGGCACTGTCACCTTGCTACGTTGAAACCCATACTGGATGTTGTTTTTTACCCGTTTTTTTGTATATCACAAAAAAAGCGTATCTTTGTATTCCGAATCAGTATTATATTTTATTTACAAATCTAAAATTAACGCAATGAAGAACAGTAAACTAATGGCGGTGCTCGTAGTGGCAACCTCAATGATTGTCTTTGCTTCGTGCAAGAAAGAAAAAATAGTTCCCCTCAAAGTGCACCTGACTTCCACTCATTTGGAAATCGGAGACGGCCCAAGCATGGTGGTTACCGACCAGATTAATACTTGGGAGAACAATATGCTTACGAAACTGGTCACCTCCATAAAAATTTCGGGTTCATCCACATCGACAGAGAAGATATTTGTTTACAAAGACGACGTTTGCACGGAGTCTTACACTACCGACAATATATTCCACCGTTACTTTAATTACAAGGATGGCCGACTGACCGGATTTGTCAATCTATATCGAGGTGACACAATAATAATTAGCGACATAACTGCATACACGTCGGACGGCTTTATCAAGGAGTATCAGGACTTCTTGGTCGATGCAAAGGAAATTAGGAAATACCACCTTAATTGGCGCGACGGCGACTTGGTGCAACTCATTGTCGAGTATGTGACAAAAGGTACACCCAACGATACAATCAACTATTCTTACGACAAATATCCTTCAGCCTACACGGGATTTCCGTTGGCATACTGTCTTGAAGACCCCTCCACCTTTGGCTCTTATTGTTCCAAGCACAATTTAATAAGAAAGGGCGAAACCGCCACCTATGAGAATGGCCGCATCGTTTCGCTTATTCGCGAAAGGGAAAAATTGTATTTCACTTATGACGACGGCACCGGCAAGAGAGAGTAAATAGTCCTGCATAAGGTCGAGACAAGAGTCAAACAATAACGCCCGCTCCATTTGGATGCGGGCGTTGTTTTATTAATATTACCTGTCCCGCAAAGCACATTCGGATTCGCCACGTCTACACCGCCGACCGCGGCAGGAAAACCTTCAACGGCACGGATACCCTATTGCGGTTAAAACCATGTTGTTTTATGAGACACTCTCTTCATTTCTTCGAAATAATCGGGACAAAAGAGTATAATTCAAAAATAAAGTGTATATTTGCATTGGTTTAGCCGTAAGTAGCGAAGCCGACATTTTATTGAAATACGAAGCGTTATGCTTTTCTTGTGAACATTTAATAAAAAATGACATGAAAAAACTACTATCTTTGGTAATAGCTCTTATGCTTTCCTCCATTTGTTATGCACAAAAAGATGTGACAAAATTCCTCGGCATCCCTGTAGACGGGACAAAGAGCGCCATGATTCAAAAACTGAAAGCAAAAGGCTTCACCTATAATGAAAGAAAAGACTGCTTGGAAGGAGAGTTCAATGGCCAAGATGTAGAGATTAGTGTAGTAACTAACAATAATAAAGTATATCGAATCGTAGTATTAGATGCAAATTACTTAAATGAGTCTGATATTAAAATAAGATTCAATCGGCTATGTCGTCAATTCGAGAAAAACGGGAAGTATTTGCCTGCTATATTATCTGAAGATTATGAGATTAATGAAAATGAAGATATTTCATATGAAATGACTGTCCACAGTAAACGATATGAAGCTGTTTATTTCCAAGCAGACATAAAAAACGATTCAGCTGCTTTAATGGAATATGGATTATCTAAACTATCTCAATTATTTACAGAACAACAAATTGAAAACTTAAGTAAAAAAGATATTGAAAATATTGTAATTAGTTATATGACGGAAATCCTCCCTAATAAAAGTGTTTGGTTTATGATTTCAGAAGAATTTGGGAGATATCGAATAGTCATGTACTATGATAATGAATACAATAAAGCAAATGGCGAGGATTTATAACATATACTTTTTGAGATATGAAACAACGTTTATTACTTTTAGCTTTGGCATCCCTTATCCTTGTTGGATGTGAGGCAAGCACAGAAAAGAAAATTGAAAAGCTCATCAATACAGAGGTAAAGAAATCTCTTTTGCTACCAGATACATATGATCCAGTAGAAACAGTGATAGATAGTGCTTTCTCCCCATGGGATAGCCCAGAATTTTTAGAAAATATGGTGAAAGCCTCAAAGTTGGGTTCAGAAATGAATTGGTTGGAAACAAAGATAAAAGATGCAATTACGACAATGGCTATGTACGAAGATATAATAAACATGGGATACTGTAATTCATATGACAGAATTAATTATGAAAATGCAAAATCGGAATACGAAGATGCTCTGTCTAAACAGACAGAACTCAAAAACAATGTTTGGAATTTATTCGATGAAATGCAAGAAATAATTGGTAATGGAAAAGAATTTGTAGGATATAAGGTTTATCATAAATATAGAATGAAATACAATGACGGAGAGACCAATATGGCCGCAGATGTATTCATTATAAATAAAGAAGTAACAAAAGTTATTGCTGAATATGATAACGATACCTATAAAGGAATTCAAATGGGAATTGAAATGCTTTTAAATAAAACATTCCAATGATTTCCGTAAGTCCATGACAGAATTTTTTTCACTTGTACGCTGCCTGGGAGACCACAAGAAGGGGTCAAAACCAGGTATGTTGCGACCTGTTATGATTCAAACACATTGACCCACTGCTGGAGTTTGAGGCGAACAACAAAATTACAACCATAGGTATTTCGCGTGAGGAGTTTATTGCTATACTTTGAAAGGCGATAGACCTGTCTCTTTTTATACAATAACGCCCGCTCCTTTTGGATGCGGGCGTTGTTTTTATTACCACAGGCGGTTCGCCTGTTAGTAGGCGCGGGCGAAGATTACGCGGCGGTGGGAGGGGTTGCCGGTGAGGATGCAGCGGCCTTCCTCTTCGGGGGCGTTGTAGGGGATGCAGCGAATGGTGGCCTTGGTGAGTTCCTTAATCTTCTCTTCGGTCTCGGTGGTGCCGTCCCAATGGCAGAGCAGGAAGCCGCCCTTCTCAATCTCGGTGCAGAAGTCATCCCAGGTGTCGACGGGGCGGGTGTTGGCTTCGCGGAAGTCGGCAGCGCGTTTCAGAAGATTATGCTGAATCGCGTCCATGAGCTGGGGGACGTGGTCGGCTATGCCCTCGATGGGCATGGTGATTTTCTCCAGGGTGTCACGGCGGCAGACCTCGCAGGTGCCGTTCTGAAGGTCGCGGGGACCAATGGCGAGACGCACGGGCACGCCTTTGAACTCGTATTCGGTGAACTTCCAGCCGGGTTTGTACTCGGTGCGGTTGTCGTATTTAACGGTGAGGCCTTTGGCTTTGAGGGAGTCAATGAGAGGGGCGATGTGGGCATCGAGTTCAGCCATCTGCTCATCGGTCTTGCAGATGGGGACGAT
>JAEEGL016630644.1_pt1 | contig 10494 bp, 8 predicted proteins | sample 9134231 | NCBI WGS metagenome assembly JAEEGL01 (sample SAMN16246548, study PRJNA631951) | gut metagenome | biome: gut microbiome; feature: rumen; material: fiber-attached | host: Bos | place: Iran: Karaj | collected 2018-10 | reverse complement strand
GTAATTATTCAATTTTTAATATTATTGAAATTCCTGTAAAAAATGAAATTATGTGTGAACTAATTAACAACTCAATATTATTTTTCAATGAAATTACTTTTACACTCAATCATATAATTAAATCATTAGATTTATAAAATAATCAAAATAATATTCAATTAATATATAATAATATTATTGTTGGTGGAATAAAATATATTTATCTAATAAAAATTAACAATCATTTAATAATTAGAAAAATTTCATTTCAAAAAAAATCAATAAATTATATTTCAAAGTTATATAATAACAATTTTTATTTTTGTGGAAATTATTTGAATAATAATTATATATATAAAGCCAAAATTAAAAATGATAAATTCATATATAAAAATAAATTTTTTATCAAAAGTAAATATCCAATATTATTTATATTACCAACAAATTCATTTATAAATAATATCCAATTAATATATTATTAAATTTTAAATTTAATTTATTTCATAAATAAAACTCTAATATTAAATTTTTTATAATATTTTAAAATGTATAACTATTACATCGATCAAAAATTACAAAAAGAAAGAGAAGCAAAAGAAAAAGAGGAAAAAATATCCGAAATTAAAAAGGCAAAAAGAAAAAGTAAAATAAAACAAAAATAACAAAAAATAGAAAAAATGGATAAACTAGTAAACAATTACGAAAAAAGGATAAATACATTTGTATTACAAATGGCAGAAAATCCAATAATAATAAAAAAAGATAAAAGTAAATATATTACAACAAGAGAAGCACTTTATGCAGATACATCAAATAAAATATTAGATAAAAAAGGTTTTATTTTTTCAAAATATAAAACAGATAAAGAAAGAATAAAAGATTATTTAGAACAAAGAAAAGAAAAATTATATCATAGAAAACAAAATAATGATTTAAATAAAGATAAAAAATTTATTCAACCATTAATGAGATTTAAAGCAAGAACTGATATAGAAAGAGTAGAAGAAGTATTAAAAGATAGAGACGTTTTAGAAATAGAAAAAAATACACCATTAAATCAAATAAATAAAATAACAACAGCACATTCAGATTATTCATCATCAGATGAAGATACACAAACACAGAAAAAATATAGATTTTATGTTAATAATTCAGATAAAAATATTAAAAAGAAAAAAAATACTTTTGATGATGAAGAAGAAAAAAAAAGAATAATGCATAATAAAATATTAGAATCAAGAAAAAATATGATGAAAAAAAGAAAGTTTTATATTACACTTGGTTTAAATAAAAGATTAGAAAATCAAAATAAAGCAAAATTTTTAAGAGGTGATTTACATAATAAAACTCATTTTAAAGCAATGGAAAATTTAACAATGTTTAAAACATCAACAATGAATCATAATTTATTTAAAATTTGGAGTAAAGAAGATATAAATCAACAAAAAAATATAAAAGAAAATAAAGATAATTTCTATTCAACTATCACAAATGGTTTTCATATAAGAAATTTAACTCAAACTCATTTTGGTTATTTTCCAAAATTAAAAAATAAATCAACAAATGAAGATTACGAAAATAAAATAATGCAACAAGCAATAATTCCAATTAATAAATTATCAAATCAAAATACAAATCAAGGTCAAGGATTTAATTTATTAGGAAATAAAAAAATTTTACAAGATTTAGAAATAACAAAAGAAATTGCAAATTCAAATCCTCTTTTATTTAATATGAATTTTAATTCTATTAAAGCTGATACAAATGCAATTAATGTTTCAAATGATCAATTAAATAATTTAAAAAGATTAGCTTTTGTTAGTAATGTTAATGATGATGTTAGTTCAGATTCTGAAAGTGAATATAAAACTAATTATAGAAATGAGACTTATGAAGAATTTAAAAAAGATGAAAATGTTGTTATTGATGGACAAGAATTTAAAAAAACTGAAACTGATAAAATTGCAGTTAAAGTTTTAAAAAAATGTAATTGGAATGAAACATTTAAGAAATATAATACTAATATTGATAAAGGAAAATTAATGTTTACTGGAGGATTAACTTTAAATCAATTTGAAAAAAAATATGGTATTATACCATAATATGATATAATAATATATTTTATATATAAAAATTATAAAAGATAAATTAAAAAGATTAAAAAATTATAAAAGTCATTTTTATTTTCTTAAACCCAAAATATTTTTTTATTTTATAACTTAAAATAGTATTTATCTAAATAATATTAAATAAATATTATATAACAATTATTACCCTTATTTTATGAAAAAATATAATAATCATTTTTAAAACAAAAGTCCAAAAAATATAAATAAAAGAAAAGAAAAATGAATATAATTTCCAAGACAAATAACATTAGGTTCTTTATCTAAATTATTATCATTTTTATATTTAATAGCAAAATTATCAATATAAGATTTTTGATTAGATTCAATAGGATAACAACTTTTATAAGTTTTATCATTTATAATTTCCTTAATAAAACAACATGAATAAGGAGATTCCATTTTTCTTCCTGTACATGCTAATTTTTGAGTAGGATTTATTATTTTTTTACAAGTTTCAATATTTAATCCACAATCACATGAATAACTATTTGCATTTGGCCAATTTGTTTTTAAATATTCTTTTTTACTTAATACTAAATCTTCATATGATTTTATTGATATTGGAACACATAATTTTGAATTTTCTATTGTGAAAAAACAACATTTTTTTGTTAATGATATTTCTATTTCTTGACAATCTTTTCCTTCTGATGGAGTTTTCGATATACATTTTAATTCATTTTCACTTTCTGAATCTAATATTCTTATTTCTGTTTTTATAATATTTAATAATAAGAGAAGTAGAAATATTTTATTAAGAGTCATTTTTTTATTTATAACTAAAATATTTATTTTTATATATTATATTCATTGAAAAAAAAAAAATTAATAATCTAAAATAAAAAAAAAAAATAAATAAAAAAAATTATTATAAAAAAATAAAAAACCAATAAAAAAAAAATAAAACTTAATTATAAAAAAAAAATGTCACTATGGCGTACAGCACGTCCTCGTTTCAATTTATACGTCCCAGATGGTTTAGGTCGTGATCGTTACATAGGATACAACAATGGAGGTTTCTGGAAAACAAATGAATATTCAATATCTCGTAAAGCAGATTACGAATATCCAAGATATTCAAATTTCCATACTCTCTTTCATATGGCAGCTCCTTTTAAATACTATTCAGATGGTGCAGGTCGTGATTCATATATTTTAGGTGGTACAGGTCTATCACATGATGAGAAACCACTTGCTTCATATAAATTAACTGATTTTTTAAGAACTTCAAATGGTCCTTTTAAACCTAAAGGTCCTTTAGCTTTAAGTCAAGCTGAAATTAAATTTAATAAAAGATTAAGACATTTAGAAAATAAAATGATTAAAAGATTATATTCTCAACCATTAAAAAAAATTTTAGATAAAAAAAAAGTAAGTGAAGAAAAAGCTAAAGATGATGGTAATGTTGATGTTAATTTTAGAGAAAATGAGAATTTTGATAATTATGATAAAAATTTAGAAAAAAATGAAGTTTTGGAAAATGATAATGATGTTAATTTGGCTTTTGGGAAAAGTAAGAAAGTTGAAAAATATGAAATTGAAGATGAAAAGAGTATGATTCATAAAGGAAATCATGCGTATCTTAAAACACATTATAATTTTAATAAAAGATATCAATTAGATGCTAAGCCTAAAGGATTAAAAAAGGTTAAAGTTAGTAAAATTGAAATTAATGTTTAAATTTTAATTTTTTCTTTTTTTTTTAGAAAAGTTTTTTAGAAAATTAATTTATATTTTATTATATTTTAGTTTTTTTTTTTGTTATTTATTTATATATTAATATGATTTATTTTCTCTGAATACATTTTTTCTATCACTTGGGTTAAGTTTAATCCATTGTAAGATGTTATATAGTAATAAATGTTTTTATAGAATTCTTTTTCATCTTCTTTTGTTAATTGTTTATTTTTGGAATAAACTTCCCAAACACATTCTTCAGTAGATTTATTTATTTTTGTATTATTATTTTCTTTATCTTCATTTATTTTAAGAGACACATCTTCATTCACACTCGAATATTTTTCATCCATTTCATTATTATCTTTAATAGTAATATTACTATTATTATTATTTTCATTCAAAAAATTTTTTTCAAAATAAATAACACTATTAATAAATTTTGCATCATTATATCTTTTTTGTTGATTTGTTATAAAATATTCTGTATTTCTTTCATTATTTACAATATAAGAATTAGTATTTAAAACAGATAATGAACATACAGTTCCTATACAAGGAATATTTACACTATTCTTTTTTACAAAATCAATAATTAATTGATAATTCCAAAATAATTTAAACCATAATACAGGAAATAATACAATTGATAATAATTCATTAATAAATAATAAAATATTATTTTTAAAATCTTTAGATATAATCTGATAATTTCTATAAATATCATTTTTATCCCAGTCAGAAGGAATATTTATAATATTACTACATATTTCTTTATATTTTTTTAATTTATAAGGGAAATTTTCTAAAGTATTATTTTCATTAGTATTATTAGAATTATTAAAAATTCCCATTAATAGTCCAATTATCATAATAAATGATAAGAAATTATAACCAAATATACTTATATTAGTTACTTTAATATCAACAAAAATAGTCAAAATTAAAAATAACAAAAAAAAACTACCACATATTAATATAAAAGTTTTTCCTATAATAGAAAACATTTTATGTTTGAAACAACTTAAAAATGTTTCAGTTGGGTGATATGATTTATTTATTCTATTTTCTAAATGATGTTTACATTCATTATAATTTTTAAATTGATATATAATATCATTTGTCCATTTATTTCTTGTTATTTTATCTATTGTTTTTAAATTATCTGCATTTTTAAATAAAAAAAATATAATCCTAAAAAGTATTTCTGAAGGAATTGTTAACATTTGTGCTATTATTTGAATTAAAATTTTAATTCTGAAAAAGTTTGGATTATAAAAATTTTTATTTATTTCTACTTGATTGTCTTTTATCATAAATTTCATAAAATTATTTTTAACATAGTCTAAAATATAATTTGAGAATAAATTTAATCCAAATAAGTTAAATGAGATTATTTTATTTGAAATCATTGCAATAATATAATTTTCTCTTCTATTAATTCTAGCAATTATATCATATTTAGTTAAAGTATCTTTAATTCTACAATATGCTTCTTTTTCTTGTAATATTATTAAAAGTTTTAATATATCATCAAAATAAAGTGATTCTAAATTTTTTGTTCTTAAATGGAATTTATGATGATAAATACTATGAATTCTTTTTAATGAACTTATTAAGTTTATTGAACTAAAAAAGAAATATGCATAATAATTCATTAATAAAATATAAAGTCCATATGCTAAATATTTATGATTATAAAAATAATTTGATGAAATAAAAGTTGAGAGTTCAATATTTTCTAAATTTTTGGTTTCTGGGGATATTAATTTATTCCATTCAATAAAAAATAAAAGAAACATTAGAAAATGTATGGTAAAAAGATATATTATATTATCTAAATATATTTGAGTACTCATACATCCATATCCTCCTTTATAATAATAAGTATAAATTTCAAGGAAAAATTTATCCAAATCAGAAATGAGTAAACTTTCTGAAAAAAATTCATTATTTTTATTCACTTTTTTATCATCCTTAACTTTTTTTTGAAACAAAAATGACATTTAATTAAATAATTACAGATTTTTAATAAAAAATCAATAAATTTTAATATATGAAATAATTATAAAAAAATATTGAAAAAATATTAATTATTAATTATTAATATCATTGAAAAATATTTAAAAGAATCTTAAATAATTTTAAGTATTCAAAGATAAAATTGTATAATATTTCTAATAAATTTTAAATCTATTATTTTATAATTTATTTTAATTTTTTTAATTATATATGTGTTTTAAATTTTTATTTATAATTTAAAAACATGGGAAACAAATTTATAATGTTTTTATTTTTTGTAATTTCTCTTTTATTTAATTATACTTATTGTCAAAGGAAAAGAAGTTCTTTAATGAAACCAAGACCTAATAAAGAAACATTTTTAAAAAATAATTCAGATAATTCAACTTCTTTATTAAATGAAACAATGAGACTAGTTAATCAAACATTAAATGAAATAACAGTTAATGCTACTGATGTAGTAAATTTAGATAGAAATGTTATGTTATAAGAATAAATAATAAAAAAAATATTTTGTATATAAATTAATCAAGGACTCTCAAATATATTAAATAACTAAAATTAAAAGATTAAATTTATATCACCATATTTTATCGTTTTTTTTTAAATTTAATTTTAATAAAATATAATATAATATAAATTAAAATATAAAAAATTCCAATAAAATAATTTCATATAATTATGTCTGATGATTCTCCAAAAAAATTTATAACTTTTTTAAATAATAAAAGAAATGAAGTAGAAAGTCATATAAAAAAAATAGAAAAAATAATATTTGATAATGAAACAAAATATTTAGAAGCAACAGCAAATGGAGGAAATATATTTAGAGGATGGGAACATATTTTTACATCAAAAAGTAAATTTCCTCATAATTTAAATTCAGTAAAAAGACCAAGAATTTCAAATAATGAAAGAGTATTTTCTCAAACAAGTGTAAATAATATTTGTTTAAAAGAAGATGTTGTTATGGGTTTAAATAATAATACAAATAAATATAAAGAATTTGGTATTAATTCTACCCAAAATAATTTAAATTCTAATCAAAGGAATTCTATTAATAATAATTCAAATTATAAACATAAAAAGAAAATTACACAATCTTTAAGTTTTAAAAAAAAGAAATTAGGAAGTTCTGGGCAAAAAGATAAAAAAGTTGAAATTATGAGTGATGAAAAATAAAAAAAATATCATTATTTATTAAATATATTTGTATTTTATATATTTTATTCAATAGGTAAATATTATTAAATGTTATTCTCATTCTTTTATAATTTCTATATATTTATTATTGTATTTTTTTTATTTAAAATTATTTGTTAAATTTTACTATGATAATTTTTTGTAAATATATAATAATGTTTTATTATAATATAAAAAATATTACAATATTTAAAAATTATGTTTGAAGTAAAAAATTAAATTTTATAAATAAGTTCTAATAAAAATTATAAGAATTTTAATTATATTTTTTCTGTTTCATTTTAGATTTTACTTTTCCTAAATTATTTTTCTTATATTTAAAATTCTTTTTAAAAGGCATATCCTGATTTTGATAAGTGAATCTAATATTTTGGGTAGGAACATTTTGAAATTGATTTTGATAATTTATATTTTGTTGAAATTGATTCGGAATATTTTGATTTTGAGGAATATTATATAAAGGAACTTGATATTGAGGAATTTGTTGAAAAGTAATTATTATTTGAGATTGATATTGATGATTTGGTTATTGATAATAATTATTTTAATTATTGTAATTATTTAAATTATTTTGATTTTCTAAAATTGATTCAATTATTTTATTATTTTCTTCTAATTTTTGAGTCAAGGATTCTATATTGTCATTATTTTCTTGTTCATCATTTTTGTTTTGAGGAAAATTTTATTGTTGTTGAGGAAATATAATATTTATCATCTACTTCTTCATTATTAAAATATTCATTTTCATTATTTATATTATTATCATTAATTTTATCTATTATTTCTTTTGAATTATTTTCATCTTTGACTAGTTGACTTTTTCATTTCATATTATTATCACCATTATTTCCTAAAAATGGATGTTTTAATTGAAAAAATGAATGCTTATATTGATTTAAACTATTAATATCAAATGTATCTTGAATTAAATAACTTCTAACAATTATAGGAAGCTATTTAATTTTATCATCAATCATTTCAGAAGGAACTTGTACCAAAATCTAAATAATAAAATTTACAAAAATTATTTTTTGTATTTGATAAAAAGAAAAATAAGAAATCCAATATAATTTTCCATATTAATAATTAATAATTAATAATTAAAAAGAAATTATTTTTTCTCATTTTTAAAATAATCATTTATTTAAATAATATACACTTTAACACCAAAAAGATAAATAATAAACAATACAGAGTAATATATAATAATAATAATAATAATATGTCTAAAAACATCCACATCCTTTTTTCTTTTTTCTATCTTCAGGAATATGAGAAAATAACAATTCTTTAATTTTCTCATTACAATTTTCATTTTCTAAAGTTTCTTCAATATCATCAGGATAAATTCTATTACTTTCTAAAATTAATTTAACAATATCATAAAAATTCCATCTTACAGCAACTGCTAAACAAGTATCTTCCATATCATAATAATTTGCTTTAATATTTGGATTTAATCTCTTTTCTAAGAAATATTTTACTATTTCAGTTGCACCTTCTTGACATGCAATATATAATAAAGTTTTCCCATTTGATAATCTTTGATTAAATAAATAATGTTTATCTTCAGGTAAAAATCTCTCTTTTTCTGGATTTTGTATAAATAATTTTTCAAATTCTTCAATTATATTTTTTGTTTTATCTAATGATGATACTCCTTCAGTTATTAATTTAAATGCTTTTGCTTTTAAATTTACTCTTATAAATTCTTTTTCTACTTCACTTTGTCTTAAAAATTGTTCTAATGTCATATTATGATTTACTGTATTTTTTTTTAAAATTGGTTTTTCTTTTAATAATTTAGCATTATCAAGAAGAGAATTTTTTAATGTATCACATACTATATCTATATCATCTATTTTTACTACTGAAGGATGTACAAATGCATGTAACATTCTTTGAAAATTTTTCGTTTTTGTCCATAATGATGATATTCTTCTTTTTTCTTCACTATTTGAATTTTTTCTTTCTATTTGATTATAATTAATATTTATATTAACATTTTTAACATTTTTTGATGTTAATTCTTCAATAAATTTTTCAATATCTCTTTTTGGAGATGAATTATATGTAGTTTTTTGTCTGTTTATTTTTAATTTACTTTTACTTTTCTTTTTTTTTCTTGTTGATATATTATTATTAATTGTAATATTTACAATATTACTTTCTCCTGATGATTCTTGTTCATGTATTAATTTAATATTATTATGAAAACCATCTCCTACTGTTTTTAGTCTTTTTATATTTTTTTTTGATTCTGACATTTTTTATATTAATTTTAAAAAAAATATTTTTATGCAATATTATATTTATATATTATTAATAACTAATCCATGGTTCGTATTTTGTATCATCAACTTTTTTTATTTTTTTTAAAGAATCTTTTTCTTCCTTTTCTAATTGCATTTGCATTTTTAATAAATCTTCATTTTTATCTACTTTTCTTCTTGCTACTATTATAATTTTTTTACTTTTTTCTATTACTTTCTGAGCAATTTCATCTCTTCTTTTTATTTCTTTATATTTATTTTCTTCATTCTTTTGAAGTTTTTTCTTCTGATCCAAAATATATACAATATTTTTAAATATAATTAATCTTTTTGGATCTGATTTATATTCTCTAATTATATTTGAAAAATGAAGAAAAATAAATTCTAAAGCCTTTAAACCATATAAACATTTATTATAATTTTTTCCTTTTATTAAAATTTCTTTAAATTTTGTATTTATATTATGATAAAAACCAATCATTTTTACTTGAGTTTCAATATTAATTGGATATTTCATAAGTATATTTTTAATATGAGAAAATATAAGACTTTGTGATATTGTTTTAATATTATTTTGATAATTCTTTTTTATATAAGCTTTTTTCTTTGTTAAAATATCATTTTTATCTTTTAATTCTTTTAAATCTCTGACATATTCATTTAAAAATGGATTATTAAATTCTTCATCATAAATTGCTTTTTCTGTTTCATTTTTTTTTTCAATCAATCTTTTTATTTCTTTTTTAGTATCATGTAATTTTTCTATTTGTTTTCTTAAATAATTATCTAAATATTGAAATTGATAATAAAAGTCTTCAGGACTATCAAAGATTTCTGGATTTGAATGCTTACCTGATATTTGTTCAAAAATTAAATTATCTGTTTCAAAAACACTACTTCTTCTATATTTTGGTTTTTTAAAATGATTTATTGTTAATGGATGATTTCCTAATTTTTTCTTTACTTTTTTAGAATTTTGTTTTAATGTTAAAAATTCATTAACATTTTCTAATTCATTATCTTTATCTTTTTTTGTTGTTTGAATTCCATATTTTTTTAATTCATCTTCAGGAATTAATGTAATATCTTTTACATTAAATTTAACTAATAATAAAAATATTTTATATTGTTTGCATTGATCTAATATTTTTTCTTTTTTAGTTATTTGTGAAAAAGTTTGAATAATATTTAATTGTAATTCATTTTTATAT
>JAEEGL016270390.1_pt1 | contig 10494 bp, 11 predicted proteins | sample 9134231 | NCBI WGS metagenome assembly JAEEGL01 (sample SAMN16246548, study PRJNA631951) | gut metagenome | biome: gut microbiome; feature: rumen; material: fiber-attached | host: Bos | place: Iran: Karaj | collected 2018-10 | reverse complement strand
GATGTCGGAAACAGGGTGCTTCGCGACAGGCAGCGACTTGCCGAAGACGGTATAGTCATTGTTTGTATCTCGCTTGAGCCGGGAACGAATATCGTTGTATCGGGACCGCTCGTCATGTCGAGGGGATTCGTATACATAAAGGAATCCGACGAGTTCATGGAAGAGGCAAGAGACGTAGTACTTGAGGCGCTTGATAAGATACAGGACAGAAATATCACGAGCAGGAACAAGATAAGGGACAACATCAAGGATGCGCTTTCCGGCTTCATCTGGAAACGGATCAAGAGAAGTCCGATGATACTGCCGATAATAATGGAGAACAACGAGGACTGATATGCTTGATGACAAAATGTTAAAGGTCACCGATGCTGTTACGGCGGCTATCAAAGATACACAGGAGTATCGCGAGTTCACACAGCAGAAAAAAGCGGTAAGATCAGACCCCGAAGTCAGAGCCCTTATTGAGCACGCAAGATCGCTCCAGGAAAGACTGATGAACATTCCCGAGGCGGAGAGAAACAACGACTATGCGGAATCGCTCCAGGATGAATATGAGGAGCTGACGGAAAACACAGCAGTATACGAATACCTGAGGGCGGAATCGCTTTATGTCACGCTCATACAGGAAGTGCTCGGCACGGTCATAGAAAATATTGATATAGATATTTAAACGTAGTTTCTAGAGGATGGGAGAATGAACATTAAGAGCATTGCCCTCGGATTCATGGGATTTATAGTCAGGGCATCCATACTTGCCGTCATGATACTTGTGATATTCAAGACGGGACAAAAAGCATATGAATTCGGATTCAGGATATTTACCGAAGAGGCGATGAGTCCGGCTCCGGGACGTGACGTTGCCGTTACGATAGTTCAGGGCGACTCCACAATGGATGTGGGCGAGATGCTTGAGGAAAAGGGACTTATCAGGGATTCGAAGCTTTTCTATGTGCAGAAAAAATGCTCGGTATACGACGATGATATCAAGCCGGGATTTTACACGCTCAATACTTCCATGACGGCTGAGGATATGTTTGCGATAATAGCGGGCAAAAAGGAAACCGACGGAGAATCGGAGGAAGACGAGGAAACGGAAGATACCGGACTTGACATCACTACGGAATCTACTGCCGGAGAATCCGCACTTGATAAGGCTTCCGGCGAATGGGAAGGAACCGAAGCGGATGTTGTCGACGGCGAAGAGGAAGTACATGATCCTTACGATGAGGGCGGTAACGGTGAAGCCGAAGATGGCGCAGCGGCTGAAGGCGGCGGCGAATGATAACCGATGAGCGTACGGCCACATACATAGATTCGCTTGCCGGACCGAATACTCCTTTTCTTGAACAACTTGAGAAAAAGGCGGTAGATGACGGGGTTCCCGTGATCAGAAGATCGACGCAGAGTCTTATTAAGTATCTGCTCGCAGCCCATAAACCCGAAAGGATACTTGAGATAGGTGCCGCGGTAGGATTTTCGGCGATCTTTATGGCGACCTACGCGCCGCAAAAAGTTCATATAGATACGATAGAAAACTATGAGAAAAGACTTGTATGTGCCAGACAGAACATCAAAGAGGCACATATGGAAGATGTGATAAACCTTATAGAAGGCGATGCACAAATAGTGATAGAAGAACTCTCCTCCGGAGAAGATCATTATGACATGATCTTTGTCGATGCCGCAAAAGCGCAGTATCTAAGCTACCTTCCGTTATGCAAGAAGTTACTTGTTTCCGGAGGCATTCTTGTTTCAGATAATGTTTTGTTTGACGGCGATATAGTCCTGTCGCGGTTTGCCGTAAGAAGGAGAGACAGGACCATTCATTCGAGAATGAGGGAATATCTCAGAACACTTTCCGAAGATGACGAACTTGTTACGACGATACTCCCGATAGCGGACGGGATGACGATCTCGGTCATGAAATAGTTACAGAGGCATCAGATGGGCGTTAATAAAAAACCCGAACTGCTGGTACCTGCCGGCAGCCTTGAAGTATTAAAGACAGCGGTCAGGTATGGGGCCGACGCGGTATATATCGGCGGGGAGGAATTCAGTCTTCGCGCCAAGGCCAAAAACTTTTCAAAAGAAGACATGGCAGAGGGCATTAAGTTTGCCCATGACAACGGTGTCAAAGTATATGTGACCGCCAACATACTTGCCCACAATAAGGATATAGATGAGGCGGGGGCATATTTTCGTGAACTTGCAAACCTCTCGCCCGATGCTGTCCTTATTGCCGATCCGGGAATGTTCATGACGGCAAAAGAGAACTGTCCGGATGTTCCGATACATATAAGTACGCAGGCAAACAATACAAACTATAAGACTTTTGAATTCTGGCATAAGCTCGGAGCCGAGAGGGTAGTATGCGCAAGAGAATTATCGCTTGAGGAGATAGCGCAGCTTCGGGATAAGATCCCTGCGGATATGGACATAGAGTGCTTCATACACGGAGCGATGTGCATATCGTATTCAGGAAGGTGTCTTCTGTCGGCGTATATGACAGGAAGAAGTGCGAATCTCGGAGCATGTACGCATCCGTGCAGATGGAAATATTCCGTTGTTGAAGAACAGCGTCCCGGGCAGTATATGCCGGTAGAGGAGAATGACAGAGGGACTTTTATATTCAACTCAAAAGACCTTTGTATGATAGAGCATATACCTAAGATGATAGAAGCGGGCATCAACAGTTTCAAGATCGAAGGAAGAATGAAGACCGCGCTTTATGTCGCGACGGTCGCAAGAACATACCGCAGGGCGATCGACGATTGGTTTACATCGCCGCAGCTGTATGAGGAGAATCTTCCGTGGTATAAAAGCGAGATCGCAAAATGTACATACAGACAGTTCACAACGGGGTTCTATTTCGGAAAGCCCGATGAGAACATGCAGATATACAACAACAGCACATATGTCGTCGAGTCGGTGTTCCTTGGTATAATAGAGGAAGTGACTCCTGACGGAAAGATCAGGATCACACAGAAGAATAAGTTCTGTGTGGGCGATGTGATAGAGGTCATGAAACCGGACGGAGAAAATATCAGGGTATCCGTCATGAAGATAGAGAGCGAAGACGGAGTAAGCCAGGAGAGCGCACCGCACGCATGTCAGGTAGTATACGTGACTGTTGAAGCCGAAGACGAAAACAAAGACGTGCAAAGATGGAGTGTCGGAGATCTGCTTCGGGCAGATGCTTCATCCAAGGATGATCAGGAGAGAGTATGAGTTTATTATCGGTCATAGTTCCATGCTATAACGAAGAAGCAGCCATCCCGTTCTTTTATGAGGCGATGAAGGGTGTTAAGGATGATTTTGCCGCAAAATTCCCGGATGTAAGCTTCGAATACATTTTTGTCGACGACGGATCAAACGATGCAACACTTGAAGAGCTTAAAAAGCTCCGCGCCAAGGATAAGAGCGTACACTTTGTATCCTTTTCAAGAAACTTCGGTAAGGAAGCAGCTCTATATGCGGGATTTACAAAGGCAGCGGGAGATTATGTGGTATGCATGGATGCAGACCTTCAGGATCCGCCGCATCTTCTTGCCGAGATGTTTGCCGCGGTATATGAAGAAGGTTATGACTCGGCTGCAACAAGGCGTGTTACGAGAAAGGGCGAGCCGAAGATAAGATCGTTTTTTGCAAGGATGTTTTACAGGCTCATGAACAGGATAAGTGATATTGAGTTTGTGGACGGCGCAAGAGACTACCGTATCATGAAGCGCAAGATGGTAGATTCGATACTTGAACTTGGAGAGAATAACCGTTTTACAAAGGGGATCTACAGCTGGGTTGGATTTAAGACGAAGTGGATAGAATTTGAAAACGTAGAGCGGGTTGCGGGAGAGACCAAATGGTCTTTCTTCGGACTGCTGCGCTATTCGTTTGAAGCAATCCTCGGATTCTCAACCGCACCGCTTTCGTTTGTTATAACGTTCGGGTTTATTGTTACAGCCCTTGCGTTTTTACTTATACTGTTCGTGATCATAAGAACGCTCATATTCGGCGACCCGACAAGCGGATGGCCGTCCATGATATGTATCATCGTATTCTTCGCGGGAACACAACTGATGTGTACCGGTATAGTCGGTGCTTATCTTGGCAAGACGTATCTTGAGACCAAGAACAGGCCGATATTCATAGCCAGGGAAGAAGAGTGATCTTATATCACTGATACGTTGACATATCGATCCACAGACCGCTCATATATATCACGTCTATATCCATCATCGGTCTGTTCGTAACGCCCGAATATCCTGCATATTTTCCATATATTGTTACATTCTTTCCCGTAAGATGGGCTTTCATCGCATCATATTTGCTCTTGTCGCATTTAACCCTCATATACCACTGATATCCGTCGGCGTCATTGACCATAACGGCAACACTGTACTGTGAACCGAGGTTCTTTACCGGTTGCATATCCGTTATCGAACCGAAAAGATATATCGGGGATCCGCCGAGATTGTTCTCGGAATTATATGAGTTGTATGTTCCGAAGTTCGCATATGAAAATCCCGAACTTGCAAGTCTTGCAGGTGTTGCGGGCTTGGCTCCGCGCTTAGGGTTGGTCTTGGACATAAAGCGGCTCTTACGCTGCTTCTGTGTCATCAAATCGTCGCTTGAAGAACTGTTTGAATTTTTAGTCGTATTTGCATTGCCCGAAGTTGTTTTGGTCGTATTGGACTTTGTAGTCGTGTTTGACTTCGTAGTCTTCGAATTCGAATTTGATTTTTTGGTCGTATTTGACTTTGAATCCGATCCGGAATTGTCTGTTGACGAATTGTCTGCTGATTCATTATCGGCTGACTCTGACTTATTTGCGGACTTTGACGATTTGTTGTCGGAACCCGACGATGATTCCTGCGTTGTTTCCGAGGATGATTCCGAAGTTGATTCGGAGCTCTCGCTTGTGCTTATCGTTCCGTTTGTCCTGTAAGGCAGAAGGTTTACGGACAGTCTTGTACGTGTCGCTTCATCAAGCTGTATCTCCTCGGCACAGCTCGTACACATCACGTAACCGTTATTAAGTGCCTGCGCAAGCGTCGTCTTGGTCGTTGCGCCCGAACCTCCGCAGTTTGGCTTAAGGTGATATTCGTTGCCCGATCCCGTATACACGGTCGTGTTTTCTTTGAGTATCGTTTCCGCATAAATAGAATGTGCCGCAAACAGATACATACAAAATGCCGCTGTCAAAATCAGCAGTCCCTGTCTTATCGTTCTGATCTTCATATTTATCGATCCCCCTTTATCAAATGAACAATTATATACAATCAAGCGCCTGTGTAAGGTCTGCAATAAGGTCGTCAGAATTTTCAAGTCCAACGGAGTAGCGGATAAGGTCGGGAGAGATCCCCGCCTCGATAAGCTGCTCTTCGGAGAGCTGGCGGTGTGTGTGGCTTGCAGGATGAAGAAGGCAAGTCTTTGCATCGGCAACATGTGTTGCGATCGTTGCAAGTTTAAGCTTATCCATAAATGCGATCGAGCGCTCGCGTCCGCCTTTTATGGCAAAGCAAAGTACTCCGCATGTTCCGTTCGGAAGATATTTCTTTGCCAGTTCATGATACTCATCACCGGGAAGTCCCGCGTAGTGTACCCATGCTACTTTATCGTGAGCGGCAAGGAATGTTGCAACCTTTAACGCGTTCTCACAGTGACGCTGTACGCGTACATGAAGACTCTCAAGCCCGGTGTTTATATAGAAAGCATTCTGGGGAGACTGGATGCAGCCGAAGTCTCTCATGAGCTGGGCCGTAGCTTTTGTGATATATGCGCCCTTGCCGAACTTTTCCGCATATACTATGCCGTGATAACTCTCATCGGGAGTCGTAAGTCCGGGGAACTTGTCTTTATGAGCCAGCCAGTCAAAGTTACCGCTGTCTACGATCGCACCGCCTACGCTGACACCGTGACCGTCGATGTATTTCGTTGTCGAGTGTGTAACGATATCCGCACCCCATTCGATCGGTCTGCAGTTTATCGGTGTTGCAAAAGTATTATCTATGATGAGCGGTACTCCGTGACTGTGTGCAAGATGTGCGAACTTCTCGATATCGAGTATCGTACATGTAGGATTCGTTATCGTCTCACCGAACACGGCTTTTGTGTTTGGCTTGAAATATTTTGACAGCTCCTCTTCGGAAAGAGTCTGGTCAACGAATGTACACTCGATACCCATCTTGGCCATGGTCACAAGGAACAGGTTGTATGTTCCGCCGTATATAGCACTTGAGGCGATAAAGTGATCGCCCGCTTCACATATATTAAAGATGGCAAAGAAATTGGCAGCCTGTCCGGAGGATGTCAGCATCCCGGCAAATCCGCCTTCAAGAGCCGTAAGCTTTTTGGCAGCCATGTCGTTTGTCGGGTTCTGAAGACGCGTGTAGAAATAACCTTCCGCTTCGAGATCGAACAAAGCGCCCATGTCATCGCTTGTTGCATATTTCCATGTCGTGCTCTGCCAGATCGGAAGCTGGCGGGGTTCTCCGTTTCCCGGTTCATATCCTTCGTGAAGGCATTTGGTCTCGATATTTGTGCTCATCTTTTTACTCCTGTATATTGAGATTACAATATTATGTTAACATACTAATAATACAACTTTTTTACGATAATGCAATTGTTTTATGCTATAATAACAATGTTTATGCGCAATTATCAAAACAGGCAGAAAGGCAGCACGATGAAAAATCCAAAGCGTGTAGTTAATTACATTAAGGAAAACCTAAACGAAGTCAAGCATACGACGCTAAATCCGGAGGGTCCGGGTGTAGTACGCATACATATGGTGCCACCAAAATACGACGGTCCCGAGCCGGTCGGAAGCGTTGTTATCCTTAACGGACAGGACATTATACCGATAGGCGTATCCTGGGCTGTTCTTCTCTCGATGCTTATCGATGCGATAAATGAATATCACGGACGTCCGATAACACAGGAAGATACGGATAAGATCGTTGCAAGTACACTTGTATCCGCAAAGTCCGTATATAAGTTCATCCCGAAGTTTGTCATTAAAAAGGACATTTTCAGGATCATGAACACGTTCAAGCAGATCGCATACGGTGAGACACCTGACGAGGAGATCGGATACTTAAGCATTGGCGAGTATGCCGATAATATGAGAGCGCCTCACAGGATGGACCTCATGGTTTCTGCAATGACCAAAGACGGCAAGTGGCACTGCAACCAGAACTGCGTCCACTGTTATGCGGCCGGACAGGCACAGGCGGAAGAGGCGGAACTTTCGACCGAAGAGTGGAAACAGATAATAGATAAGTGCAGGAAGGTCTGCATCCCGCAGGTGACTTTCACCGGAGGTGAGCCTACGATGAGGGATGACCTGTTTGAACTCATCGATCACGCAAGATGGTTTGTGACAAGGCTCAACACGAACGGCATAAAGCTTACGCGCGAGTATTGCGACAAGCTGTTTGAGGCATCGCTTGACAGTGTTCAGATAACATTCTATTCACACGATGCTGCAATACACAACGAGCTTGTCGGAGCCCCTATGTATGACAAGACGCTCGAAGGCATCAGGAATGCACTTGCTGCAGGGCTTAACATCAGTGTCAACACACCGCTTTGTACAAAGAATAGGGATTATACCGAGACTCTTAAGTTCCTTCACGATCTCGGTGTCACATATGTTACCTGCTCGGGTCTTATCACTACGGGTAATGCCGCACTTGAAAGATCGGAGAGCCTTCAGCTGTCGAAAGATGAAATAAGAAACATCCTCAAAGAGGCTGTTGATTATGCGTATGCAAACGGCATGGAGATAAGCTTTACTTCTCCCGGATGGATAGATGAGGAATTCTTTGAGGAAAACGGTCTTGCGACACCGACATGCGGAGCGTGCCTTTCAAACATGGCGATCACTCCCGGCGGAAAAGTCGTACCGTGCCAGAGCTGGCTTACGGATGGGGATCTGGGCGACTTCCTCGACAAAGACTGGGATCAGATATGGTACAGCGGCAAGTGTGAAAACAGAAGATATTTCTCCGCGCTTATGACAGGGACATGCCCCTTAAGAAAAGCGGAAGACGGCAGCGATAAAGGAGGCTCATATGAAAAGTAAGATCACCGGATTTTTTGTAAGTCTCCTCATCGGGATAATGATGTTTGCCGTTCCTGTATTTGCGGACACGGATGAGATACTCGATTATACGATCGGAGTTGAAGTAAATGACGATGCAACACTTAACCTCTATTACCACATAGACTGGAAAGTCCTCGATTCGGGTTCGGGGATCGGCCCGCTTACATGGATGAAGATCGGTATTCCTAACAGCCACGTTGTGAAGACTGAGGGCCTGTCGAAGACGGTAGATCATATTAACAGATCCGGAAACTATGTTGAGGTATATCTTGACAAGAGTTATTACGAAGGTGATGTGGCCAGTGTTGATTTTCTTGTTGTTCAGGACTACATGTACCAGGTCAACAAGTTTACCGAAGGAGAGACGGTATATTCGTTCACGCCCGGATGGTTTGACGATATCAAGGTCGATAAGCTTCGGATCTTATGGAATAACGATAAGGCTCTGTCGTTTACGCCCGACTGTTTCATGGAAGACGAGTATTATGTTTGGGAGTCAAAGCTCTCGAAGGGTGAGCGCTTTACGGTAACAGTAACGTATCCGAACGATGCATACGGATTTGATCTGTCAAAGAGTATCGAAGATAACGGCGGAGGAAGCAAGGTAACCGAGGCCATTGAGACTATACTCGGGCTGATCATGATGGTCGCGTGTTTTGCGGTTCCGATCGGAATACCTATCCTTCTCGGATATCTGTTCAACCGCGGATTCTCAGGGATAAACAGTCCTACCATAAACAAGACAACGCGTGTCAAGGTAACGTATTTCGATTCGTGTCCTGCCTGCGGCGCACCGCGAAAAGAAGGCGCGAAGTTCTGCGAATACTGCGGCAAGTCACTCGTAAAGAGCGAAGAGACGATAACGGAAGAGCAGCTTAAGAAAGAAGAAAAAGCGGCTGCTGCGTTTACAAAGAACGGAGAATACAGATACGGCGGATCACCGAATACATTTATCAGGGTCAATTCCGTAAGGGTCCCGAACCCTCATTACCGTGCACCGTCAAGGAGCAGCGGCGGCAGTCACCACAGCTCGTGCGCTCACAGTTCGTGTGCATGTGCCTGCGCATGTGCATGTGCCGGCGGCGGAAGAGCAGGATGTACGATGAAGGATTTCTACAATACGAACTTAAAGCTTACGGCACTTGCTAAGGCTACGGGATGTAAGACGGAACCGGCCGGCCGCGGGAAGGCAGAGGAATGACAGAAGACGAGATCAAAGAGCGAGCTAAATATATAGATGGTGTGATCGAAGAGTTCCTTCCCAAAGAAGAGGGTTTGGCAAAGACCGTTGCCGAGGCGATGAATTACAGTATCCATGTCGGCGGCAAGAGACTTCGCCCTATGATGATGAGGGAAGCGTATCTTATGTTCGGCGGCAATGATGAAAAGATACTGAATCCGTTCATGGCCGCTATCGAGATGATACATACGTATTCACTCTGCCATGACGATCTTCCCGCAATGGATAACGATATGTACAGACGCGGGCAGAAGAGTACACACGCACGGTTCGGAGAGGCGATGGGGATACTTGCCGGGGACGGACTTCTTAATTACGCGTTCGAGACTGCGATGACTGCGTTTGGTGCGGTTTCCCAAAATACGGAAGACGTGCTTTGCGGATATAAAAAGATAGCAGCGGCACTTTGTGTTCTTGCAAAAAAAGCCGGCATTTACGGCATGATCGGCGGTCAGGTGGTCGATATCGAATCCGAAGAAAACCTGCGGGTGTTGTTTCGATGGATACGATAAAGTTCATACATGAGAACAAGACTGCGGCTATGATAGAGTCTTCGCTCATGATAGGTGCGATACTTGCCAATGCGTCCGATGATGAGATAAATGCGATGGAAAAGATAGGCTCTGATGTGGGCCTGGCTTTCCAGATACAGGATGACATTCTTGATGTTACGGGTGATGACGCAACACTTGGCAAACCTGTCGGGAGCGACGAGAAAAACGGTAAGACAACATATGTAACTCTTGCCGGCCTTGAAAAGGCAAAGGAAGATGTCAGGGAATCATCCGAAAGAGCTGTAACGGAACTTATGAGTCTTCGCGCAAGTGATGCGAAAGCGAGTGATTTTCTGCGAAGACTGATACTGTCTCTTACAGACAGGGTAAAATGAACCCATATATGATATAATGATACGGTTATGTATTTCGTTATAAAGGAGATGCTTTAATTGCCCAAGAAGATTGCACTTTTTTCGTGCGGATGGGCCTTCGACCTTTTGCATGACTATACAAAAGGTGTATTCAAGCGCATGCAGGGGTTCGATTCAGACCTGTATATATTCGTGAATTATCCGCCTTATGTCGAGGAGGAATCACTTAAGGTCGGCGAACTCAATATGTTCAACCTTCCTTATATAGAAGACTTTGATGGT
>JAEEGL015831934.1_pt1 | contig 10494 bp, 8 predicted proteins | sample 9134231 | NCBI WGS metagenome assembly JAEEGL01 (sample SAMN16246548, study PRJNA631951) | gut metagenome | biome: gut microbiome; feature: rumen; material: fiber-attached | host: Bos | place: Iran: Karaj | collected 2018-10 | reverse complement strand
CTAAGCCCTATACCGGGTCCGGCAACAAGACGGTGATCCGCCTGTCGGAAATCCACAAACGCAGTATGGGTAATTTCCGTGGACGCTGCAGAATCCCCACAGCAATCGCACAAAGCAGATTTTAACACAATCAAAAGCTGTTGTAAACAATTATTTTCAATCTGTATAGAATAAGTGGGAGCCGGTGCACCGACTCCCACTTTGAGGCTTACATTTAAAAAGTTAACTTTTTTGTAGTTTAACTACCAATTATGCTTTCTTATACTTTACAGTCTTTGCTACACCAGAATTCTTAACGGCCTTCTTAACTGTCTTGAAGTTAGCCTTTGCGATCTTGAATGTAGCATTCTTGTTTACGCCCTTGAACGCGTTCTTGCCAACGCTTGTTACCTTGCCCTTGAGGACAACAGTCTTAAGCTTGGAATCACCATTGAAAGCGTTCTTGCCGATAGCTGTTACGTTCTTAGCAACAGTAACCTTCTTGATCTCCTTGTTGCCCTTAACGGCAGAAGCACCAATCTTTGTTACCTTGAAGGTCTTGCCATTGCACTTAACGGTTGCAGGAACGGTAATAGCGGTCTTGCCCTTTGTCTCAACCTTTGCAAGTGTGATCTTAGAACCGGATGCAGTGTAGGACATCTTAGCGCTAACACCCTTTGCGTTGGAAACAGTAGTTGTAACCTCGGTTACAGCACCTGTTTTGTCCATAACGATCTCAACGGACTTCTCTGTACCAGCCTTTGTGATGGTTGTCTCTGTAACAGAACCGGAGCCGTCCTTATTCTTAACTGTCTTAACGACAGTCTTGGAACCATCGGGCTTTGTGGTTGTAACAGTTGTAATAGTACCTGTAGCTGTTGTAACAACATTTGTTACCTGCTTGGAACCATCAGATAATGTTGTAGTTGTGGTCTTTCCGCTGCTGGAAGAACCTGAACCTGAACCACCGCTGCTGCTTGAGCTGGTCTTGTTCTGGCTGTACTTTACGATAGCGATAGGGGAATTCGATACCTCGCCATTATATTTATAATACTCATCGTAAGCTTTGTATCCCTCAACGTAGAACTTAACCACAACATCATTTACTGAGTCAGAAGAGTTCTCTTCGAAGTCTACCGTAAACTCAAGCTTTTCGTTATCCTTTGTCAGATCAGCAAAAGTTGCTGTATCGGTAACAGTGGCATCTCCCTCTGCAACCTCAGCCCTGATGGTACACTCCTTAGAATCTTTCTCATTTCCGACTAAAATCGGTAATATTTCAGCAGAACTATCGGTTGTTGTAAATGTGATCGTATCCGATGTAGCCTTGCTGGATACTGAAATAGCATCTCCGGTTGTTACAAAACAAGGTATAGAACTTCCGGATGTAACAAACTTATTTTCGCCGCCAAGCTTTGATGAGATAGTAACCTCCTCAAAATTCCAACCATCAAAACTGTAAGCTGCTTTAGCAACTGTACCGGGGATGATAGCTGTTACTGCCATAGCTGCAGCTAAAGCAATAGCTAAAATCTTTTTGTTTTTCATAAAAAACTCCTCCTTTGGTAGTTTCGAAAAAGACGTAAGCCCCTTTTTCAATAAATAAACTGCAAACGATATGTTATCACTTTTTTTTTTATAATTCAAGAAAAAAATCATCAGGTTTTTTATAATATTTTACTGAAAAAGTATACATATTTTACCATCTGTATTTTGACCTGTCCGGAAGTCTTTTTACCACCAGTCCCGAAAGTACTCCGATGACCGTACCCGCCACCAGTCCTGAGAAGATGAGCACAGGTAGATAAAACACCACTCCCCCGGACTTTAAAATGAGATATGCCACTGAAATCTGTCCCATATTATGGGCCACTCCCCCGGCCGCCCCCACTCCCACGGGAGAAAAGCCTGCTTCATTCCCGTTTTTCGAGATACGGTAAAGCAAAAACATGACCAAAAAGCTGATAATTCCTCCTGCAAGGCTATATATCATTGAATACCCGTTTCCGAAAGAAATCCCCACCAGAATGATCCTTACCATATTGATCATTAAAGCATCTTTTGGTCCCATCATATATAAGGCCACCATGACCACAAGATTGGTAAGTCCCAGCTTTACTCCGGGAATGGCAACAAACGCCGGCAGCATACTCTCCAAAAAAGAAAGTACCATAGCCAGCGCCACAAGCATGCCATATTGTGCTATTTTTTTTGCCTTCATATCACTGCACCATCACATCCACATCAGCATCACTGCCACCCTCTATCTCCACCACCACCTTGTGTGGCAGGCAAATGATGGATTGGCCCGTTTTTGATATATGTCCCATTTTAACGCAGAGCTTGTCCGGGCAGTCGGCATCCAAAAGATACGCCTCATCATTTTCTATGACGAGAAGATTCTCGCCTCCCACTCCCCTGATAAGGTATCTGGTATCAGTATCAAGGGGAAGCCTTTCCACCTCAATGCCCTCTACGCTTATTACGGCAAAGGTGCCGGAGTGCTCTGCTACTCTCAGAAAAACAAACAGTGCCAGCGCCAGAAAAGCGATGACACCGATGAGTTTTATGTCGTTTTTTTTCATTTCAATGTCCTTTTAAGATTCTTCGCTTCGCTCAGAATGACAGAAGGGGAAAGCGCCAGAATGCAGGAAAGCCTCCCGGCTGTCATCCTGAGGGGCGTCAGAATACAGGGAACCTTCCCGGCTGTACTTTAATCTAAATCGAAGAACATGGCACGCACAAAATCATCGGAAGAAAATTTGTCCAGATCCTCGATCTTTTCGCCGACTCCGATATATTTAACAGGTATGCCCAGCTCCGACTGGATGGCAACAGCAATGCCCCCCTTTGCAGTGCCGTCCATTTTTGTAAGGATAACACCGGAAAGCTCGGCCGCCTCAGAAAACTCCTTTGCCTGTATAAGCGCATTTTGTCCCGTAGTAGCATCCACCACGACTAAAGTCTCCCTGTAAACACCGGGCCACTCCCTGTCAATGACTCGGTTCATCTTGGCCAGCTCGTCCATAAGATTTTTCTTATTATGAAGCCTGCCTGCGGTATCTATAAGCAAAATGTCGGCATGACGGGCCTTTGCCGCATTCACCGCATCAAAAACCACCGATGAGGGATCAGCCCCCTCATGTCCCGCGATTATCTCAACCCCTGCCCTGTTGGCCCACTCCGTAAGCTGCTCAGTAGCCGCAGCTCTGAAAGTATCAGCCGCACCAAGGATGACCTTTTTGCCGTCAGCCTTAAACTTTGCCGCCAGCTTTCCAATAGTAGTGGTCTTGCCAACACCGTTTACACCCACGATAAGCACCACTGAGGTTTTGTTTAAAAACTCATACTCCGCCTCTCCGATATCCATCTGGTGATAGATGCCGTCGATCATCAGTGCCTTACACTCAATGGGCTGGGTGATGCCCTTTTCCTTAACCTGCTCTCTCACATGATCAAGGACAGCCTCGGATCCCCGAACGCCTATGTCACCGGAGATCAAAAGTTCCTCTAACTCCTCATAGAACTCCTCGGTGATATCCGTAAAGCCCCTGAAGGCATAGTCCATGTTTTTAACAAAACCATCCCTTGTCTTTTTCAGTCCGCCTAATAATCTGTCAAAAAATCCCATCTCATTCTCCCATTACAGTGATGTTCTGACTATTTTGGGCTTATATCCGCCCTTTTCCAAAGTATCTATGATCTCATTTTTATGATCCGTACCAAAAGCCTCCAGGGTGATGCGGAGTTCCACCTCAACGCTGCGGTTGGTGGTTACAAACTGGTTGTGTTCCAGTTTTATGACATTGCCCTGAACATTTGCAATGGTCTGTGCCACTGCCGCCAGCTCACCTGGCTTGTCAGGAAGCAAAACGGAAACCGTAAAGATTCTGTCCCTGAAAATGAGTCCCTGCTGCACCACAGAGGACATGGTGATCACATCCATGTTTCCGCCGGAAAGTATGCATACCATATTTTTACCCTTAACCTTTAGCTTGTCAGCCGCAGCAAAGGAAAGCAGTCCGGAGTTTTCCACCACCATCTTATGGTTTTCCACCATGTCCAAAAATGCAGTGATCAGCTCGTCATCCTCAACGGTTATTATATCGTCAATATTCTTTTGGATATATGGAAAGATCTGCTTTCCGGGAGTCTTTACCGCAGTACCGTCAGCTATGGTCTGGGCAGCGGCAAGTGTCACCACCTCGCCCTTTTCAAGAGAAGCCTTCATGCAGGCCGCTCCCGCCGGTTCCACTCCGATGACCTTGATCTTCGGATTTATAAGCTTGGCTAAGGTAGAAACACCTGTGGCCAGACCTCCGCCTCCTATGGGGACTAAAATGACATCCACAAGCGGCAGTTCCTTTATGATCTCCATGGCAATGGTGCCCTGTCCGGTGGCTACCGCCAGATCGTCAAAGGGATGGATAAAGGTATAGCCGTTTTTTTCTTCCAGCTTATATGCGTATTCACAGGACTCGTCATACACATCTCCGTAAAGCACCACCTCTGCACCATAGGACTTTGTGCGATTAACCTTTATTAAAGGTGTGGTGGTGGGCATAACGATGGTGGCCTTTACACCGTACTTTTTAGCTGCATAGGCCACGCCCTGGGCATGGTTGCCTGCAGATGCGGTAATAAGTCCCCGCTGTCTCTCCTCGTCAGATAAGGTGCTTATCTTATAATATGCGCCACGAAGCTTATATGCGCCTGTAAACTGCATGTTCTCAGGCTTCAGATAGACCTGATTGCCGGTCTTTGTGCTCAAAAAGTCGCTGTATATCAGCTTCGTTTCCAGGCGGACCTTGTCCACCACATTACAAGCATCGTCAAAGTCTTTTTTCGTTAACATAATATCTCATATCTCCTTTTTTAGGCTGCTTGAGCTATAGTGTATATTATCAGCCGAAGTATATGTTTGAACGTTTAAGTGTAGCGCTTAGCAAGGTGGAGTCGGAGTAGCGTCGAGGCCGTCAGATCCGTTAAAGGGAACGCAAATGGCCGATCAGGTAAGTATAATTCCGCTATACCGCGTTGCCTTTTACGGAGATGCACGACAACGTAGACGCGTTAAACGTAGACGAACACCGAGCTTAGCAGCGGAACGACTAGTGAAAACATATGCTGAAGGCTGATATATTTTATCTATTCATCCAGATCATTCTCGATCAGGTTGACGGAAACAAGCGTCGACACACCTTTTTCCTGCATGGTGATACCGTACAGGCGGTCGGCGGCGGTCATGGTGCCGCGTCGATGGGTGATTACGATAAACTGGGTGTTTTTCGTAAGGCGGTTTAAGTATTTGGCAAAACGGTCCACATTGCTGTCATCAAGTGCCGCCTCGATCTCGTCTAAAAGACAGAAAGGCGAGGGCTTGAGGTTTTGGATGGCAAATAAAAGCGCAATGGCGGTAAGTGATTTTTCACCGCCGGAAAGCTGCATCATATTCTGAAGCTTTTTGCCGGGAGGCTGTGCTATGATACGAATTCCCGTCTCAAGGATATCCTCACCCTCAACTAAGGAAAGTTCTCCCTTTCCTCCTCCGAAAAGCTCCTTAAAGGCCTTGTCAAACTCTCTTTGAATATCGGCAAACCCCTTTGCAAACTGTTCTCTCATTCCGGAGTCCAGCTCATCAATGATCTCGGAAAGCTTGTTTGAAGCCTCCACTATATCATCGTGCTGAGTCTTTAAAAATCCGTATCTTTCGGAAACCTCCCTGTACTCCTCTATGGCTCCCACATTGACATTGCCCATCTTTCTGATTGCGTCACGGATGGCTGAGATGGAATGCTTCATCTCATCACGGTTGTTGTAATCCGGATTTTTAAGCTCCATTGCCGCATGAAGGGTCAGTTCATACTCGTCCCACATATAGTTATTCTGATACTCCATCGCATCCTTTGAACGATCCCTCTGGGACTCCAAACGGTAGATTTCCTTTTCCAGATCCGTAATGAGTTTTGAAATCTCTTCTTTCTTGTCAAAAAAGCCTTTGTGACGCTCATTCATCTTTTCACGGCTCTCCTTTGCGGCGGACAACTCCTCTTCAAGCTTTTTTAAAGCTTCATCCGCAGAGGAAATGGTAAGTACAATCTCTTCTATATGCTTTTTCTTTTTCCCTGCCTCTTCCTTGGCATTAACAGACTCACTCTCCAGGTTCTTAAGGTTGTTTTCATCCTTTTCTATCTCTGCATTTATACGCGAAAGATTCTCCTCTACAAAAGAGACTTTCTGCCTGGCATTGGCTTCCTCTATCTGCACCTCGGACATCTGTCGGGAAGCAGTCTGCTCCATATATGTCTGCTGGTCCAGCTTCTCCTGTAAGTCCTCAATCTCCTTTTTGAGAGCGGCTTCCCGCTGATCGGTAGCCTCCATCTGATCCACTATCTTTTTCTTTTCACCGGAGATTTTGGAAAGCTGGCTCTCTATCTCCTTGCTCTCATCATGCAGCGTCTTGGCCGCCCGGGCTGACTCCGCACGCTCTGATGATGCCCTCTCCAGCCCCAGCTTCGCGGTATTTTCTGCCAACGCAAGCTCGGATACTTTTTCCCTGATCTCCTTTAGGTCATCACGGCAAAGTTCAAGAGCCGTCTCATATTCCTCGGAATGCTTTTTCGCATCCCCCAGCTTTTTCTCAAGTTCGGCGATCTCTTTTTCCAGCCCGTCTATCTGACGGTTCCTGCTTAACAGGTTACCCTTATTCTTAAAGGAACCACCTGCCATGGATCCGCCGGGACTTAAATACTCGCCCTCAAGCGTTACTATATGAAGGGAATAATGGTACTTCCGGGCAATCTTAATGGCGTTGTCAATGGTATCCACCAAAACCACCCTGCCAACTAAATATGCCACTATGCCACGATATATCTCATCACAGTCAATAACCTCATCACAAAGTCCGATGACTCCCTTTTCGGAAAGCACCTCCTGTTTTTTGAAATTGCCCCGGCCATCCACTGCAGTCAGCGGCAAAAATGTAGCCCGGCCAAAATGGTTCTCCTTCAGATATGAGATCATTTCCTTGGCGGTATCCTCATCCTCGGTAACGATGTTTTGGATATTGCCTCCAAGAGCAGTTTCAATGGCTGTCTCGTATTTTTTCTCCACATGGATAAGGTCTGCCACCACCCCGTGTAAACCAGGGGTATCTGTCTTTTTCTCCATGACCTTTCGGATACTGTTTCCGTAGCCGTCATAACGCTCCGCTATACTCTTTAAGGACTCAAGCCTTGAGGACTTTGCGGTGATAAATGAACCCAAGGTGTTGACCTCTTCCACCGCCGCCCGTAATTTCTTCTGCCAGTTTTCGATATCCGCGGCCTTTTCACTTTCCCGCTTTTTCATATCAGAAAGAGCCTGCATGGCCTCGTCATAACTTTCTTTCGCCTCTTTTTCCCTAAGGGCAAAACTGTCCTCCTCGGTTTTCCGTGCAAGTATCCTCTGAGTAAGCTGCGCTTTTCTAATGTTGGTCTGCTCGAACATGGTACTCATGCGCTGCTCTTCAGATTTAATGGTAGCCTTTTCATTTAAAAGCTCCATTATCTCTTTTTGGTCCTTCTCAATCCCGGCATTGCAGGCATTGATCTCGTTTTGGATATTCTGCCAGTAGTCCTTGGCCTTTTGAAGCCTCTCAACCGCCTCGGTAAGCATGCCTAAAAGCTCTTCCTTTTCCTTTGAAAAAGTATCCCTTTCCTTTTCATGCTCCTCTTTCTCAGCCAGCATAACGCCCTTTCTCATGGCAATGCTCTCATTGGAATTCTCCGTAAAGCGGATCTGCTCCTCTAAAATCTTGATCTCATTTTCCAGATTTCCCTTTTTTAAAACGGTGTCGCTTTGCTGCTCACGGATGGCATTTATCTTTTCCTCCATTACAGCAAGCTCCTGCTCCAAAGCGGCATACTCGGACTTTATCTTTTCATCATCCTTTTTGGCGCCCTCCAGCTGTTCATTCGAAAGCTTAAGATTCTTTTCGATCTCGGAAAGCTCCTTGCCCAGCCGGTCGATCTCCATAAGAAACATATTTACATCAAGAGTCTTTAACTCCTCTTTTTTCTTAAGGTAATCACGGGCCACTTTAGCCTGCTCCTCAAGGGGACCCACGCGAAGTTCCAACTCGGATAGAATATCATTTACCCTTACAAGGTCCTCCTGTTGGGACTCTAATTTTTTAATGGCGGCCGCTTTTCTCTTTTTAAACTTAACGATACCCACAGCCTCATCAAAAAGCTCTCTGCGCTCCTCCGGCTTACCGGATAATATCTTCTCCACCTGACCCTGACCAATGATGGAATAGCCCTCTTTTCCGATACCGGTATCAAAAAATAGCTCGCTTACATCCTTAAGTCTGCAGGCGGTGCCGTTAAGCAGATACTCGCTCTCACCGGAGCGGTAAACACGACGAGCCACCGTGACTTCCTCATAATCTATTGGAAGCAGGTGGTCGGAATTGTCCATGGTAATGGCCACATATGCAAAACTGACGGGTTTTCGATTCTGTGTACCCGCGAAAATAACATCCTGCATGGAGGCACCACGCAGCTGCTTGGCGCTTTGCTCGCCCAAAACCCAGCGGACAGCGTCAGCCACATTACTTTTGCCTGAGCCGTTAGGACCCACGATGCCGGTAATGCCGTTATGAAATTCAAGCACTATCTTGTGTGCAAAAGATTTAAAGCCGTGTAGCTCTATGCTTTTTAAGTACATTTATTCTCCTTGATCATAACACCTTCAGGTCTTTTAATCTGTGCATGGAAAGCAGTGCCTCATAAGCGGCCTGCTGCTCTGCAGCCTTTTTTGAGCGTCCTCTGCCACGTCCGATCACTGTGCTGCCGCGACGCACCTCCACGGTAAATTCCTTGGCGTGATCCGGCCCGCTCTCGCCAACCACCTCATAGGTCAGCTTTTCGCTTCCCTCCGCTTGGATGACCTCCTGCAAAGTGGTCTTACTGTCGTAAAAAAGCCTTTTATTCTCTATGTCAGTTAAGATAAAACGCAGGATAAATGCCTTGGCCGGCTCAATTCCGCCGTCCAAAAAAATGGCACCGATAAGTGCCTCCATGGCATCAGATACAATGGAATCACGCCCCCTGCCGCCTGTGGCAGCTTCACCCTTGCTTAAAAGCAGGTATTTAGGAAGCTCGATCTCATCGGTACAACGGGCCAGGGTAGGTTCGCAGACTAAAGATGCGCGAAGCTTGGACATGTCACCCTCGGGGAGATTTGGATAGTTGTGGTACAGGAACTCGCTGGAAACCAGTTCCAATACCGCATCTCCCAAAAACTCCAGCCTCTCGTTGCTTCTCTCCTTTGCCATGCCTTTTTCGTTGGCATAGCTGGAATGGGTCATGGCGTGAGTCAAAAGATCCTCGTCCTTAAAATCGTAACCTATTTTTTTCTGTAATGATTTTATATCCATAAATATAATCTTAAGAAAAAACTCTTGTAGATCATTACAAGAGTTCTTTCAAAATCTCTGATAATCAACCCTATATTAGAATTAGCCGAGGGTCTTTTTAATGAGGGCAACAGCATCACCAACGGTAACGATCTTTTCTGCCTCATCATTGTCAACCTCGATGTCAAGCTCCTCTTCTACGCCCATGATGATCTGAAATACATCAAGAGAATCTGCTCCCAGATCGTCAATAAAAGTAGTCTCGGGACGAATCTCGTCCGCATCTACATTTAATACCTCTGCAATGATCTTTTTAAGTGTCTCAAATTCCATCCTAATAACCTCCTTATTTTTCAGAAATAATGGTCTCTATTTTTTCTACTATATGCTGCTCCTTAAATGTCACGCACTGAAAGATGGCATTTTTGATCTCCTTGTGGGTGGCATTACCGTGAGCCTTGACAACGAGTCCGCGAAGTCCCAAAAGAGGCGCTCCGCCATACTCGGATGCATCAAATTCCTTTAATGTCTTTTTAAGGGCCGGAAGAGCCATGGCTGCACCAAGCTTTGACAAAAATGTGCTCATCAGTCCCTTTTTAATTACCTTAATAAGTGTACCGGCAAGCCCCTCGTAAAGTTTTAAAATAACATTGCCCACAAAGGCCTCGCAAACCACCACGTCCACATCCCCTGAGGGGATATCTCTCGCCTCCACGGAACCTATAAAATTTATATCCTTACACTCCTTAAGAAGGGGATAAGTCTCCTTAACAAGGGCGTTGCCCTTTTCCTCCTCGGCACCGATATTGACGATACCCACCGTGGGGTTTACCCTGCCGCACATATACTCCATATAAATGGATCCCATCCGGGCAAACTGCACCAAATGGTCCGCCCTGGCATCCACATTGGCGCCACAGTCCAAAACTAAAGTCACACCCTTTTCCGTAGGGATAAGGGGAGCAAATGGTGCTCTCGCCACACCCTGGATACGACCTGCTATAAGCTGGCCTCCAACTAAAAGGGCACCGGAGTTACCGCTGGAAACAAAAGCATCCGCTTCATCATCATGTACCATTTTAAGACCCACCACCATGGAGGAATCCTTTTTCTTT
>JAEEGL015707164.1_pt1 | contig 10494 bp, 11 predicted proteins | sample 9134231 | NCBI WGS metagenome assembly JAEEGL01 (sample SAMN16246548, study PRJNA631951) | gut metagenome | biome: gut microbiome; feature: rumen; material: fiber-attached | host: Bos | place: Iran: Karaj | collected 2018-10 | reverse complement strand
CATATTCATAGAGAACTGTGTACCTATTACACTTCCGGCAATTTCTTCCTGAAGTGCTCTATTGTTAAAGTAATGCTGTTTACCTAATTCTTGCATTTGCTGATTATATACTTTCTGGTCAAAAATATTTTCATATTTTTCCAAATAATCAGCAATAGGATCTATCCAGCCGGTAACAATGTTTTCAGCAGTATCAGCAATTTGTCTCATAACATGTTCGCCAATTCCGGCTTCTTTTAATTTTCCCTTCAAAGTCAAGCTCAGCAGACTGTTTTCTTCTTGAGCAGCAACTGCTTCTGCAGCACGTGCTTCATCACGAGCTTCCATATTTTGCTGTGCAAGCTCTTCAGCAGTGAACTTCTGGGTATTATAACCCTTATATTCATTTAAAAATGTATTCATGTTAAACGATGATTCTGCCATATCCGTTTCCCTATATTTTCTAATATTGTTATCGGCATTTTTTTCAAAAACTTTAGAGTTTTTAAAAAAAATTTTACAATTCTTAACAAATTAGAGTTAATTTTTAGTAAACGTTTTGAGTAAATGATTAATATTTAATTAGAGTTTTATTAACAGCTCCTACTCCGTTATAAAATTGGGTAAGAACCGTAAATTTGCCGCTGGTTTGGGCATCTTTTATAATTTTGGCAGAGGAATTTGTGAGTACAATTTGGTTTTGTACACATTCAAATCCACGGTCTAAAAAGTCTTGTTCATCACCCTCGCCTGTTTGAATATATTTTTTTGTTTTAACAAATAGATTAAATGCTTTTTTTCGTTTTTGAATTGCATTATATGCAAATGCGATTATTCCTCCGATATCAACATCGGCCCACGATGAACGACAAATATCCACAATATAGTTTTCATTATCACCAGTTTTTATTGATATATAAGCTGCAAGCTTTTTAGACTTAGAGTCTTCCATGACATACTTGTACTCTGTATAATATGAAAGCCCTTTAAAGCATGAATCTTTAAAATCCTTGGGAGTCTTACCAAGAAGCGGTCTAAAATGTGAAAGAAGTTCATCATTATTGAGCTCAGAAACTTGTTTTGCATCAGAATTTTCAAACTCTCTGAATAATTTTGGATTATAATCACTCTCTATTTTTTTTATTTTCCACAATTTTTCGTAAGAAATTTGGCTGAAACCGCATCTTGATATAAACAATTTTACAAGCTCGGGTTTATAATCATCAACTCTCACTATAAATGAAGCCGCACCCATAGCTTTATATTTTGATACTACATATTGTATGAGATCTCCCGCTATATCATAACTGTTTTCTTCAAACAAAAGTTTCTGAATTTCCATTTGCCTTGCTCTGTACCTTGACGGTGCAACAGTGATAAGCCCTTTAATTTCTTTTCCTTCCTTTAATACATATGATTCGGGAAAAAATTTGAATTTTAGCGGTATAATGTGATGCAGAATAACGAGAGGACTAAACATTATATGATTAATATAAGTGTCACCATTATTTAAAAATGACATCATCTCTTTTGTATTTTTTTTATCAAAACAGTATAGCTTTCTAATCTTACTCATAGTTAAAATTATAACATGCGAAATTATATATTAGTAATTATTTCTAAACTTCATCCAAGAGAATTAGTGCAATTAAGTTTTATATTTGATAGAATATAACCAAAGATATTTAACTAGGAGAAGATATGTCATCAAATGATACTCTGGTCATGATTCTGGCAGGTGGAGAAGGGAAAAGGTTATTTCCTTTGACTCAAGACAGAGCAAAACCTGCAGTTCCTTTCGGCGGAAGATACAGAATTATAGATTTTGTGTTGAACAACTTTATAAACTCAGGTTTTTTTAAGCTAAAAGTTCTTACTCAATACAAATCAGATTCATTGAACAAACATATTTCGAAAGGCTGGGCACTTTCTCCGTTCTTGAATCAGTATGTTGACCTTGTACCGGCACAAATGAGAACAGGCGGAAGTTGGTATTTAGGAACAGCTGATGCTGTTTATCAGAATATTTTTCATATACATGACGAGAATCCTAATTATGTATGCGTTTTTGGCGGTGACCATATCTATAAAATGGATGTCAGACAAATGCTTAAATATCATAAGGCAAAAGAGGCTGATTTAACAATATCTGCAATTCCTATTCCTATAGAAGAAGCCTCTGAATTCGGAATAATTGAGGTTGATGAGAATTGGCGTCTTACCGGATTTATAGAAAAACCAAAAAACAAACCAAAAACAATGCCGAATAACCCAAACATGTGTTTAGCTTCTATGGGAAACTATATTTTTAATAAAGAAATATTGGTTAATGCGCTTGAAGAAGATGCAAAAATACAAGATTCCAATCATGATTTTGGGAAAAACGTCATTCCCATGCTTTTAAATCAAGGCAAAAAAGTTTATATTTATAACTTTAATGAGAACGAATTCCCCGGAATTGGCGAAAAGGAAAAAGGATATTGGAGAGATGTGGGAAATATTGATGCATACTGGCAAGCAAATATGGATTTGCTCGCGTATGAACCGGAATTAAACCTTTATTCTAAAGAATGGCCACTGAGAACGTTCAATTATAACTACCCGCCTGCAAAATTTGTATGGCAGCAAGGTGACAGGGTTGGTATGGCAACAAACTCGATGGTTTCTGAGGGTTGCATTGTTTCTGGCGGAGTTATTTCAAGATGCGTACTATCTCCTGAAGTTAGGATTAACAGTTATTCTACTGTTTCAGATAGTATCTTGATGGAAAATGTCAATGTCGGCAGATACTCTGAAATTCACAAAGCTATAATTGATAAAAACGTTGATATACCGCCATATACCAAAATAGGTATAAACAGAGAAGAAGACTTAAACAGAGGTTTCTACGTCTCGGAAGGCGGAGTAACCGTCGTTCCCAAAAATGCTAGACTCAACTAGTTTTTGTTTTTTTATCATGAACCTCTTCAACCCATATCAATGTAACAGGTATGTGTACTGACATAAACGGGTTTGCAACTGCTTTTTCGTATTTATTAATTTTTTGGTTTAATAACTTTAAAAATGCTGGAATTTTCATACCTATATGGTTACATTGAAACTACCGCAATAAATTAGACAAAAGTACAAAATATACAATTTGTATATTAGCATTAAAGGGTAAATATAAAGCCTAACACATAACAATCCAGAGAAGTTTTCTTACCTGTCGTCCCAAATAAATTCCGACAACAGTAAAGAATATATCATAAAATATTTGTACACCACTTTGGGAAGATATCCAATTAGAAATTAAGTCCATTGGTGCATGCCTCAATGTTGCAATAAATAACATATATAAAACTCCGAGAACATGTATTGTAACAACACCAATAGCTGAAATCATTAGCACCCTCAAAAAATCCGGCTTTGTTTTAAGCAAAGTGCCTGCAAAGAATATTGCGGGTAAAAACGCCAAAATATATCCGAATCCATACTCAAACAAGTAACTAATACCACCACCCAAAGCAAAAATCGGGAAAAATAGACCGAGAACTATATACCCAATGACAGCAAGCATTCCAAATCGTCGCCCCATGAGCGAAACTATAAAAAACACAACAGGAATTTGCGGTATATATTGATATTTTTTGATAAAATGCTGCGATATATCATAACTATCAGGATTCTGTGCCAGAAAACTAAAAGTATCCAACGGCAGGTATGGATGGCAAATTGTAAGCTGCGTAAAAGTTGCGACAATAATCAGCAACACGCAAAGAGCAGTGATTACAAGCGTCCCAAGTGTTATTCTAATCGGTTCACCTTTATATTTAAAACTGTTAAGCTGTTTCTCTATTCTTTTGGTCATTTTATTTCTATTAGTGTATTTAGTTTTTCACAATTGGATTGATAAAGTGTCTTAAATTTGTCATAGAATATATTTTCCGTCCACATAATAAGAGCATCTTCATTGTTATCCTGATAATATCCCTTACGAGTGCCGAGTGATTGAAACCCGTATTTTTCATATAGTTTAATTGCCGGAATATTAGAAACCCGAACCTCTAAGGTCAAATATTTAACTTCATCCCTATAACAATCTTCAATAATTTCACGTACTATAGACTCTCCGATATGATTCCTAAGATAATCATTTTTTACGGCAATTGTCGTAATGTGACCTTCATCAATAATATGCCAAGTACCTGCATAACCGACAATTTCGCCATCAGAAGTTTGGGCTATATAATATCTTGCCAGATTATTTGACATCTCATCATAAAAAGATGACCTCGCCCAATGATGCTTTCCATATGCTTCTTCCTCAATTTTAACAACAGCATCAACATCATCTCTTGTCATTTTTCTTATGTGTATTTCGTTTATTTTTTTCATCACGGGCATATACTTTCCCAATCTATATCATCTTCATTTTCTTCGCCCGGCTCAATTATATGGTCGCCGTCTTCTAACATCAACATTAATGAAAGCCTAAGCTGTTTTTTATAATTTTCCCTCGCTTTTTCTATTGTTTTTGCACAAAATACAAAACTCGGAATTTCTTTTATTTCTATATAATAGTACGGATTGCCGTTAAAATCCAAATCCGTTCCCTCTATAAGAGTCCAAGGAAGATTCAAATAATAATCCAAATCCTTTTCATCACTCATCCAGTGACCTCTCATTCAAAGGCTGTTTTATCATTATACCTTCACCGCCGATTACATCTGCTTGTTTTCCGTTTATATAAAGATAAACCGGCAAATTTGTGTTAGCTCTTGCGGTTTTAATTAGCTGAGAAAGTCTTATATAAATGCTCTCCGCCCCGCCACCGCTTTCAAAAGCAGGTGATAAATCAATTAATACATTTTTTTCACCTTCTCTTATTGAGAGAATTCTTGTATCAGCGGGAATTTCTGAGGATAAACCTTTTGATTTTTCCCATTTTGTTGGAGCTTTCAAAAGCTCTTTTATTGCATATTCAAAACAGGACTTTTCTGCTGAAACATCGCATTTGCGGCTTACTGAACGCAGATTTCCCGTTGAATCAGTAACATATATTTTTATATTTCTTACTTGAGGTTTGTTATTTTCTTCATTTAATTCATTATCATTTATCTGAGGATTATCAGAAATGTTCTGCTCAGGGACATCGTAAGGACGTCTGTTGATGTCAAATTTGCCGTCAGAAAAGAACGAAAAATACACATATACGGCAGTGATTAATATAAGACATAAAATCCCGAGTCTCTGGGCAAAATTCATTTATTGGTCTCCTTTTATAAATATTTTACCATTAACTTTTACTTTATTGTCAACAATATTTACATTCTCAATATTTCCGTTAATATCTTTTGTTTCAAGAAGTTTCATTGTGAAATCAAGCGGGTTTAGTAAGTTAACCATATTAGCAATTTTGTCCAAGCTAATTTTTGCCTTCATATTTTCGATACGTACATGTTTTGCTTTAATAACTCCGTTTTCAGCAGTAAAATCGCACGAAATAGTACAGGTTCTTTCTTTAAGCGATATAACCGGCAAGTTATAAGCTATATCAATAAACATTCTGTTTTGCACAAACTTTGTTTTAACTGAATTAGCACTTAAAACCGGATATGCGAGTTTGTTTATCATGCCGATTACATTCAAATATTGGTCATCTTTTAAAGCTTTATTAATTACATCTTCATCAAGAACCATATCATAATCAAATTCCATATCAGACTTAAATTCTATAGGGTCTTGAGTGTAATCTATATAGTTATAGTCTGAGATTGATTTAAGGTGCAAATACGGAATCGTTAAATCGTTTATAGTTACATCATCCGCTGATAATTCAATGTGCTTGAAGATACCTTTTTTAATACTTGCGGTTGTATATCCATCATATTGCACATCAAATTTTGCACCGGTCTCTTTTTTTAGCGCTTTTTTAATACCTTTTTCTACTGCACTTTCAACTATCGGTTTTGTTAAAGAAAAGTGTTTTTTGCTTTGCAAATATTCTTTGGAAAACTTGTCTTCCACGGCAAACAAAGGCAGTGCAAAAGAACAAAGTACAATTATGGCTATTATTTTTTTCATTTTCTTTATTCCTACCTATTGTCAGAACCTTCTTTTACTCCGCGATAAAATTCGTTAGCAATAAGCTGGGAGTATTTCTTCTTTTCACTTAAAGAGAGCGCGAGCTTTTCAGAGCCGTCAGAAGTTTGAATACTTGCTACAATACCGCTTATATCCGAGAACGGAAGTTTTGTAACATGCGCTTCGAACTTTGCATACGGAACTGTCTGCCCATACATATCAATCATACCGCGGTTTGTAACAGTTACTTCTTTAACACTTATTCCTTGATATTTGAATTTGTCAGCAAGAGCCTTTAACTTGGTTTCGACTCCGTCACCTTGGATTTCTTCTTTTGTTAAGAGCTGTTTGTTTCCGGTATCAATTATTACCATTTTTTGACCTGAGGCTTTGTGCTCGGCGATAACGGCTTTATATCCTGCAAGAGTCATAGTATTGTCGATTTGGAATTCTTCATTAAGTTTTGAAAAATCACCCATTTTGCGTGCCTGCGCCATTTTGTGATTCTGGAAGAATTCTCCTACCGGCCCTTTAATTGCCTCAATATATTTTTGTCCGCCGATTGCGTTAAATCCGACAATCGCAAGCACAATAAGTATTGCATTAAATGTAATCTTTATTAATCTGAACATATCTCTAACCTCTTTTAATTCCAATAATAATTATATATTTGAAAAAAGTTGAAATCAATAAAAATCGAATGTGCTGTGAATGTTTTTCCATTTACCCCTTTATTAAGAAATGTAAATATTTTAAAGCTAAGTTAGCAAAATTATTTCTTTACGCTTTTTGACATGAGTGAAAAATAATCTCAACCAACTGAGAAAGGAATAATAATGAACTCCATAAATAATACCCCAATTGCATTTAAAGCTGATGAGCCGGCAATTTTTGATTATGAAAAAATGAAAAAAATTGCAGAAAGAAATCCGGAAACTTATAATAGCATTATTTTCAATTCTTATTCCTGTAGAAGAGGCATTAGCAGAAAAACTAATAGTGTTGAAAGAGTACTTAGTTATCCAAACAATGAGGAGTTAAAAAACGAACATGTTTATAAAAAGAAAATGTATAGATTTGGAAATGATGTTTTTGAAGAAGGTTTTTTTGAAAAAGTCAGTGTTATAGGTACAGATGGCAAGGGGAATTATTATGTAAGGAAATCTCCTGGCGGCGAAAAGAAACCATTAAAAAATTTTCAAAACTTTTCGGAGATGTTAGCATTTTTCCGCGAATATAAAGCAAAACAAGAAAAAGTCCCATCTGCACTTAAGCGTTTTTTAAAGGATTTATTTTCAAATAATCTCCATGATATTGAAGTTGATATGTCTGCGAAAAATTTGCAAGATATCGCAAGTCATGTTAAACCTGTTATTAAAAAAATTAACTTAAAAACTGCTGCATCGTGTATTTGCGCTTTTATTGTAAATCCTTTAATTGCTCCTTTAATTTGTAATCCTATTATATCTGGAGCTATTAGTGGCATTTTTATAGTTAGTTTTTTTGCTCAGAATAACAGTATGTCTAAGCTAAAAGAAACTGAGATATATAAAGAATACAAGGCATCACTTTCTGAAAAGACCGGTATGATGCAAAGAGCAATAAAAGCTCTACAACAACCAATGAGAATGATTAGAAAATAATTTCAACCAACTGAGAAAGGAATAATAATGAACTCCATAAATAATACCCCAATTGCATTTAAAGCTGATGAGCCGGCAATTTTTGATTATGATGCAATGAGAAAAATTGTAGACAGAAATCCAAAAACATACCGTCGTGTCATTTGTACTGCGTCTTGGCCCAAGGGAATATCTATTGATAGGAAAACTCCTGACGGTGCTGTAAGAAGGCTCTCTTACGAAAACCGTAAATCGGCACATGTACTGTATGAAATATCTCACGGATACAAACCGGAAACATACAACTATGCAACAAATACATTTTCCAGAGCTGAATATACTGATTACAAAACTACGATTATAAGTGATGGCAGGGGGAATTATTATGTAAGGAAATCTCTTGGCGGCAAAAAGAAACCATTAAAAAAATTTGAAAACTTTCCTGAGATGTTAGCATTTTTCCGTAAATATAAAGCTAAACAAGAAAAAGGGCCTTCAGCCTTTAAACGCATTCTGTCATACATTACGGATAACAATTTTGAAGATGTAAAGATTAATTCTACTGATAAAAATGTAAAAGAAAAACTTGTCAAAATTGCTCAAAAGAGAATGAATTCAAAGTCTTTCGCTTGGGGAGTTCCGGCACTTATTAATATAATAGCTATGTTTGCAGGCGGAGGTTGGGTAAACTGTGTTTCTAGTATTATGTTCTCAGCTTTTACGTGCAGACATGCGATATATGACAGAATTCAATTGATAAAAAGCCCTCTTTACAAAGAATACAAAGCATCACTTCCTGAAAGCACAGGTTTACTTAAAAAAGCTACAAAATTGCTCCGCAAATAAATCGAATGCTTTTAATATAAAGGGCACGCCTTTGCTTATTAACTTAAATAAAAAAAGAGCCGAACGCTATAGTGTTCGGCTCTTTTATTTATCGCTTTTTATTTAAAGAAAGCTTTGAATTTTTCCCATGGAGTCATATTTGAAAACTCTTCATCGCTTCCTTCTCTACCCAATGCATATCTGAAACCTAATGTCACAGCTACACCGTTTCTGCCGCCATTTCTCATCATAGCTTGAGCAAAACCTGTAAATCTGTGGTTGTATAGCTTTTGTATACCTAAACCATACTCTACATAAGGTTTAATGTGCATATCAGGTAAATGATAGCCGTATGCATTCATGTCTGTTTCGTTAAGGAAATTCCATACCATACCGACTTTTGCATATGGCTGCCACCCGTTTTTCAGGTTAGTTATAAATCTCAAAGACGGGTTCATTTGGATTGTATGCATTGTATTTGCATCAATTTTTACACCTGCTGCATTTTTGTAATCCAACATATTTGCAAATGTATAGCTTGCAAGCATTATAGGTTGCAAGATGTATTTGCCATCTTTGAATTCAAAGTTGTAACCGGTCTTAGATGCGATACCACCATATATTGATACAGAATCTTCATGGCCATACATTGTTGATATATCAGCGTTCATTGCACCGCCGGTCAATGTTAATGCTGTCCAGAAGTTACCTTTATAGAATGTATCAGTAATACCGAGTACACCGCCGTTTAAGTTAGCACTAACACCTCTAAAGTCTAATTGACCGCCTTGATATCCGAGGTATGTTGACCATACAGAGTGCCATCCGTGTTTGTGTTCATGGAAATCAGAGTCAAACCCTAAGAATGAACCATATGTGATTGAATCAACTTTTGGTCCGTTCTTTAGAGGAATAGATTCAAACATTGCGTATGGTCTTAACCAAACACCTTGGTTTGAAGTTCTGTTTTCTCTCAAATTGTATAATCTGAGAGGTGAATTATTATCATTAAAGTCAGTACTTAATGCATATCTGTTCTGACCATTCATCATTGTAAGTCTGTCAAATTTAGGAATCTTTGTATATGTATCCAAGTGATTGAATGCATATAACATTGTAGTATTCATTGCCGATTGAACACCTGCTTGAAGTACTACAGGAGCAGCTAAGATTGCCGGATTCCATTGATTTGAAAATTCAAAATAACCGCGGTTATCGTCATTGTGAATACGATATCCGATATCATATATTCTTGCAGGAGTAATTATTCTGCGATTGTTATCAGGATCATCATCATAGCTTACACCATTGTTTAATACGCTATGAGCTAATTCTTCTTCTGCAAACAAAATTGTTGCGCTTCCGGTTCTTGAATCGTTCATAAAGTTAACATTCTGAACATCCAACGTACCGGTATTGCCTTGGTTATCATTACCGTCAGCAGTTGCAATTCTGTCCATTGTCTGTGATTGAATATCAACATCAACATTCATTGCACTTTCACCGGTTACTGTAAACTCATTAACATTGTAAGTATGAGTTTCATTATTAATTGTATCTAATGTTGTACCTTCATTAAGTGATACGTTACCTCCGGTAATATCACCATAGAGTGAAACAACTCCGCCGCCGTTCATATTAACATTGTATAAACCGGCTGTACCGTTAATGTTGTCATTAATAATCCATCTGCCGCCATTATTGGTCATAAGGTTAATTGTCGGTTTTTTCTCCGGAGTTACTAATTGGTTATTGTCATCATATACAGCTGCAGCACCTTCCATATAAATAGCTTCGTCTTGACCGCCTGCTGTATTTCCGTCGATTACATATGTTTCTCCGGTTGCATCAAGGTTGATGTCGCTCTTACTATATATTGCGCCACCATGCACTGTTGCAGTATTGTTTACCAAGTTACCGCTAACAGTCATATTTACACCTGTTTCACCAGGCTGTTGCGGAACAAAGTCTCTGTCATTATAAATCTCACCACCATTTTTAT
>JAEEGL015607633.1_pt1 | contig 10494 bp, 10 predicted proteins | sample 9134231 | NCBI WGS metagenome assembly JAEEGL01 (sample SAMN16246548, study PRJNA631951) | gut metagenome | biome: gut microbiome; feature: rumen; material: fiber-attached | host: Bos | place: Iran: Karaj | collected 2018-10 | reverse complement strand
TTTTCATAATTTCCATAATTCTTACTAGAACGATCATTAAATTCTTTAACTACCTTTTGAATTTCTTTAAATTGAGGAGAAGTCTTACCAAATTTTCTTTCTAAGAAGCCTCCTCTATTATTATATAAAGCATCTTCTAATTTAATACCACTATTTCTAAAGAAATTATCATTAAATGCTGAACGCTTAATTTCACGTTCTTTTATCCATTCATTTGGTTTACTATAATTTTGTGCTAATCCTATAGTCATACTTTTTTTATGATGCTTATCGAAATAAGCAACAACATTATGACATTCTCTATAAGATAAATCTCTTCCTTCAGCTTGATATTCATCTTCTTTTTCTCTATAAATCTCACTTAAAAACTGAGTAGGTCTATAAACAAGCTCTGTTGCTTCTTCACGATCATTTATTTCTTCATCACTTTCTAAAGCTTCTACTAAATATTTTCTTGCTTCATGGATAATATATAAAATACCATATTTTTCTTCATTCAATGGGTTTAAACTATCTAAGTTATCAAAAAATCTTAAAATATATCTAACTTTTTCCGCATTTGTCTTCTTACTTTCTACATTAGCAATAAATTCATCTTTTTTCATAATTTTAATCCTCCTTTATTTTCTTTGTATATATTTTAATATATTATGTGCAACAAACCTGCAACATAAAGAAAAAAAGCATAGAATTTTAGTTTCTATGCTTTAATTTACTTATTATTTAACTTTTATCGGATTAATTGATCCATCTGGATTTGGATGTTCATCTAAATATTTTCTAATTGCTTCAGGCTTTCCTGATTTTGCACCAGGTTTACATTGGCTTAAATTTTCAGCCTTTCCTTCAACAATTGCTTCAGCAAAACCTGCACAGCCAGGGAATCCACAAGCACCGCAGTTTGCATTTGGTAAAATAGCTTGAATATCTTCTATTCTTGTATCAACATCAACGTGGAAAACTTTAGATGCTATAGCAAGACCAAAACCAAATATTAATCCTAAAATTGTTAATACTAATACTGCCCATAAAATTTGCATCTTATTTATCCTCCTTTAATTCTTCTTCAATCTTTTTGATATCTAATTTAACTTTAACTGCACATTCTTCAATTTGACAATTAGCACAGCCTTCTTCTGTTATTTTAATATTTTCGCATCCTTCAGGAACAGGAGTTTTTCTATTAATAACAAATGTAATTATGAAGGTTGCTGCTAATAAAACTAAAATAATTATTGCAATGATTAAATAAATAGTTTGATTCATTATTTAATCATACCGCTTAGGCCTAAGAAGGCCATAGCCATTAATGCAGCAGTTATTAGTGCAACTGGAATACCCTTAAATGCTTTTGGAGTATCAGATGCATCTAAACGATATCTGATTGTTGAGAAAATGAAGATTACTACTAAAAAGCCTAGACCAGTACCAATGGCATTTGCCATAGATTCACCAAAATTTAAGGCTTGGTCTGTGTTACCTTGGGCAACACCTAATACAGCACAGTTTGTTGTAATAAGTGGTAAATATACACCTAATGCTTTATATAAAGAAGGTGAATATTTCTTAATAATCATTTCGATTAATTGAACAAGTGAAGCAATTACTAAAATATATGTAATTGTATCCATGAATGTGATATTTGCAAGTTCAAGTAGACGATAAATTGGCCAACAAATTGCAGCTGCCAAAATTATTACTAATGTAACTGCAACACCCATACCTAAGGCACTAGATGATTTTTTAGATACACCTAAGAAAGGACAAATACCATAGAATCTTGATAATGTAACGTTATTGATTAGCATTGCATTTAAGATTGCAAGTAAGAAAGTTATAATATATTGCATATTATGCTGCCTCCTTTACTTCAGGTTTTATAGAAGCCTCTTGAGCTTTTGCTTCCATTTCAGCCTTCTTTTGAGCCTTTAATGCTTCTAGACGTTCTTTTTCTAATTTTGCTTTAGCTTCATCACGTTTATTTTTTCTCCAAGCTAGGAAGGCTAATACTAAGCCTAATGTTAAGAAGCCACCAGCAGATTGAACAAATAATGATATTGCATATTGGCTAGGGAATAAATGTAAGTAATATGCTTTTCCAATAGGGAAATATACACCAATAGATAAAGCACCTGTACCTAAGATTTCTCTTATAATTGCAATAACTGAAATTGCCATTGTAAAGCCAATACCAGAACCTAAAGCATCCATAAATGAAGCTAAAGGACCATTTTTAGATGCGAATGCTTCAGCACGACCTAAAATGATACAGTTAACAACAATTAAGGAAATGAATACACCTAAGCTTGAATATAGATCAGGTATAAATGCTTCAGTTATCATTTTTATAATTGTAACGAATGTTGCAATAATAATGATATAGCATGGAATTTTAACTTCAGATGGAATAATTTTTCTTAATAATGAAATTAAGACATTTGAACCCATTAAAGTTAAAATAACTAATAATCCCATACCGATTGCAGATTCTAATGATTTAGTAGTTGCAAGAGTAGGACACATACCAAGAAGTGATACGAAAACTGGGTTTTCGCTAATTATGCCTGCGATGAAAGGCTTTTTTAAGGAAGTTTTATTCTTTTCCATAATTATGCCTCCCTTCCATCATTTAGTGCAGCAAGCACTAAATTCTTAATTAATGTTGCACCATAAGTTGCTCCACAATTAACATCCATGTTTTCAACTTCTTCTTTGCTTAATGAAGAAATATCTGAGCTTGAATCCTTATAAGCTCCAACATGAACAGCTGTATCAGCACTTGATGGATATGATGTTTTTAAATGATTGTAAACAGTTGATGCAAATGATTGATCATTTGTTAAGAATTCTACTTGATATACTGAATCATCAACGATAGCTACCATTAAGCTAATGCTACCATAAGCATTTTTACCAGAAACAGTATATAAATATCCTAATAATTTTCCATCCTTATCGAATGCTTTTATCTTCTTATCAATATAAGCACCTTCTGCTTTTATTTCTTCTTGTTTATCATAATCTTCGAAGATAGCTTGAATTGTTGCAAGCTCCTTTTTAGATTTATTTGAAGCAATTGTATTAGTTGTTAGCATATTAACTAAAGCAATTAATACAGCACATACTAAAGCAATTCCTCCTAATATTGAGGCGATTTTAAAATTCTTAAGCATTAAAAACACCTCCTTGATAGCAAACATTAACAACAATTATTGCACCAATAACTAATACTATTGAGCCTAAAACTAAGGCTTGCTTCCAAGTAATCTTATTAGGTTTTCCACGATTGAAATAATCGAAGCATGGAGCAAGCATATTAGCAATTAAAATTGAATATGCAACGCCTTCAGGATATGCACCAACAATTCTAATTAGGGCTGTTATTAAACCTGCACTAATACCGAATGCAATTCTTGAAAATTTAGTTGTACCGCTTGTTACAGGGTCTGTAACCATAAATACAGCACCAAAAATTAAACCACCTGATAGCATTTGATATGCCCACATTTCAATTATATTTCCAGATTTAACAATTGATTCTGTAATAACAGCTGCCATCATAACAGCACCAAAGCTTAATAAATAGCTTAATGTTGCTCTTATATCAGCTGATTTTCTATAGAATAAATAAATACCACCAATTAAGATACATAAAGCTGATACTTCACCCATAGAACCAGGAACATTACCTAAGAATAAATCTAAAAGTGAATAATTACCAATAGCATTTAAGGCTAAGCCAGATGATGTTTTAGTAAATCCTAAAGGTGTAGCACCTGCATAAACATCAGATAATGCATATGCATCATTTAAATATGTACCGAAGCAGATACCTGCAAATATTCTTCCTGCAGCTGCTGGGTTAAAGATGTTATTACCTAAGCCACCGAATACCATCTTACCAATTAAAATACCAAATAAGGCACCTAAGAATACTACATATCCATTGCATCCAGCTGGCATTATTAATGCATAAATTAATGCTGAAATTAAAGGAGCTGTAATATTGTTAATTGTATAAGTATCCTTTACCTTCTTAAAGCCTTCTTTAGTAAAAAGCTCTTTAATTTTCATACCCTTTGGCCATTTAATAATACCATGGGCAACAATTTCTACTGTAAGCATTGTTAGAATAGAAATTAACATTACATAAATTCCATTCCATCCGTTAACAATCATTGCGAATAATGTAATAGGCATTAAAGCAATGATTACATCAAGCATCATTCTTTTAACAGATACGTTTTTACGAATGTATGGAGCACTTTGTGGAACTAGTTTCATATTATTACCCCCTACATTGCCATTTTCTTTGCCTTACGGCAATAATCTGTTAAATGAATCTTTGATGTACATGTATAAGAACACATACCGCACAAAATACAAGCTTTGATATTAAGCTTTGTTTTTAAAGCTTCCTTATCATTATTCTTTACTGCTTGCATAATTTGAACAGGCTGTAATCCTGCAGGACAAGAATAAACACATGATGCACAATGTACACATGGTTCTTCTTGATATTTTTTCTCATTTAAAATAATACAAGATGTACAAGTTTTAGTAATTACAGCATCATCTCTTACAAGGTTAGCACCCATCATAGGACCACCAAGAATTAAGACTTTATTTTTATCTTCATCCTTATATCCACCAGATGCTTCAATAATTTCTTGTAATGATGTACCTACTCTCAAACGATAATTTTGAGGATATTTAATACCATCACCAGTTAATGTGAAATTTCTCTTTACAACAGGCATATTGTATCTTACAGCCTTATAGAAGCCTACACATGTAGATACATTTAATACCATTACGCCTAATTTAGCAGGTAAGACACCAGCAGGAACTTGAATTCCTAAAGCTGATTTAATTACTTCAATTTCCCAACCTTGTGGATAATAATTACCTACTCTTTTAACTTCAACATTTAAATCAGGAAATCTTGTTTTAGCAACAGTTAAGCAATCAAATAAATCTTGATATTTCTTCTTAATACATATGTATGTCTTTTTAGCACCTGTTGCTTGCATAAGATATCTAATACCTCTATAGATACGATATGGGAATTCCATAATTAATCTATGGTCAGCAGATAGATATGGTTCGCATTCTACCGCGTTGATACAAATTGTATCAATTGGGTCATTTCCAGCAAGCTTTATGTATGTTGGGAATGAGCTTCCTCCTAAACCAACTAATGAAGTTTCCTTAGCAATTCTTACAAAATCTTCCTTTGTTAATTGCTTAATTTCTTCCTCAGTTCTTTCATTTAGACATGAATCATCTAATTCATCCTTCTTATCATTTTTTATTTGTAAGAATTCTGTTAATTTACCACTTCTATGGAATTTCTTAACAGTTCCTACTACCTCACCTGATACAGTTGAGTGAATTGGTTGTTCAAAGAAAGGTCCTTTTCTTAAACCAATTGTTTGACCAACCTTTACATGATCTCCAGCTTTAACATAAACTTCGCCTTGTGCACATCTAGCATTGGTTACTGCTATGTAAACGAATTCTGGATCAACATACCTAACAGTAGGTAAACTTACTGTTAATTTTAGTATGTTTGCTATTTCCCTCGTTTTAGCAATCATTTTATTTTTCCCCTCTTAATAATTTTTTGCAAGCCTCAAGCTTTGAAATACGATCATCCATAGCACATTTTAGAATAGCTTTATAAGCTTCTTCTTCGCTAATATTATTAATCTTCATAAGCTTTAGCTTTGCTTTTTTAATAAATCTTTCCTCTTCTGCCTTAGATTTTAATAAATCTAGATTATCTAAAAGATTAAAGATTATTGACCTATCCTTAGCCATAATATCTATTACTTCATTTATTCCATAATATGAGCTATCCTTTAACATAAAGAACAATGGATTATTCATTACGTTATAAAAAGGACCACTTTCCATAGTTGGAGTAAAATAGATAACTATACATCTATTTGAAGTGACTATTTGTTCAAATAAATTATAGCTACCATTTAGATATGACTTATGGATAATCAAAACATCAGGTTTAAAGCTTGATACATATGAATACAAGCTATTTGCCTCTACATTAGGCTTAACCATTTGATGCCTTGTCTTATCTAAGATATTTTCAATATTTCTTGCAAATATTAAATCCTTAGATAAAATAAATATTTTCATAATAACACCCCTTTGTGTAATTAGAATAAGTATTTATCAAATATTAAATTAATCCTCTAAATAAGGATGCTTCTTCATTAAAGCAACAACCTCATTTTTAATAGATTGAAGCTTTTCTTCATCATCTTTATTTCTTAAAGCTTCATCAATAAATCTAGCAACAAGCTTCATATCTTCTTCTTTAAATCCTCTTGTTGTTATAGCTGCAGTACCTAATCTTACACCTGAAGTAATAGTAGGCTTTTGAGTATCATTTGGAATAGCATTTTTATTACATGTGATATTTACTGAATGTAAAATATTTTCTGCCTTTTTACCAGTAACACCAACAGAACCAAAAATATCAACTAAGATTAAATGGTTATCTGTACCATTTGAAACAAGCTTGTAGCCTCTTTTAATTAATTCATCTGCTAAAGTAGCACAATTCTTAACGATTTGCTTAGCATATTCTTTAAAAGAAGGATCTAATGCTTCCTTAAAAGCAACAGCCTTTGCAGCAATAACATGCATTAAAGGACCACCTTGGCATCCAGGGAATACACTTGAATTAATCTTTTTAGCTAATGCTTCATCATTAGTTAAAATCATACCACCTCTTGGACCTCTTAAAGTCTTATGAGTTGTTGTTGTAACAATATCAGCATATTCAATTGGATTTGGATGACATCCAGCAGCAACAAGACCAGCTATGTGAGCCATATCAACCATGAAATAGCACTTACGACCTGCAGCTTCTGTTACCTTATCTGCAATTTCTTTAAATCTTTTAAAATCTATAATTCTAGGATAAGCTGATGCTCCTGCAACAATTACATTAGGCAATTCACTTAATGCAATTTCTTCTACCTTATCATAATCAATAAAGCCATCTTCCTTTAATCCATAATTGACAGCCTTATACATTTTTCCAGAAAAATTAACTGAATAGCCATGTGTTAAATGTCCACCTGCATCAAGTGACATACCTAATATTTTATCACCTGGCATTAATATAGCATTATAAGCAGCTAAATTAGCTGATGCTCCTGAATGTGGTTGAACATTGGCAAATTGAGCATTGAATAATTTTTTTGCTCTTTCGATTGCTAATGTTTCAACAACATCAACACATTCGCATCCTCCATAATATCTTTTTCCACTATAGCCTTCAGCATATTTATTAGTTAATACTGAACCTTGTGCTTCTAATACAGCACGTGATACGAAATTTTCTGAAGCTATAAGCTCAATGTGTTCTCTTTCACGCTTAAGCTCGCTTTGAATTGCTTCAAAAACTTCAAAATCTTCTTTTTGTAATACCATCTTTCAATTTCCTCTCTCTTTAAATTATACTATTCCATTATATCATTATTTTTCTAATAAAAAAAGGAGTTTTGAAAACGTTATCATAAAAAATAAAAATGGCAAGTTAGCTATAAGCTAACAAGCCATTTTAATAAATGTTAATTAAGCTCCTATATCAGCAGTTCCTAATCTCTTAATAACTTCTCCATTTTCAACAACTATAACACCTTTTGCTTCATCTTTAGTCCATTCAGGATCATCAAAAGTTGTAGTAGTTTCAGGATTATCAAATGGATCGATATAAATGATTGTATATGTGTGTTCTTGGTCATTATCATCAATAATTGTTCTTTCGAATCCTATTGATTTTAAACCATCTCTTTCTGGTAAATATGAAGCATAAGCTTCTTTAGCTAATTTATCTTCTTCTGAATCCCATATAGAATATGTTTCTATATTTTTAACAATATAATAATTCTTTCCAAAGACAACATGTCCTTCTTCATCTACATTAATAAATTCAGTTGGAATATTTACATATTCAGATTGATTTTCTAACAATAATAGTTTTTCTTTACATTCTGAACATACAGCATAAATATTATATTTACCATCACTTGTTTCACCATATTCATACTTTTCAATTGTATGAGGTGTATAAGTTACCATGTAATAAACATCAAATGGAACTTTCTTATTTTGATATTTATCAACAATTGGAGATTCGCATGTTCCTTCTCCTTCAGTTGATACTTTTTCATATTCAAAAACAACAAATTTTTGAGTAGCTGTATCATAAATTAAGCTAATTGAAGATGTTTCTGTTGAATCATCAACTTCACCATCAATCTTCACTTCAACTTTTGTACCAATTACAATTTCAAAATATGTTTCAAATAAATATCTCTTTGTTGTATAAACAGATGATTCATCAACACCTAAAGATTCAGCAGTACCGAAATAATATGTTGTTTCAACATTTCTAGTTTCATCATCTTCAGTTTCTGTTTCAACAACTTTAAATCCAATAATCTTATTTTCGTTATCTTTAACTACTGAATAACCTTCTAAATCAGCAAAAGCAGTATCTGTAAATAAAGCTTCAACATTCTTTGTTGTTTTATCTTTATATTCAGCAGTATAATCCTTATATTTAGCTAATTCTTTCTTTAAATCATCACCATATGGCTTAGATAAATCAACAGAAATTTTACCTTCTGCTTTTCCTTCAAATGCCATTTCTAAATTAATAGTCTTTAAATATCCACTATTATCAGTTGTAAATGATAATTTTAAATTATTTTTTAAATCAGCTATAAAATCATCAACCATTTCTTCAATTTCTTCTGCAGTCTTTTCTTTTACTGCAAAAGCAATTAAATCATATAAATTATAATTTCCGATTTTTTCAATAGCTTCATAAATGATTGGAGCCATATCTAATTCTTCTTCAGTTTCAGTTGCCTCAGTACCTTCAGTTTCAGTTGCAGCTGGTGTAGCTGGTTCTCCTTCTACAGGTTCAGCTTCTTCTGGTTCATGAGGAATCAATTTATAAATAACTCCTGCGATATCATTAATTGTTAAAGCTTTTATAGCATCATCATTTAATAATATACCAAGAGTTAAAGATTGATCACTCATTGCTTCAACAGTTTCAGGAGATAAATCTGCATATCCTACCAATCCAGAGGCAACTATAACAATTAATAACATTGAAGTAGCAGTAGTATTAGAATTTATTGAAGCAAGCATATCTGGTATTTTTACACCTGCTTCTTTTAAAGTAGGTAATAATTTTATGATTGCATCTACTAACTTATCTACCTTTTCAGGAGTAATATTGTAAGTTCTAATTATTTGATCAAATGTAAGCTTAGTTAAACGATTTTCATTTTCAGGATTGAATAATTCTTTAAATGAATCAAATTTTTCACCAATAATTGATTTTAAAGTTGTACCTTTAACAAAGTTATTAATCATACTGATTAATGAATATGAAATGCTAGCTGTAATTGTATTTTCACTAAATGAATAATCAAATGTTAATCCTAAAACTGTACTTGCAACTTTAACGAATATAGGCTTAATTAAAGAAATAATTGGAGAAATAATTTCAGAAAAATCGATATCAATTGTTGGTAATTCAATATCAGTTTCTGGTGTTAATTCTTCAACTTCAACCTCATCTTCATATACAGGTACTAATGATTCATTTGGTAATCCAAATCCAGTTGGAATTTCACCACTTAAGAAAGTAGAAATAATTTTAAAAATTGTTTCTTTTGATAAAGTGATTTTTCTATAAATGATATTTATTTGATTTGTACCAGTGACTTTTTTAGGTTCTGTTTCTTCAAATACTGCATCATCAAATTCTGGTTTCCTTTCTTCTTTAGAATAAGCAATCATTTCTTCTTTATCTAAAGAGAACATATAATCAACTGAACCATTTTCTGTTTTTGATTTAACACGTCCATTAGCAACAATTACATCATCAACCATTGCTACATTAATGAATGAATCTTTTTCAATTTCCGAACCATTAACTTTTAAATCATCCAATGAGATTTTTATTGACTCAATTCCATCAAAAGAAATTAAATTTTCATAAAAATCTTCTGGCAATTCAGTTAAGACGTTAGAAGGTTCTGGGTCTTTTTGGCCTTGTGGATCTCCTTCGCCTTGAGGGTCTCCTTCAGTTTGAGGTGGATTATTATCTTGCTTATTACATGAAGCTAAGATAGTTGTAAATCCAAAAAATAATGCAAAAATAAATAAAAATTTAAATATTCTTTTTCTCATAATATTAACTTCCTTTCATCGAAATTTGCATATATATTATACCACATTTAATAAATTGTCTTATCCACAACCTTTATTTGTGATGTGTATTAAGAATATAGAATATATAAATATTTTAAATATTTAATCGAGTAGAGTAGAAAGACAAATATTTTTTCATATTTATTCTTCATCCCCTCTCACACCACCACATCGTGCCGTTCGGCAATGGGCGGTTCAATTCATAAGTTTAATTTCAAGCTAAAT
>JAEEGL014614986.1_pt1 | contig 10494 bp, 8 predicted proteins | sample 9134231 | NCBI WGS metagenome assembly JAEEGL01 (sample SAMN16246548, study PRJNA631951) | gut metagenome | biome: gut microbiome; feature: rumen; material: fiber-attached | host: Bos | place: Iran: Karaj | collected 2018-10 | reverse complement strand
GTATTTGCAGACGACGTTATGCACGCAACTAAAGAGATTCTGATCGTCAGCCCGTTTATGCGTAAAAACCGCTTAACACAAACGATAAAACTTTTGTCGCAGGTAATTCTGAATGGCGTTTCCGTCACTGTCGTAACCCGTCCGCCGGAGGATTTCAAAGAAAAAGAACGCGATACCGTTATTCAAAACGCCGAATTGCTTTTGGGTCACGGAATCCATGTAAAATACAAATCCGAATTTCATCAGAAGTTCACAGTAATCGATCAAAAAGTCGCTTGGTACGGAAGCGTGAATTTTCTCAGTTATGGAACACACGAGGAAAGCATTATGCGCTTTGAAAGCTATGACCTCGCCGGACAGCTTATTGACACGGTAATATGAAAAAAATATATACATAATACAAAAAAATGGGCGTACGATTCTCATAACAAAGAATCGCACGCCTGTATATTATATTTTATTTACGTAATTCTTCTAAATAATTGATAGCTTCTTGTACCGTTGAAAACGTCAGGCATTTTTCACAAAGCCAGCGATTTCTTTCATCTGTATCTTCTAATCCCGGCAATCCTTGTGATAAGAGGTTCTTCAGTGTTTTTTCTGCGTTTTCTACTGCTATTGGATAATGCTTAGCAATACGGGCAGTTATCTCTTTGTTACCTTTCTGGTAATTCGGTTCCTTTTCTCTGACAGCTGAAAGCATTCTCTCTTTTTCAGCTTCTGTTTGAACCGATGGAGTAAAAAACCGGTAATGGAGCATCAGCCAATATTCCATACAACCCGTTGTCATCAACAGCCTTATCTTAATGTTAGGTTTCTTTCTCAACTTGCTGATATACTGCATGATTTTATGTCGTTTAGTCCATTTTGCTTTATCCTTTAATTCTACATCAAAGAAAAACCATACCTCATCAATTTCATTCGCGTAATCCTTCCACTTAGGATCTTTTGAAAACTTATCCTTGGCTGTTTCAAAAAGCCCCGTGCCTCTTGGATACTTGATAGCCGCAACATCCTGAAACTGCATTTTAAGAAAGTCAATATATGCCTGCTCGCTTTCACCTTCACAGAAAACTCTTATGACCGCTTTGGTAGATCGGTTACTTGCTCTTCTGGCCATTACCCAACCTCCTCAGGCTCAACATCGGGAACACCGCCGTACTTTCCCAGCAGATAGCCTTTGCGGATATTATCGCCGGTCTTTGTGTTAAAATCGGCGATACTGTACAACTCCGAAACGCCGTCACCACGCTTCTTGTCTACTAAATATATTTGATCCTTACGAAGAAACTCCAAATTCATCAGATCGGTGTTGTGCGTAGTAAAAATTATCTGCGCACCCTTTGTATTGGCCTGACAGCTTTGGAATTTTGAAATGATGAAGTTTACAAGCATAGGATGAAGCTCTTTTTCTAATTCATCCACGAGCAGTAATCCGCCCTTACTTAGGACTGATTCAATTGCAGGCGCATAGGACATCAGTCTGCGCGTACCATCAGATTCATCGGATAACTCAACAACATACCGCTGTTGATTACCATTCTGGTCTATACCGTAATGCTCCGACTTGGCGGTAACTTGCCCAACTCGCAAATTCACCTCCGATTCATTATTCATTGCTGAAAGAGCCTTTTTAAAATCCAAAAGCATCGCTTTAATGCCATCGGGAATATCTGACACCAGAGCTTTATCTTCGTCGATTTCTTGATTGTTGAACTCGAATTTCATATTCTCAATTCCAAAATCAGCTTCTTTTGCATAATCTGAGATTGCTTTAAGCATATTTTGATCTTCAGCATACTCCAAAAGCTGAGCAGGAATATCGGTATAATCTCTGGAAAAATAAATAAATTCCCGGAACCACCGCATAGCATTGATACACGCTTTATCATTCATCGTGCAGGCCACAGAGAAAAATAACTGGTTTTCTGCAACCGCTTCACTAATCATATTGCGCTTGGATTTGGACTCAGTGAATGCGAATTTTTGATTCTCTCTTGTGAAAACAATTGCTTTCTGCCCTTTGGGCGCATGATACAATGATTCAGAAACGACCTTCTTTCTCGTTGCCGAAAAAGAATACCAATACTTTATACCATCCAGAATATATACAAAAGAAAACTCTGTTGGCTGCTTATCCGAATAATCATTCAACGCAAACGGGTTCACAGGTATCTCAGCTTTTTCATGCTGTGTTCTTTGAGCATTTCTAATAAACTGAACCGCCAGCCAAAATGCACGGATCACATTAGATTTGCCGCCACCGTTCTTTCCGAATATCGCTGCACCTCTTAACAGCTTTAGGTTGTTGATTTCCATGATACTGCTTTTAAAAGCTCCAAGACCGACCGCTTCCATTGAAAGAACCGCTTGATCGCGAAATGACCTATAATTCTTAAAGCTGAACTCAATTAGCATTTCAAGCACCTCCATATATAGTATAACACCCAATCACAAGAAATTCAATAAAAATTATTTTATTTTCTGATATTTTTAGCTCCATTTCAAAGAATATACCTAAATTTCAAAAGAACCTATTATCATTCAAGCATTCTACCTTGTTAACTAAATATTCCAAACAAATCACTGTCACTCACCTTTATTCGTTTTAAAGATATCAAAACAATCTTCCATTTCCCAACACTTTTACCATATATATCCATAATTACGACCCGTCACAGATAACATTGAAGAATTGGCAGGTTTTCTGCTTTGGATTGTTGGACTTAGCCAAAAGGATAGGGTTGGAATAGTACATATTGACGAATACGGCTTTTCATCAATGTGTATTCACAAAGGCAAATTGTTTCTGACATTGACAGGCTCGGCGCGTTTTCTGTAGCGCCGAGCCTGTTGTCATTTGTATTCAAGATTTATGAAATACCCGGCTTCATTGATGTATTTATTCCTAAAGCTCATCGCTGAAAGCATGCAAATCATCCTACGAAAATACACTTTCGATTACAAATCCGATAAGAATTATCTTGAACAGCTTCCTAAGGATTCCGGTTAAGTCTTCATGCTGTTTTTCTCAATTCCGCTAAAAATCTTTGCGCGATCGAAAAGGCGATTTGATCCAACTCCAACTTTTTCCATAATAATTCCATCTCAGCCTCTGGCTTTTGATTACCAAATCGATATTGAAGAAGACAGCTCTTTTGAAAAGCGTCAACGGAAAAGCTATCTGCCTCCGCTTCTTTCTCAGCCTTAGTCAGTCGACTCGGATTATCGCAGTCTCCGTTATGAATATGTCCATACTCGTGAAAGAATACGCTCATGATCAAACATTTAAAAATCCGTTTTCTGAACGACTCCTCATCATCTAAGCCGATGTCATACACTTTCTGCGGGATCACTGCCATTTGTGCATACTCTCGCAATTTCAAAAGCATAGGTTTAGTTACGGAAATATAATACCCATTCTCTCTGTTACCGTCGGCAAAAGCCTGTACGCAATCACCGTCAGCAAGATTAACATGAAAATCCTCCGCTATTCCGTCTTCGATAATTGTCAGATATTCTTGCAGTAATACCAGTGAAGTATTGATCTCTTTTACGGCGCCGACATAAAATGCCTTTTCTTCAATATCATCGGGTACAAAAGAATAAACCCGCTTTACGCCGTCAATTTGAACATCCTCTTTTTTCATAATGTACGGATACTCTATCTCAAACTTATCTTCTAAAGAGAAGACCGCCAGTACCCTATTGTATGCCTCTTCTGTTAATGCGGCAGCATGATTAGGATGATACGTTTTTGAAATGGTTTGAATAATATCAGCGACCTGCTCCATCTTCGATTTTATTATACGCGAATATCTTCTTGGTCTGCTTCTATCTGCCAGATGACAGGCAATTCTATGGTATTGAGGAGAGAGACAGGACAAGCTGCCTAATTCTAAAATAAACTTTATCGTTTCGGCATCGGATAAATCCATGACGTTTATTCTTTTTGCCTGGTGTTTTATTACTTCTATCTTTTGTTCCAATGATTTTGAACTTGTTTCAATACCATATGGTTTAAAATGAGCCCGGCATATCTCCGTAGTGATCAATGCATTGATTTTTTCACAAAGGCTGCGTGCAGGCTCAAATGAAGATGTATCGATAATTGAACGGATATAATCCGGTTTCCCGTTTAGTGCCGGAAAACGATTGGTTTGCATCACGCCTCGCAACATATGATGAAGAATAATTCTTTCATATTCAGATCGTTCCTTCTGAGGTGCTACCGCAACACAATACTGATTATGTATCCCCGGTTGTCTCCCGGTATCGCTCCTGTTTTTCGGATAGTCGATCCAAAACACGACCGGCATATCAATTTGGGCATCAAGCTCTTTTATTAAAGACTTTGCAAAATCTGAAACGGGCAGCATTTCGATATCACGAATCAATTCTCCGGGAAGCTGCGGAGTATTATGATCGGGCAGCATGTATCACACCTTGATCATTCAGCATTTGGATAAAGTCATTTTTTGTTTCTTCCGACATCCAATCAATCGCACAGGTTTTTTTGCCAATGGTATTCAATGATCCACCCATATAAAAACCTTGTTTCGATTCTACACAATACCAGAACCTGTCATGACATTTCTCCAGTTTTTTGTACTCCAATATGATTCCATTAAGATTCGCCTGAATATCTCCAAATACCCGACGATTCGGATGATCGTGCTGACAGTATATTATTCTTGATGCGCCCGTTTTTGTCAGCGCTTTAATAGCCAATTTTTTATTATCCTCATCTTGTTGTGTAAAAAGATAAGGATCGGTTATAACTACTGTTTTGCCGACAGAATCAATATCCGGGAATCTGTCGATCACATCCTCCGGATCATCTCCGGAATATGAAAGAAAAGTATGATCTCCTGTCATCTCTACAGGAAAACTGCCTATGTTTTTATTATCTAAGTCCATTTTATTACCTCCATAGTCAGACAAACTTTTTGTAGTTTTGTATTAGCGATTATCATTTCTATTCCGACATCATTTCCTGATAGCCCTGAACAATTGCGTCTTCAACTTTATGCAGCGGCATTTCAATCATAGAAATATTATCAGTATTGATCATAATCTCCACTTCGTCATCAGTAAAGCCTAAGAATTTTTCACTTTCCTCACGCCCAAACAGATAAACGCCTCGAATGGCTTCAACAAGAAAGTCATCGCTTGCATAATCCGGACAATAATTTGCTGTTTTGCCATCGACGAATCTTATGGTTATTTTTGAGGTCAAGTCAAAAATACTTTCTTCCGTCCAGTCATACTTCTCTATGATGCCTTTTAGATAATTCATAAATACAGGCGACATCAAGTATTCCGGCATATCATCTTCATATGTCACATAGTCATCAAGCGCCTCGTATACAACCAACGGTATTTCGCCTTCTCCGACAGACGGATCCCAATTGGCAAAAGCAGGAGGATCGCAATCATCATTAAGAAGAACAACGCTGTCAATTTGGTTCATATTGAGATATAATACTTTATTATTCATACACGGGACAACCATTCTGTCATTATCCATGTTTTCTCTAACAAATACAGCGTGATAGTGTGTAATTGGATACCAAAAATATTCATTACTGTTCTTAGGAAGAATTCCCATATGTCCCCAAAAACCGCTCAAACGTGAAGCGGTATTACCTGAATCTGTTAAATAATCATCCTTTACAGACATTTGTGGATAAAAAACATAGGTATTATTTACACAATGTGTACCCGTACGCAGAAAAAGAGCGATTTCCCTTAGTTCTGCAATCGTTGCATCATCTCCTGCCTCAATCTCACGCAATCTGTCGGATGAGATTGATGTTGATTGGGCGATCATTTCTTGCTTGATGTTCAATATGTTCCTGATTTCCCTGACCCGCGAGTAAGCGTTTTTAACATTTCCAAGCAAAAAATCGGGAGTTACAGACAAAACCGAAAGAATCTTTTGCATATGCTTTTCAAAATTTGCCATTGAGGTGATATTACCGGCTAATAACTTATCAAGCGTAGGTCTTGAAATCCCACATTCTTTGCAAAACGCGGCTTTGGTAAAACTTCGTTCAACCAGCAAATCTTCAAGTTTTGCTCCAACAACACTTCTTTTATCAAATAAATCTGCAAAATCGTAATTCATACTGCAATTTCTCCTTTCAAAATAAGTATATCAGAAAGCAGATTGTTTGTCAATATTATTTTTACTATTTTACATTTTATTTTTTTACTTTCGCAAAACCGATTTTTGAATCATTTAATATTTCCGATCCACCACAGACAATATTGAAGAATTGGCAGGTTTTCTGCTTTGGATTGTTAGATCTGGCAAAAAAGGGGGTGGAGTAGTCTATAATGACGATGTGTTTTTAATCACTCCAAATCAATTATTCCCGAGCACCTAAACTGTTCTGTATTCCTGATTCTTACTGCGCGGTTTATCGGGAGACTTCAATTCTATTCTTCCCTGAGATACCATCGGATTGACAAAGTAGCTCATCAGATAGGATGATGTCAAGTGATTGAACCGTTCCTTTAATTCCGCTCTTGTTCTCCACACGGAACAAAAATCCAAAATCTGTGCAACCAGCGGATTTTCCTTTGTTGTTTCGTTTGATTCCCGGTGATTGAACAGTGTAACTTTAAAAACGCCGCGCTTGCTTTCAAACAACGGCTCCGGCAAGCGGTACTCCGCCATCAATCTTCTGATAATGGGGATTCCGCTGAAACGGTTTTCTGTCTCGCCTATTACTTCCATTGCCTTTGCGATAAAAGGATTCCGCGTATCGGCTATCGTTTTTCCCAACTCGTCTATTGTCATTCTGCCATACAAGCCGCCGGGATTCTCAACTTCGATTCTGTTTTTGAAAACGCGGATCGTAACAGGCGATAAGTCCGTGTGAATACTGTAATCTCTGTGGATCAATGCGTTGAGAATAATCTCGCGCAAAGCAACAATCGGATATTCCGGCTTATCCTCGCGCTTGCCTGTCATGGGATCGATAATCGTTCTTACCTTGATATTGCGCCGAATAAAACCGAGCGCATCCTCAAGCATCTGCGGAATCGTTCCTTCGATCCGCTCATTATCATCAAAGCGCTGAGATAAATCTCCCAAATCGCCGATCTCATATCCCTGCACGGACACGGCAGTGATACACAATTGAGGATAATAAGCCTGCGGGTACTCTGCAAACATCATAACACCCGCCAAAGTAGGCTTCCCACCGTCTGAAAAGCCCTGCAGCTTCATTACCTTATCTTTAGCGAGATTTCCTTGCTGCGGCTTTGCTCTTCGAAGATTGGTTAAATAATACGCAAAGCTGTCGGTATCAATATCTTCTATTTCAGCCCTTGACTCTACACGGATCTCGTCCTGTATTTTTTTGCGAAAAGCCTCATAACTGTATATTTCATATTCCGTCATGTGTTCATCACTGTCGCCGACACGAATGTAGGAACCTTTCAGCCTGCCTGCTCCGGTATAAAAGCAAGGCTTCTCAAACAGATCTATCTCTTGGATTTCAGCGCTGACAAATACCTTGTCGTCTATCGTCGCGACAGTACACACAGGTCGAACAACCGGTGTCATCTGTTTGCACATTGACACGATATTCTTCTGTAAATCATCGGCATCATAAACGCCGCATAAATCGAAATCGTTATCCTGATCGATACCGAATATGATAATTCCGCCTCCGGACTGATTGGAAAAGCCGGAGAGTGTGTCATAAATCTTCGGGCAACCCCCTGTGGCTTTTTTGATTTCGATTCGATTATCCTCAGAACCGTTTTTTCGAATTTGTTGAATTAATTCTATTAAATCTTTCGAAAGCATTTCAATCACCAATTTTATTATATATAATTTTTTCGAATAAGTCAATAATTATTCGAATTATTTTTAATTTATTCGAATAACTCATTCGAAAACTCATGGATTATATTCGATAGATTTATTCTATGGCTGTCACCAATTCCATAAATACCATATATATCCATAATTCTGACCCATCACAGATAACATTGATACCGTGGCTGAATTTCTGCGTAAATATAGGCAGGTTTGCTGAAAGGCAGGGGCTCGGTTAGTACATATTGACGAAGAAAAGTTGAAATAAACTGAGTATCCGAGAGGGGTATAAAACAGGCTCGGTGCATTTTCTGTTGCACTGAGCCTGTTTTTCGTTGTATTTTTTGTGATGAAGCAGTATATTTTCGTTGTATTTTTTGTAACAAATAAGTGTTTACTAATCACCAATCCTGCTCTGCCAAATACTTTTTCAGCATAAAGGTACAGAAATATGGGAATGTATAAATGCTGTTGTTAAAACCAATATTTGCGTTACAAAGCTTTATGCCATATTGAACATCGGAATATTTCTCACTCTTGATTAGCGTTATCAAAGATTTTGCGCGGTTATTATTTGCTTTGACCTCAATAGGAACCAACGACCGCTTTGTCCTCACAAAGAAATCCTGCTCTAAAGTGGAGTCCTCTCTCTTGTAATAATATAGCTGATACCCTTCCTTAACCAGCGCGTCACCAACAATATTTTCATATAAAGCACCCTTGTAAACACCGAGGTTTTTGTTAACGCGCAAATCGTCTTGCGATTCTTCGTCAAGCATTGCAACGAGCAGTCCTGTGTCCCGCATATAAATTTTATATTTAGAACTGTCATAGTTACCTTTCAACGGCAGTTCGGGAAAGCTCATACAATAGCATATGTTAATTATACCGGCATCATTCAGCCAATCGATACAGCCGATATAATCCTTTGAACGCGCACCCTTTGCGACCTTTGAAATCTGAAATTTCTTATTATCTTTTGCAAGCTGAACAGGGATGTGTCTAAACACATTGATAATTTTACTTTGATCAAGCCCCTCTGCATACTTGCGAACATCGTCTTCATAGTCAAGCAATAACTGCCGCTGCGTATCAAGACTTCCTTCAAAAGTACCTTTATCAATATAATCCCTCACGACCGCAGGCATTCCGCCGAGAATTGAAAACTCCAAAAAGCACCGATTAAATGTATCAAGCTCCAGCTGACTAAACGGCTTAAGATCAAGCATATGATCAAAAATACTTCCAATTTGTTCCTCGCTGTAATGTAATGCCCAAAGAAATTCCTCAAAATCAAGCGAGTTCATCTCATAATTGGTTTTGTAGCCAACGCTGTTGCTCTCAATCCTCTTGTAGTGGATACCGAGTAAGGAGCCGCTGCAAATCACATCAAAACGACCATCCTGAGCAAAAAACTTCAGTGAAGTGGAAATCTCCGGAAAATCTTGTATTTCATCGAAAAATATCAAAGTATCATTTTCGATAAATCTCTTTGAAGGATCAATCAAAGATATATTTTTTATTATTTCAGCGGCACCATATCCGTCACGGATGATTGCCTTATATTTTGGTTCTTCATAAAAATTTATTTCAATGAAACTACTATAATTGCTTTCACCAAACCTACGGATAGTCTCAGTCTTTCCGACCTGACGAGCGCCCTTAATCATCAAAGGCTTTCTGTCTGCATCTGCTTTCCATTCAGTTAAAAACAAATCGGCTTTACGCTTTAAATAAGTCATGCTATCACTCCTACAGTAAGAAGTATAACATAATTAGAGCGAATTATCAATCATTATATAACATTTTATGAGGGAATATTTGTTATAATTTAAACATTTTATGAGTGAATCATAATCAATATTCTTTTGCCAAGAATTATTACCCTTAAAAATTTGGTAGAATAATAAGGAAGTATTTTCTTAATCAACTGTCTATTCCCTTATTTTAAGGTGGATTTTAAGGGAAAGAATGTTGTTGATCCATATTATAGTTAGAAAAGCCGGGAGACGCTCAATCTCCCGGCTTGTTTTATTTTGCCCCGCCATTTGCGATCCAAATCAAAAGTCCGATCAATACCGCTAACGCCGCTATAACCGCAATCAAAATCCATGATTTGCGAGGTCCTCTCGGTGAACGATATACGTTTGCGCCGGGCTTCGGTGCAGCCGCCGTAACAGTCTTAGCCAACTGCTGTTGTCTTTGAATTTGAGACTCTTTTATAACCCGGTGAGCCTTTGCCAAAAGGTCTTGCTGCGTGAGAAGTCTGTTATGGAAGCCCTTTAACCATTCCAAATCAGACTGAGTACAATCTACAGTTCCGGTGCTGTGCGCGATCTGATTGCGAAGCCAACGGACATGCTTTAGCTGCTTGTACTCATCATTCCACTCCGTGATCCAATACCGCACCGTCATCGGCGTTTCATCCAACTGTTCTATGTAAGCGGTAACACCTTTCTCGGCACCAAGCATATCCCGTCAAATCGCATCCACATATTTATATTCTTCTAAAAGTTCAACCTGTATGGCATCCATTTTCTTCTCCTGTCAAATCCTATACTTTATTATCCCATCAGTTCTTCATAACCTTCGGCTATTCGGGTAATTATCCCTTTAAGCAAACAGTTATCAAACTCTATGCTATAGTTTCGATAATC
>JAEEGL014151155.1_pt1 | contig 10494 bp, 7 predicted proteins | sample 9134231 | NCBI WGS metagenome assembly JAEEGL01 (sample SAMN16246548, study PRJNA631951) | gut metagenome | biome: gut microbiome; feature: rumen; material: fiber-attached | host: Bos | place: Iran: Karaj | collected 2018-10 | reverse complement strand
CTGTCGGGCATGACGGGGATGGTGAGGGTCTTTTCGTCCTGCCGCTCGACGGGGATGAACAGCCGCACACTGTCGGCGGAGGCATGGAGGTCGGGAAGCCGTTGCCACACTTTGTTGAGCGGGATGGAGTGCCAGCCGCTGTCGGCGAGGGATTCGAGGACAGTGGTGTCGGTGGTTATCTGACTGATTTTGTCGAGCGAGGCGGGGTTGCCGTAAAGCCATACGGTGTCGGGCTGGATGACCGGGGCGCCGGAGAGCCCCCTGCCGTCGGCAAAGCGGATGTCGACATCCTGCAGTTTGGGGATGAAGGCTTTGCGGCGCCGTTCGGCAAGGGTGATGCGCAGGGTTTCGACAGGCGACGAGACCGTGACGCCCGAGGGGAAATGGAACTGTTTGGTGAGGTCGGAGAGCAGGAGGCTGTTGACCTTGAGGACAGAGTCGCCCGAGACACGGATGGCGCCCTTTTGGTTTCTGATGGCATGGCTGCAGGCCACGGCCTGGAAGTAGCTGGCGTGGACGGTGACGGGAAGTGCGGTGTCGGCATTGGTGACCACATAGCGGGCATTGTCAAACCCTTCCCATCGCAGCGGCATGGAAAGGGTGAAGTCGCTATGCTCGGTCATGGTGGCCATGAGCCATACAAAAGCCGTAATGAGCAGTATGATCCAGAACGACTTGTGTCGGAACATGACAGTTATTTCTTATCGGTTTTGGGGGCAGGCTGTTCGGGGACGGGCTGGACCATGTTTTTTTCGACGGTGACCACTACACCGTTGGAGATTTCGACGTCGATGGTGTGCTCGGCTACTTCGTGGACTTTGCCGTAGATGCCGCCGCTGAAGCTGACGCGGTCGCCTTTTTTCAGTTTTTCACGGAATTCTCTTTCTTTCTTGGCCTGTTTCTGCTGGGGGCGCACCATAAGGAGCCACATGACAACGAAGATGAGGATGAGCCAGATGAGCATGCTTCCGCCGCCGTTGCCGCCTTGGGCAGAGAGTAAAACAAGGGGTGTGTTCATGGATAATAATGTGTTTATTTAATAGATATAAAAATAATGAATTCAATAGCTTATCTGCGCGGTGATTTTAAGGATATACCGGCCGGGCTGGGCGTTGGAGGAGACGGTTACCTCCTGATATTGCTGGCCGGTTTTGCCCTGCGAGTTGAAGGAGACGGTGATGTAGCCATCCTTGCCGGGCGCGATGCGGCCGCGGGGATAGTCGGCGACGGTGCAGCCGCAGGTGGCGGTGCAGCCGCTGATGATGAGGTCGGAGGTGCCGGTGTTGCGGAAATGGAAACTGTAGGAGATGCTTTCGCCCTGGGTGATACGGCCGAAGTCGTGGAGGTCGCAGTCGAAGGTGATGGCGGCGGCTTTGGCTTTGGCATCGGTACCGTCGGCAGTGGCAGGATTGTTGATGAGGTCCACGTCGATGTCGCCTTGGCTGGACTGACCACCGCAGGCGGCAAGGAGAAGGGCGGCAAAGAGGAGTGCCAAGGAAAGATGTCTCATTCTGATTCCTCCTCTAACATAGTGGGGTCGATAAGTCCGCGGCCGGACTTGTTGATGCGTCCGGCAGAGCGGAGCTCGATGATGAACTTATCCAAGATGCCGTTGATGAAGAGTTTGCTGCGTTCGGTGCTGAACTCTTTCGACAGCTCGATGTATTCGTCGACGGTGACGCGTTCGGGGATGGAGGGGAACTCGGTCAACTCGGCCACGGCCATGTTGAGCAGGAGGACATCCATGCCTGCCACGCGTTCAAATTCCCACCCGCGGAGATGTTTGCGAATCATGGCTTCCACCTCGTCGCTGTGGCGCAGGGTGACGAGCAGGAGGTCGTGGGCGAAGCGGTAGGCCTCTACATCCTTTTCGATGCGGTCGTCGTGCATGGCGGGGATGAGGGTGGCCTCGTTGAGAGATTCGTCGAGAGCCTTGAGCATCATGAAATTGTACTGGGCAATCTGGTCGAAGTCGTCTTCCCACATAAGGCTTTCGCCATAGAGGCGGTCGCGGAGGGGTTCGAAATTCATGAGGTATTTGAACAGTTTGAGGGCAAACTGCTGGTCGGTTGCAAAGTCTTGCTCGGAATTGAGGTACTGGATATAGTCGGGGCTTTTGACAAAGCCTGCGTAGGCCTGGCGGAAGACTTCATCCCATTCCACCCCGCCCCAGTTGACGTTGGAATCCTTGCAGTGGTGACGGTAGTCGTAGTTGTCGGCAAGGCGTTGGATAAAGATATTGTTAGGCAGACGGCGGTTGGGGTTGAGGTCGGCCTCGGTGGGGAGGTATTTGTGCTGAGCCTCGTCGATGACAGCGGCGGAGACCTCTACAAAATGCACCAAAGCGGCAATCTGGATGTTGCCCAGGTCGCTGAAACGCTCGATGTTGTGTTTGAAATTCTTCTCGGCAACAACCACATCGACGGGGTCGATATGGATGGAATAGACCAGTTGCAACACTTTGGAGCGGAGGAAATGACGGCTTAACATGGGGAATGCTTGAATGTGTTAATGTGTGAATGTGTTAATGCTTGAGTTATTGCTTGAATGTTTGATTGTGTTAATGCTTGAGTGGCTGGCGCAGTTAAATTACTTAAACAATAAAGCAATCAGACAATCAAGCAATCAGTATAATGTGTTAGTCCTTTTTTAATGTGTTAATTCGTTAATGTGTTAATTCGTTAATGTGTTAATTCGTTAGTCCTTGTCTCCCGATTAAGCTACTAAGCGATTAAGCTACTAAGCGATTAAGCTACTAAGCGATTAAACTACTAAGCGATTAAACTATTAAGCGATTAAGCGACTAAGCGACTAAGCGACTAAGCGAAATTCAGACTACGATGTTGATGATTTTGTTTGGGACGAAGATAATACGCTTGGGTTCTTTGCCATCGAGGTATTTCTGGCCACGGCCGTCGGCTTTGACAGCGGCGATAGCATCGTTCTGGCTGATACCGGCAGGCAGCTGGAGGGTGAAGCGCATTTTGCCGTTGAAGGAGACGGGATAGGTGAAGGAGTCCTCGACGAGCATTTTTTCATCGTAGGTGGGCCAGACGGCATCGCAGACGCTGGTGTCGTGGCCAAGACGATGGTAGACCTCTTCGGCAATGTGGGGTGCGAAGGGGGCCATGAGGATGGCAAGGCATTCGACAATGGAGCTGGAGACCTGCTGACGGGAGAGGAGTTCGCCCACGGTAATCATGAAGGTGCTGACGGAGGTGTTGAAGGAGAAACGCTCGATGTCGTCGGTTATCTTCTTGATGGTTTGGTGGATGAGTTTGAGCGATTCCTGGTCGGCGGTGATGTCGGAGCAGTTTTCGGAGAGTTTCCAGAATTTCTTGAGGAAACGGAAGACGCCTTCAATGCCGTTGGTGTCCCAAGGTTTGGCCTGCTCGACGGGGCCGAGGAACATTTCGTAGAGGCGCAGCGTGTCGGCACCATAGCGGGCTACCAAGTCGTCGGGGTTTTGGACGTTGAACATCGACTTGGACATTTTTTCGATTTCCCAGCCGCAGATGTATTTGCCGTCTTCAAGTTCGAAGCGGGCATTGGCAAACTCGGGACGCCAAGCCTTGAAACGTTCGATGTCGAGCACATCGTTGTTGACAATATTGATGTCGACATGGATGGGGACGGTGGACTCTTCACGGCCGGGGATGTTCTTGGAGAGGTAGAGGTTGTTGTCGGTCTTGCTGCGATATACAAAATTGGAACGACCCTGAATCATGCCTTGGTTGACCAGTTTGCGGAAGGGTTCCTGCTTGACGCTGAGACCCAAGTCATAGAGGAACTTGTTCCAGAAACGGGCGTAGATGAGGTGGCCGGTACCGTGCTCGGCTCCGCCGACGTAGAGGTCGACATTCTGCCAGTAGTTGACAGCCTCGGGGCTGAAATAAGCGTCGTTGTTGTGGGGGTCCATATAGCGGAGATAGTATCCGCTTGAGCCTGCGAAGCCGGGCATGGTGCTCAGCTCGAGGGGGAAGACATTGACATCGTCGATAAGGGAGTTGTCGACAACACAGCGGTTTTTCTCGTCCCAAGCCCAACGGGAGGCGTGGCCCAGCGGGGGTTCGCCGGTGGCGGTGGGTTTGAAGTCCTTGACCTCGGGGAGCAAGAGCGGGAGGCACTCCTCGGGCAGTGTGCAGGGGCGTCCCTGCTTGTAATAGACGGGGAAAGGTTCGCCCCAATAGCGTTGGCGGCTGAAGATGGCGTCGCGCAGACGGTAGTTGACGGTGCGGTGACCAATGCCGAGTGTTTCAATCTTGTCGATAACAGCCTTCATAGCGTCCTTGACCTTCATGCCGGAGACGAAGCCGCTGTTGACGCTGTAGCCTGTTTTGCTGTCGAGGCTTTCGGTCCAGGTGTCGGGGTCGGTGAGGTTGTCGGGGTCGGTGGCAACGACCTGACGGATGGGAAGGTTGAAATGACGTGCGAAGGCGAAGTCGCGGCTGTCGTGAGCCGGGACGGCCATGATGGCACCCGTGCCATAGCCTGCCAAGACGTAGTCGGAGACCCAGATGGGGATGCGCTCTTCGGTGAGGGGATTGATGGCAAAGGCACCGGTGAAGACACCGCTGACTTTTTTGACCTCAGCCTGGCGTTCGCGTTCGGAGCGGTTCTTGGCCCAAGTGACGTAGGCCTGAACCTCGGCGCGCTGCTCGGGAGTGGTGATGGTGTCGATAAGTTCGTGTTCGGGGCAGAGAACCATGAAGGTGACACCGTAGATGGTGTCGGGACGAGTGGTGAAAATCTCAAAACTGGGGACGGGGTCGGGAGTGCTCTGCGGTATGTAGACCTGGGCTCCGGGGAGCACGTTGGCGTTGATTTTGACATCGAGGGGGAACCAGACGGCAGCACCTTCGCTGCGTCCAATCCAGTTGCGCTGTATTTCTTTGAGAGACTCGGACCAGTCGACCTCCTCGAGACCGTCGACAAGGCGTTGGGCGTAGGCGGTGATGCGGAGGCTCCACTGGCGCATGAGCTTGCGCTCGACGGGATAGCCACCCCTGACGCTGAGACCGTTGACTACTTCGTCGTTGGCCAAAACCGTGCCAAGTTCGGGGCACCAGTTGACAGGGATGTCGGCCAGATAGGCCAGACGGAAATTCATAAGATAGTCCTGACGCTCGCCCTCGGTCATGTCGGCCCAGGATTTGTCGCATTCGGTCGGGATGGAACCATCTTCGAGTTGCTTGACAAGGTCGGAGATAGGACGGGCTTTGTCCTGTTCTTTATCATAATAATGATTGAAGAGCTGGATGAAAGTCCACTGGGTCCATTTGTAATACTGGGGGTCGCAGGTGCGGACTTCACGTTCCCAGTCAAAGCAGAAACCGAGTTTGTCGAGTTGTTCGCGGTAGCGGGCAATGTTCTGGTCGGTGGTGATGGCGGGATGCTGGCCGGTTTGGATGGCGTACTGCTCGGCGGGAAGGCCGTAGGCGTCGTAGCCCATGGGATGGAGCACGTTGAAGCCACGGAGCCTCTTGTAGCGGGCAAAGATGTCGCTGGCGATATAGCCGAGGGGATGACCCACATGCAACCCTGCACCCGAGGGATAGGGGAACATGTCCAGAACATAATAATGGGGCTTGTCGGGCACGATGGAGCAACGGTAAGTGTGATGTTCGCGCCAAAAATTCTGCCACTTGGGCTCGATTTCGTTAAAGTTGTAATCCATAGTCTCTATAATACCAGCGGTAACGACCGCCTTTGAAGTTGCTTTGTTGTTTTTTATAATAAGTGCGTCACAGCCCCTTTCGGATGCTCTTCGCTGTGTCAAAATATTTTACAATACTATCAGTAAAATAAGTGATTCTGCAAATATACGTATTTTTTTCAAATTTACAACAAAAATATTTACGATTGTTTTTGAGAGCGTGTGTCTCCGACTCGCTGGGACGTATTTATTTATATGATATACCCCACACTGGAGGTGCGGGGTTATTGATAGTTTGCCTCTAAGAGGCAATATAAAGAAGTCCTCTTTATGCGGGAAGGGAACGAAGGCGCAGCAACGCAGGGGTTATTGCTTGGCAGCCTTGGAACGGAGGGTGGCGATGGCGGTTCGGTAGACAGGGTCTTCCTCTTTCATGACACGGTAATAGTGGCCGCGGCCAAAGAGACAGTCGGACACCAATCCCTTGATTTGCCGATGGAGAAAGCGGTCTACTTCAAGAAGAGGTTTGGTTTGGGGAACCAGGACGACGGGCGTTTGGGAGGAGTCGGCAACACTGTCCATAACAACCCCCTTGGCGGCAGCATAGGCGACAAAAGCGGAATCGATGTCGAGCCGCGAGTAGTTGGCGATGAAGCTGTCGAAATCCTTGAGCAGGGTGTCGCCACGATGAAGGTCGGCCCAGTACTGGGGGAACTGGTTGAGGAGGCCTTTGCGGCGACAATCGCGGTAGTAGCGTGTGGCGGGTGTGGTGTCCATGGGGACGAAGATGTCGGGCATAATGCCACCGCCGCCGTAGACAGTGCGGCCGCCCGCGGTTTTGTATTTCAAGGAGTCGGGGAACTGGATAGAGTCGGCGGAGAACATTTCGCCGTGTTTGTAACGACGCTGGATGTCTTTATTGTAGGCGTCGGTACCATCGTCGTAGGGACGCTGGATGCACCTGCCGCTGGGGGTGTAGTAGCGGGCGGTGGTGATACGCACTTGTGAGCCGTCCTTGAGGTTGTACATGGTTTGTACAAGGCCTTTACCGTAGGTGCGTCGGCCGATGATAAGTCCTCTGTCCCAGTCCTGTACGGCACCACTGACAATCTCAGATGCCGAGGCGGAGCCTTCGTCGACAAGCACCACCAGGTCGCCCTCGCGGAAGGAGCCATAGCGAACCGCCTTGAAATCCTGACGGCTGCGGGCTCGCCCTTGCTGATAGACAATAAGTTTTCCGGGGCTGAGAAACTCGTTGGCAAGGCCGTAGGCGATGTCGAGATAGCCGCCGCTGTTGCCTCGGAGGTCGAGAATGAGCGATTTCATTCCTTGTTTCTTGAGCGATTTGAGGGCACTGCGGAACTCGTTGACCGAAGAACGGGCAAAACGGAGCAGGCTGATGTAACCGATAGAGTCGTCTTCCATGAAGTAAACCTCGATGGAATGGATGGGAATGCGGTCGCGCTCGATATGGAAAGTGATGGAGTCGGAGCCACGGAGCATATCGGCCACGACGATGGTGCCTTTCTTGCCACGGAGATGACGGAAAACAAAGGAGTTGACGGCACTGTCGCCCGTGGCAGAGATGCCGTCGATGCGCAGGAATTTGTCGCCACGCAGGAGTCCTACTTTCTCGGCAGGACCTCCAGCGAGGACTTCCTGAACGCGGATGGTATCGTCGACCACGGCAAAAGTGATGCCCACCCCTTCGAAATTGCCTTGAAGAGCCTCGTTGGTTCGCTGCACTTCGCGGGCAGGGATGTAGATGCTATGGGGGTCGAGGGTACGGAGCATGTGGCGGATAGCCTCTTCGCTGAGATGGTCGGTGTTGGGGTCGGAGACATACTGTGTCTGAATGAGATTCATGACTTCGCCCAGGCGTTCCATGCCGGCGATGCTGTCGGCCACGGGTACCTTCTTTTTAAACAGTCCTTTGAAGAGTTGTGCCTGCGCCGGTGGGAGGGCAAAAGCAAGCAGGAGTGCAAGAAAAACGAATCGTTTCATGAAAGATTATAAAGATGATTAAATAAACTGGCAGAGAGGGTTGGATGAGTTTAGGGAGAGTTTGTCACTTAGCTGTTGGCAGGGCTGGCAGTATGGGTGTCGTGCCAAAGGGATGCCACGACCGCGGCAGAACGGGGATTGACGATGCGGAAATAGCTTGTGGCAGCGTCTCCTGCAGGGGGATAACAAAAGATTGAGACCGTTTCGTCGGGTTTTGTCTCGGAGAGGAATTCGATGAAGAAACGGGTTCCCTGCCACTCGGTGAGGGTGTTGTCGCCCTCGGGCAGGTGGTCGAATATCCATTTGATATATTCCGCGTTATTGACATGGAACGTGTGGTCGAGCATTGAAGGACGGACAGCAAACTGGGCAGCAAGGAGCGGTTCGCCTGCATCGCGTGGAATGCGGAGCCTGTCGAGCTGGTGGCGGTCGGTAGCGAAATCGGGGTGGGTCTCGATGGCAGCCCAGTAGTCGTGGATGCGGGTGGCTTTGCGGGAAGCGAAGTCGATGATTACCCAATAGGTAGAGCATGTGACGGCAACCCCTTTGGAGTCGATAAGCTGGAAGTCGCGGAAGGCGAAAAGTCCGTCGGTGCCGCGCGACCAAGTGCGTACGGTTACGTTTTCGCCGTCTTTGGGCATTCGGTCGACGGCAAAATACATGCGGCAAAGCACCCATGCCTTGCCCCTTTCAATCAGTTGACGAAAGCCCATTTGCGCTGTTTCGGCATGGTGTCCGGCCGATTCCTGCAAGAGACGGGCGAGTCCCCACATGGTGAGCGTGTCGTGACAGTCGCACAGGTAGTTGGGGATGGTCAGTGTGTCTGTATAGTACATTAATAACTAATATAATGTTTCCTGTTGGTAGAAGGGGAACGGTTTCTTTACATCCTTTCGGGCACCTCGATGCCAAGAATACGCATGGCATTTTTTAACGAGACAGCCACCAGCGAACAGAGCTTGACCCTGAAAAGACGAAGGTTGGCATCGGTTTCGCGCAGGATGGGGGTATCCTGATAGAAACTGTTGAAGCTCTTGGCCAGGTCGTAGGCATAGTTGGCAATCATGGCGGGGCTGAAGTTGGCCGCTGCCGAGGCCACGGTGGAAGGCAGGTCGTGGAGACATTTCACCACAGCACGTTCCTTGTCGGTGAGGGTGACGGGGGCGGAAAGAGCGTCCTGCAGGTTGACACCATGCTCGGCCGCCTTGCGGACGATGCTGCAGATGCGGGCGTGGGTGTATTGGATGAAGGGGCCTGTGTTGCCGTTGAAATCGATGCTCTCTGCTGGATTGAAAAGCATGTTCTTGGTGGGGTCGACTTTGAGAATGAAATACTTGAGTGCACCCAACGCCAGCATGTGGTAGAGGGATTTGAGCTGGTCGGGAGTCATGTCGTCGTTCTTGCCATGGTCGCGGCACATTTCCTCGGCGGTGACTTCCATTTCGGCTATCAAATCATCGGCGTCGACAACCGTTCCCTCGCGCGATTTCATTTTGCCGTTAGGCAGTTCGACCATGCCATAAGAGAGATGATAGACTTTGTCGGCCCAGTCAAAACCAAGCTTGCCGAGAATGAGTTTCAGCACCTTGAAATGGTAGTCCTGCTCGTTGCCGACCACGTAGATTAGCTGCTCGGCGCCAAAGTCGTTGTGGCGCAGAAGGGCGGTGCCTAAATCCTGAGTCATGTAGACCGAAGTGCCGTCGCGGCGGAGAAGGAGTTTCTGGTCGAGGCCGTCGCCGGTGAGGTCGCACCACACCGAGCCGTCTTCCTTGCGGTAGAGCACACCCATGTCAAGACCTTTCTGCACCAGTTCCTTGCCAAGCAGATAGGTGTTGGACTCATAGTAAATCTTGTCGAAACCGACACCCATTTTCCGGTAGGTTTCATCAAATCCGGCATAGACCCATTCGTTCATCTTGGTCCAAAGGTCGCGGATTTCTTTGTCGCCTTCTTCCCAGCGTTTCAGCATCTGCTGAGCCTCGAGCATCAACGGAGCCTGTTTTTTGGCTTCCTCTTCTTCCATGCCCTTGTCCATCAGCTGGCGGACTTCCTCTTTGTAATGCTTGTCAAACTCTACATAGTATTTTCCTACCAGATGGTCGCCTTTCATACCGCTGCTTTCGGGGGTCTCGCCGTTGCCAAAACGCAACCAGGCAAGCATGGACTTGCAGATATGAATACCTCTGTCGTTCACGAGGTTCACCTTCTTGACGTTGGCGCCATTGGCGGCAAGCAGTTCACTCACCGACCAACCCAGCAGGTTGTTGCGGATATGTCCAAGATGGAGAGGTTTATTGGTGTTGGGGGAAGAGTACTCAACCACTACGGGAGCCTCGTCAGGATTAGCCTTCTTGAAACCGAAACTGGTGTCGAGGTTTTTCTCCGAAACAAAGTCAACCCAATAATTATCGGCAATCTCAAAATTGAGGAACCCTTTTATAACGTTGAAACCAGCCACTTCGGACACCGATTCCTTTACCATGGCACCCAGTTCGTTGGCCACCTGTTCGGGTGAACGTCGTGCCTGTTTCACATAAGGGAACACCACGACGGTATAGTCGCCCGTGAATTCTTTCTTGGTCGCCTGAAGGACAACAGTGTCTGGCGACACTTCCAATGAGTAGAGCCGATTCAAGGCATCGGCAACAGCCTGTTGTAGTTTCTGTTCTATCATAGTCATCTGCGGCGTATCTCCGCCGGTATTAATAATTGGATGGAGACCTTTTTCCACCCGTTTATACTTTTCCTTATTGGATTTTTCGGAATGCAAAAATACAATTTTTTTTTGTATCAATGAGAAAATTAGTATATTTGTACTTTAAACAAAACAACAT